>Ga0207088_1173_pt1 | contig 12182 bp, 11 predicted proteins | sample Alteio_BWMinHeat_52_FD_153564 | JGI IMG/M metagenome (GOLD analysis project Ga0207088, IMG submission 153564) | Enriched cells from forest soil in Barre Woods Harvard Forest LTER site, Petersham, Massachusetts, United States -... | ecosystem: Environmental > Terrestrial > Soil > Temperate forest >... | reverse complement strand
AATCAGCCTACTATAAAAAGTGAATATGATGATCTCAGACCAGTATTTATTAAATATTATGAAAAAGATATTGCTAAATTTGAAAATCAAATTCGTTATAATAAATCGATAATTGATGAATTAAAAGATATTACAACCGTTATTAGTCATACCAATAATCAATATGAAATTACAGATAAAAATGGTTATTCTAATCCATTGTGGATAAATGAATGTGCTGATACATGTTCTGGTGTATGTAATAATGAAATAGGTATGCGTGGATTTACTGTATATGCGGGTAGTGAAGTTTTTAAAATAATGCCTACCAAATATAAATCAAAGATTACTAAATTAGTTGGAGTTTATGATATCGCAAGTCTAAAAGAATGTCCACATTTAAAAGCAGTGGAGTTTAGTGAAGAGCTCACATATGGTATTACAGAAATAATTATAGTTACTCCTGGTATGCTACCAGACTCATTGGAATATATAGAATTCAATCAGTTTAATAATGTTATAATTAAAAAAGGTGCATTGCCAAAGAATATTAAAGAGATTCAATGTGGACCATATGTCACAATTGAAGATACTGTACCACCATCAGTTAAACTAAATTATTGTAATTCATCAAATATTAATCGTGGACGAGTAATAAAATACAATAGTAAAATAGAAGATTATAATAATGCAATAAAAAACAATACATTAAGAAAAGATATTACGGATCTAAGTTTATGGATAGATGATTATTCTATGTTAAAATATGTACCGCCCACAGTAAAAACTTTAATATTGGCTACATTTACAGATAATCAAACAAAAATTGATCCGACAATCTTACCACCTTCTCTGAAATACATAGTGTTTGAAGGTGAAGACTATAAATATAAAGACACTCTTCCAAAACATATTAAAGTGATAGGAATGTATAAATATTAAAAAATCACGGATAAGCCTGTTTTATCAACTTCTGTAACTCTGGTGTTCCGAAAATATCACGTATGGGCTTTATAATAGTGTCAAAGCCATCTGTAATGCCCATCTTAAAGTCACTTGGGTGTAACAGTTCTTTTTCAAAATCATTTTTGACATTATCAAATTCAGTATACACAATCGGTCCACCATATTTATCCGGTCTATTGATAATAAAATCCAAGCCCTTATATTTCATCATTGGAAATAACAATTTTTCAAGAATATTCATCAAACAGTTATCCTTTATATCACCTGCCAAACAATAACATTTATTTATTTTAGCCTTAATTTGATTTTTTGTATCAAGTAAATCAATTTTGGAATTATTATCTGATGAACTCATTTTCTCTAACTGTATATTATTTTTCAATTCTTTCTCCTTATTATATTTATCTATCATTTCTTGTAAATTATTTATAAGGGCATCATCACTTTCAATATTCAATAAGTTGATAATATCATCCCGATTTAATTTAACGGGTTGGCTATGAGATTGTTCTTGTTTCTTAACAAACCGTAGGCCCGATATCATTTCTGTCATAAAATAGTTCCTTTTTTTATATCCAAGCTTTGGCATAATCATTTTTGCATGTGCAAACAGCTTTCTTTGATCGATACCCGACGTTTCAGCATCAATATTAAGATACTGTTCGTCCAGTGCTTGTAATGTAGGATACAATAACCCATTCATTATTGGATTATCTGTTTGTTTAACAACCTCCGCACCCGCATGTTGAGCATCTTTAACACTAATCATTGAATTTGCTCTATACATGTCCATTGTATATTTTTCACTTAATTGAAAACTAGTACCTTTGACAAAAGTTAATCGACTAATATCAACTCCCATGGTAATCAATATAGTTTGAATCATTTTTGTATAGTATTCAGTTCTGTAATTAATCAGTTCCAAAGATGATTTCATATTATCTAAATAGGCATGTAGGTCCGCAATTAGTATGGTCACATTACATCCAGCTTGTAAGTAATCAGCTATTTTCATCATTTGAAAAATGTATCCAATATGAATTTTTCCAGTGGCAGCAGTTCCCCAATAGATATTCAATGGTCTTTCTGCTAATATACTTTTGATATCTGCTTCTGATCCTAACACCTCCTGTAGATTTCTAGTTATTAGATTGTATTTCTCATCAACTGATAAATTTGTCATTTGATATATTAATCCAGTATCTAATAAATGTTTAAATATAATAGTTTTTTTTCAATTTTTTGTGGATAAAAAATTGAAAAAAATAATATAATCACTTAAATTATACAAATACATAGTAGAATGAATCAGCTAGAACCAATTGATACACTTAAAAAAACCGATTATGATAAAGGTTTTTTACAACTATTAGAAAAACTAACTGTTGTTGGTGCTGATACCATAACCTTTGAAGATTTCTGTAAACAATATGATCGCCTTAAAAATGAGGTGTATGTTATCAGAAACAGATCTACTAATCGAATTGTGGCTACTGGTTCTATCTTCATTGAACATAAATTCATTAGAAATTTATCATCTGTTGCACATATAGAAGATGTAGTGGTTGATCCTGAATATAGAGGGCATAATTTAGGTAAGAGTATTGTTAATCATCTCATCGGAATCGCCATTGACAAAGGTTGTTATAAGGTGATACTGGATTGTTCAGATAACAATATTGTATTCTATGAAAAGTGTGGATTTGCACGGAAAGGGGTCGAGATGAGTATTTATTTTTGAAAAACTGTTTCTTTATGCTATAAAATAATCATGATTTTGTATTGAAGCAGGGGATGGATAATTTACGATGGAACATATGATAATGTGGCACTGAAAGATAACTGTGTAATATCTGCTGCGGAAGGATCCGTACTACCTAAAGTGCGAACACGAATGCCGACTCTATCACCAGCATTCACTAATATAGACCCAATATTCAGATTGGTAGCAGTTTGGAATGTTCCAGCTGTTATCACATTGTTTGGGAATCCAAATACAACTGATGATGTAAGAGGTGTTGTTACATAGTTGGATGATACGTGATTAATACCTGAGTTAGGAGTTGATGGTGCTGTAAATACAGTAAAATTATATTGCAGACCTAGTGTATTTATAGAGACTACAGATGCGACAAGTAGGTCAGTACTGATTTGAAGATTTTCGATTGTTCCATTAAAAGGGATAGGGAACGCAAATCCACCCGCTTCTGGAGGCATTGTTGATTCACCACTACCATTGATGGTTTCAGATGTATGACTACCAAATCCCACCAATATTGGAGCAGCAGAAACAACAGCCGCACCAGAAAGTATAATACCTGTTGAAAACACAATTAAACCTCCACCGGAGCCAGCTGCACCAGTGGCGCCAGCGGTTCCAGTTGCACCAGCTGGACCGGTTGGTCCAATAGAACCAGTTAATCCAATTGGTCCTACTTGGCCAGTTGCGCCAGCGGGTCCAGTGATACCAATTGGACCAATCGGACCAGTGGAACCAGTAAATCCAGAAATGTTTGGACCGGTTGGTCCAGTGATACCAATAGGACCAGTGGGACCAGTAAATCCAGAAATGTTTGGACCGGTTGGTCCAGTGGGTCCTATACAAACTTGATGACATTTATGAAATGAATCATTTGTATGATATTTGTGACAGTTTGAACAACATGTGGATTTGCTACAACGGCTACATCGATAGTATAAATCACAATTATGGTAACTCATATACAGTATATTTAGAAAATATAATATATTTGGAAAAATAATATATTATATTTATAGTTTTGTTTAAATTACAGGAACAATTAAATTGTTTAATTGATCCAATTGTTCTTTAGTGTTAACATTAGTGATTTCTACCTGTTTGTCTTTCGGTAATGTATATAAACCAACATTATTATTAGTTTTTTTATAAATTTCCACTAAATCAGTCAAATAATATTCTTTTTGTGCATTCATATTAGTAATTTGTGGAATATATTTTTTTAATATGTTAGTAGTTGCTATATATATTCCACAATTGACCAAATTAATATTTCTTTCCTTATCAGTACAATCTTTTTCCTCCACTATTTTTTCGAATTGACCCTTGTCACTAATAATGATTCTGCCATTATTGGTAGGATTATCTAATTCAGTACAAGTAATTTGTAACGAACAGTTGTTTTTAACAAACACATCGTATATATCTTTTATTGTAGTGTATTGTATGAGAGGAGTGTCACCATTTAGTATGATATTAACACAATTTGGTTCTAATTCATTCAGTGTAATATTATCATTAGTTGGTTCTAATTCATTTAATGTACACAATACTGCATGACCAGTTCCTAAAGCAGGTTCTTGAAATACAAAAGTTATATCATCTAATTTGGTATATTTTAATAAGGTAGATTTAATTATCTCATAATATTTACCAACTACAACTATGATTTTAGAAGGATTAAAATTTCTCACTTGTTCTATTATCATCAACAACATTGGTTTGTCATTTACCAAGTGCAATACCTTAGGTAAAGATGATTTCATTCGTTTTCCCTGACCACCGGCAAGTACAATAATATGCATATTTATTTAACTGATATATATGTATGTATATCAATTAAATAAAAAAATCAATTTTTTACTCATCCGATATTTGTAACTCTGTATCGGGCTTTTTATACAACCATTCCCGAAATTCTTTTTCATTATTTGGTATAGGCATAATTGATTTTATAGTTGAAATATCTTCATCTAATTCCAATTCATTCTGTTTATCTTGTGATATATTATCCATATTATCCATTTATAATATTATAGATGAACATATTTTTTATAAACAAAACACACTACTTTATCGTTTAAATCTCAAATCCTCATATCTTAGACAGTTAATACCATCCTCTTTACAAGTCTTAGGTATTTTATACAACCATTCAGCAAATTCTTGTTGTTGATTTGGTACAGCTGTGTTTGGCATTGTGTAAAACTGTCTTTGCGAGTTCTTGCGTTCCCATAGATCATCGACATCTCTAAATAGGTCGTGATTAAAGTTTAATCGCATATCATCCTTAATATCATCATCATCCGCGTTGCATGCAGCGGGTGGATCCCCATTATTATATTCAGTTACATCAGGATTCATAAATGGATTATCTTTAGTTGGTTTACGACAAGTGTTTTTGCGATAGTCCTCCAATTCATCTACTGTATACAATGACGGTGGACTGTTCTTATGATATTCACCTGGGCCTATATATGAACTGTATGATAGATTACCATCTGGATCGATATATCCGAATTGAGTATCATATGGTTTAGTATCTTTGTCTAGTTTTAATTTATCTTCCTCATCACCGTCTTGATGTAATTCTTGAGATTGAATATCTTTTAATTTATCCACTTTTTCTTGTCTTATTTTTAGAATTCTATCTAATTCTTTCTTTTTTCCACGAGAATCATTTTTATTTATATTATATGCAATCACAATTATAACTATTCCTGTTATTGGCAAATATAACCATCCATCACTTTTGTTGAAAATAAGAGCTAATATCATAAAATATATTAAAAATCGTGTTAGTGCATTAAGTTGTTCAGTTCTAGTTGAATTATATGTTGGGAAAAATTTCATAAAATTATTGTTTTTGTATAATTCACTAAAATCATTCATCCAGAAATTCTCCCTATATGTTGATTTACATAAAGCCAATGGATTATTACATGTTGACATCTTATATATATATAACTAATATATTTATAACTAATTTAAATCTCTCTTTCTTCTTTATTATTCACACTATTATTACCAGTATTTATCTTCTGTTCATTCTCTTCCTTCATCTCCTTCATTCTCTGTAAATTTTTCCACTGTTGAAGTTTATAAAGTTGTTGCATCTGAGCAATTTGATTTAATTGATTTAATTCTTGTATCTTTTTTAATTGCTCCTGTTTTTTTAATGCTTCTAATTGTGAATCGGATAAATTTGGTTGAGTTAGCTGATTTGGCTGATTCTTTGTTATACTGACACTTTCAATATGTTGTTCATTATTCACACCCAATTCATTATTCTCATTAGACTCATTTGGTGTATATTCCTGATTAACTTGAATTGAATTAGGATTTGTCTGTAAATTATATTCCCACACCATCTCATCATAATCCGATTCTAAATTATATGAGTTTGTTAATTTTACACCAGATTTTGTCAAATCAAATAATTTTTTTAATATAATCGCTTTCTTATGAAAGATATTATTTGCATTTGATTGATTGGTATTTAAACCGTCAATATTATGTGATTGATTCTGTGGTTGAACCTGTCGTTGATTTTGTGGTTGATTTTGTAACTGATTTTGTAGTTGATTTTGTAGTTGAGTTTGTAGTTGAGTTTGTAGTTGAGTTTGTAGTTGAGTTTGTAGTTGATTCTGCATCTGATTCTGCATCTGATTCTGTCTCTGAGATTGTTGATTTAACAACATTTGTTGATGTTGCATATATGCTTCTTTTTCTAAATATTGTTTTTTCTTTTGTTCTATTCTATTCTTAAGATCACATAAGGTATTTATTAGATGGCTTTCATTTGCTCCAGTAATGTCAGCTACTCCCTGTTTATTGAAATAGAACACAAATGTAGGCACATATTTTGCTAATTTTATATATTTTCTACTTTTATCATCAAAATTATTTACATCAACATATACAAATGTAGTATCCATATTATCTTTTGCTAATTTTATAAAATGTGGTTTTATATTCATGCATGGACCACATTCTTTAGATGAAAACATTACAACCACCACATTTTTGGAGTGTTCGTCCAAGATTTCATCTAAATCTGACTCAGATATCACCTGAAATATATTATTCATGATTTATATAATAATATAGATTACTTTTAATTTAAATTTATTAACGCATTTATTTTTACTTTTTACCATTTTTAGTATTCTTCTTATTATTTTTTTTATTTGGCCGCCTATTATTTTGTTTATTGGATGATCTATTGGATGGTCTATTGGACTGTTTATTTGGCATCCTATTATGTAACTGTTTTTGCAATTGTTGCAATGTGTTCATATTAATGTTAGACATGTCCAACCCGTCTAAATTAACACCATCCAATCCCATATTTTTTAACATATCATTGCATTGATTCATACAATCTTGTTCGTTGATTTCACCAGATTGACCCATAAATTTACCTAATAAATTGAATGGGTTCATGCCCTCACCAAACATACTATTACCTTCACTATCTTTGCAATTATTTGTTAAATTTTGTGTAGAGCTTAATAATTTACTCATATCAATCCCTTCTGAATCAATACGTGGTTTCATTTTTTCTGCCACTGTTTCAGCTATTTTTATAATAGTATCCATTGGATTTCCAGAACTGATATCATCCTTTTTAAGTTCATCTTTAATATTGTGTAACATATCACTAATTAATGATGATGTTCCTTCATCAATATTATTGCCCAACAAACTCTTTATATTATCAGTTGCTGCATCAATATCCTCTTTATTCATGTTCTTTAATTGTTCAGACAATTCATTGAGATTTAACATCTTATCTAAACCAACCATTCCAGCAATAGATCCCAACCCTGGTGTTGAAGAAGTTTGTTGTGAATCTGGAAATGACTCTGGCCCTGATAATATATCATCAACATTATATTGTATATTAGTGGTTCCTATACCAATATAAGGATTGAAATCTAATTGGTTTCTTTGATTGGTTAGACTGAGTTGTTGATCTGTATGTAGGCCTGTCTGTAGACCTGTCTGTAGACCTGTCTGTATATCCGTTTGTGAATCTGCCTGTTGATCACTATTTGTATCAATAGCATATTTTTCAACATCATTTATCATACTCTTTATAACCTTATTTTTATCACTTGATGGTTCATTGGATTCTTTAAAATTCAGTACCAATTCGCTTTGTACATACAGTATTTGTAAATAGGTCCACATTTTATTTTTTTGTCCAGCACTAAACTTGTTCCAATAAATACTCATATCTATTTTTGGAAAAATATTTAATTTTTGAGAAAATATGCTTTCATCTCGATTATTTAATTTCTCTTGATGATCTCTCATGGTACTTAGATATCTTAACATGACTTTTCCCATATCTAATTTGTCAAATAATACCAAAAATTCATTTGCTCCTTCATTAGGTGTATATCTATTAAAATCAGAAATACAATTATATAAATTTTTCTCAAATTGTTTGTAATGTTGTTCCATATTTATTCTATTTATGTGTATATACTATATTTTTATATCCTATTATTTTTCTTTCACTATTTACGCATCTAAACCCATTTTTTTGGTTAAATTTATCCATGCAGATAATCCAATTACGTTTAAACCATCATACAACATATATAAAAGATATATATATAATTTAAATAATAATGAATCCTGAAGTAAATCAAATTGTTGTGGAATTTAACAGTGTATTTTTAGATTTTATTAGAAATATAGCTGTAGTATGTCCGAATTCTATTGTTGGAAGAAATATGATTGATATTGAAAAATCATTTAAAAATATGCCCAAAAAAAATTCATTTATAGATGCTTTTGTGGCAAAAGTACTACCATATAAATCACAAATTGATGAAGGTAATGAAGATTTTTTTATTAAAAAAGATTATTCTAGTGATCTTGATGGTAATGAATCATGGGGTAGTAAAGTATTTGAATTTAAAAATATATGGTCACAATTCAAAAAAGAGAACAAAACTATTGTTATACAATATATGCAAGCATTATGTGAATTAGCTCAAGAGTATTTCTTAGTTGCATATGGTTAAAGTCATATATGACGCCTAAATCCATCTAATAATGATTACAGCATAAAGATAAGGATAAAGTTTGTTTAACTAATTACATAAACATTGATGGATTTTTTTGTTCTGCCTTCATAATTGCATCTAATCTTTTTTGTTTTAATAATGCATTATATTCTTTTTCTTGTTCCTTTCGAGTATTTTCTAATGAATTTATAAGTTGTTCTTGTGTCGCTTTATTCATTACTTCATCTTTTTGTAGTGGGGGTGTGAATATTGCATGTTTATCATTAACATTAACAAAACTCTGGGCCATGGGCATATCTATTTGTGTATACGCAAAAGTATCGGATATACTTGACATTTCTGATTCTTTAAAACCAATTGGACCACTTTGAGTATTTTGAGACGTATTAATTAAATTTTGTTGAATAATACGTTTATTCATGTCCATCATATTTTTTTGGCGCATGAATTTAATTCTTTGTATGTATTCAAAAATTTCTTGCATTACTAATGGTTTATTAATGTCAGAGACTACCATTGTAGGAACTACTTTTATGTAGGGAGGTAGATTATTTAATCTTTCATCTACACAAAATAGTTTAAAATATCCCAATAACTTTTCGTTTTGTAGTAAGTTCAATACATTGATACAAGTAGGACATTTTTTACTATAAAATAGAATATTAACACCAGAATTCATAAACCTATAAACTTATAAACTTATATATTTTACCATGATAAATATATCATTTTGAATAACGCATTCAGGATAAATTGATAAATTGATAAATTGATAAATTGATAAATTAGTAAATGGATAAATTGGTAAATTGAAAAAAATTGAAAATAAATATAATATAAAGAGTATATATATATATTAAAATAAGTATGAATAAAAGCGATATTAAGATAATTCAATTAAAAAAACAAGAGGCTAAGGATTTAAAAGCAAGTCAATTAATATTAGAATTTTCTGGTAAATCGGTAAATTCATCTTTAATAAATACCATTAGAAGAGTATCTTACGGATATGTCCCCACATATGCATTTTGTAAACAATCTATACAAATAGAACAGAATGAATCTATATTCGATAATGATGTTATGAGATTGCGATTGTCTCAAATGACCTATCCTAATTTAAAAGTTCCAATTGTATATTTACCCGAACAGTATTGGAAAGGTGTTGATTATTCAGATCGTAAAAGAGAAAAATTTCCAGAAGACACTAAAAACATTGAGATGTATATCAATGTTTCAAATAGTACCTCTGAAATCATGGATGTTACCACAAATCACGCCATCTTCTTAGAAGATAGTGTGGAGATTGCTAAAATGGACAAAAAATATCCACTGCTTATAATTAAATTAAGACCTAAAGAAGTTTTTAAATGCTATGCATTTGGTGTGTTGGGTGTTGGATTAAGTAATGATATATGGTCTGCAGCTGCCAACTGTTATTATAGTGAAATAGATGAGAATAAATTTAAATTTACAATTGAATCACAAGGTCAATTGGATGAATATGATATATTAATCAAAGCCTGTTCAATACTTGTTATTAAGTTAAACTCAATAAAAGATATTATAAATAATAAGTATGATAATGATCAAAGTAAAGGTAAAAAAAAATTAATCATTCATTTGGAAAATGAGGATCATACTATTGGAAATATATTAAATGAATATTTACAAAACAATAAAAATATTGCATATAGTGGATTGTCTAAACCAGATCTGTTAGTTAGAGAAGTGGTTATCAAATTGTTATCTATAGACCAGAATCCATTAAAACATGTGTATGAAACAATAGATTTAATAATTGATATTTGTAATAATGTACAAGATCAACTTAAAAAATTAAATAAGTAAGACTAAAAAGTCAGTCAACCTAAAAAGTCAATCAACCTAAAAAGTCAGTCAATCTAATTTATTTATCAATCATATTAGTATTATTGTTGTTTCTGAACATTAACATTGATTGTGTCATCGTAGCTAAACAATTTCTGTTTAAAAACGTATTGTGTGTATTTTGTATAAGCAATGATCTCTCAAAAAATAGCTGTCTTAATTCATTAGGCTTCAAATTCCTTTTCAAATAATGATACACATCGTGGACATTTATGGATTTTGATGTGGTTGTATCAGTTGAATTGTTTGAATTGTTTGAATTGTTTGAATTGTTTGAATTGCCTGAATTATTTGAATTATTTGAATTATTCTTGGAGACATTTTTATTGAATTCATGTTTTCTGTTTTCAATATAAAGACCATGCAAATTATATAATATTTTTCTATATTGTTCTGTCAAAGTAGTATATAATTCCTGATTCTTTTTCTGTCTTGTACTATGATATAAATCCAATATCTCCTTAGCCATATTTCTCATTGCTGTATGAATTCTAGTTACAATATCATTTTTGTATTGAGTAAAGTATGGTAATACTTCTGTTAATTTATCCTTTTGATATAGTTCTAAATATATTTGATGTGGATTACTATTATTAGGTTTTATTTTCATAATCTTTTGATAGATATCTGTTTGAAGTTTTAATATAGTGAATGGACTATTATTAATCTCACCATCATACACTCTCAACACATATCCTTCTGTTGTTATACGATGATACAGTTCATTCTGATAATTAATTTTCTTTAATGAATCTAACAATTTTTCAAGATTGTCAAATTTTTCCTCTTCCACAACTTTTACATTATTATTTATTTTATGATTTACACATTGTAGTGTATATAATTCTGTTGTTAATATATGAAACAACTCTTTGTAATCCTTGCCAAGATTATATGATACAATATTCTTATTTTTATGATGTACTAATACAAAATGATAACAATAGTTAGGATTTAATTCATCAAATGTGAATTTACCATTCATTGCTTCATTAAACATCTCACGATAAGATTTATTTTTGATCCACGTAGAATCTTCTGAATTAATACATCTACGAGTGGATACATACCATTTGTTATTATGATTAAAAACTAATAACATTGTTCCTTCATAACATTTTTGAACCACAACATTGTTCCAATCCGCATTTGTAAGAAGATGTAATGCATCATTATTATACAAGATTTTATTGAATTGTGATCCAATTGGTTTTAAAGTTGATTTTTCAATTATGTAACTACGACATGAGTTTTCAATTTCATTTGTATTGACTATAGATGTATTAGTTGTGTCGACTGTATTAGTTGTGTTGACTGTATTAGTTGTGTTGACTGTATTAGTTGTGTCGACTGTATTAGTTGTATCAACAGTATTAGTTGTGTCGACTGTATTAGTTGTGTCGACTGTATTAGTTGTGTCGACTGTATTAGTTGTGTCGACTGTATTAGTTGTGTCGACTGTATTAGTTGTATCAACAGTATTAGTTGTATCAATAGTGTCAATAGTATCAACTACATCATATGTATCATATGTATCATCATGT
>Ga0207088_1064_pt3 | contig 12268 bp, 10 predicted proteins | sample Alteio_BWMinHeat_52_FD_153564 | JGI IMG/M metagenome (GOLD analysis project Ga0207088, IMG submission 153564) | Enriched cells from forest soil in Barre Woods Harvard Forest LTER site, Petersham, Massachusetts, United States -... | ecosystem: Environmental > Terrestrial > Soil > Temperate forest >... | reverse complement strand
AGGACATAATCCCATCACATGTTCATTGATTCTTTTGGGCAAGTTGTCAGTATGGCCGGTGTAATAAGAGCCATCATTGCATTCGAGAATATAAACGTAAAAGTATTCCATAGTTTTTAATATTTTTTTTTGAGTTCATGGTTCGATACATTTTTTGCAAGGCAAAAAACACTCACCACGAACGGATTAACTAGAGTTTGCTTATTTAAAAAAAGAGGCAGAATTTTTTTTATTAAGGGTAGCGTTGATGCTGCTGCATACGGACAAGCTGAAGTGGGTATATTGAACAATTCAACCAGTGTCCGTTCGTGGTGAGTGTTTTGCGAAGCGTAGCGAGCAAAATGTATCGAACCATGAACTCCTTATTAAAAAATAAACGAGCGGCGTGTCGCGAGCCCCTGCGCCATCTGGGTATATTGTGACTCAGGGTGCACGCTGACCAACTTATCAATGGTTTCTTGGATCTGTTTACGGTTATTTTCTTTACGCGCAAGCTTGCATTCTAAAAACAGCAATCGGGGTTCAAGACCCGCATCAATGCTTGCAAATCTGTCACGTAAACTCTTTAAGCGGCTGCGTGCAGCGTCATAAGAGCCTTGTCGGAGGTAAAAATTAAACACATACACTTCTTTATCAATAAGCTTTTCTTGGCAGGCAAGCTGCATGTTATTAACTTCTTTGCGATAGGTCATATAGTTTGGATTGCTCAAATATTCTATGCAAAGGCGTATTGCACCCTCAGTTTCAGTTTGGTCACAGTCGGTTTTATTGCTTTGCTGAAACATTGAAAGAATCGACTTATATTTTGCATATTCAGCTTTATCATCGGCAGGGTAGAACTGATTGAAATGATCATACATTTGATGTGCAGATGGGTATCTGTGTGTTGTAAAATAAAGCTCAGCAAGGTTCATTTTGTATCTGGCAATGTTGGGATTGTCTGGGAAGCGCGTTAAAATCTCTTCAAAATAGGCAATAGCTTCATCATTTTTTTTCTTTTCAAGGTAGGTAAAAGCCTTGCCTTTGAGCTCATCAAAGCTCATCTCTTCTTTTTTCTTTTCTTTTGCACAGCCTGCCAGTACTAAAAGCATCACAATGCATCCAGCGGCAAAAACAGTACTAAATCGGGGAAATTTGTTCATACTCATATTAGTCCTTCACACTTATTTACTTTAATGATACCCGGTTGGATTTTTTTGTAAATCTCTTCTGCATCTACAAAAAGCTACAAAAAGGCCTGGTAAGACCATACTTTCTCTGTTAGACTGACCACTCATTTAGTAAAGTTAAGGCACCTATTGTCCTTCTCTAGAGGCCTCAGGCAGATACAAACAAGCACATCACATAACATTTTTGAGGGATTACATGTTTGATAGAAAATTTCTTATAGCAATTCTTCTCTCCATCGGCACCGTCTGGCTGTTTAATTATTACACGGGCAGCAAAAGTCAGGATGCTACCCCTGGCATGGTAAAGTCAGGCACTGCAAGCATACCTGTGCCAGGACAGCCACTTAAAGCGCTTCCGCTTCAAGAGTTGCAAAAGCCACTCAATCTGGACGTTCAATTTGCTGAAAAGAAGTTTACGCAGCCAGAGACTGTTGTTGAGGTAGAGACGAATTATTGCATCGCGACTTTTTCTACTTATGGTGGCGTGATGACAAGTCTTGATTTTAAAGAGCATATCGGTAAGCACAATGGTCCAATGCGTACCATTCATACCAAGGGTTCCGTTGAGGCAGAGCAGCGTAAAAGAGGCTGCTTCTTGGTTGCTCTAGGTGATCAAACACCATACATGTACACGTTTGTTGGTAGAAATGATCTTGATAAAAAGACAGAGATTACATTTAAAACAGAGACCGAGCAGTGGCTGTTGACCAAGACCTATGTGCTGTATAAAGACAGCTACAAAATCGATCTATTGCTTGGTTGTGAACCAAAGTCACAAGGCGTTGCTGCAATACAACCAAGAATCTTTTTTGCGACTCCATTTGTAGGTGAAATTACTGATGATGTTGCCGGTGTATTTTCTTGGAATGAAAGCAAACAAACGATTGAAAAATATGAGATGGCCAATGTTGTTAAAGATGGCTTGATCTGGTATTGGCAGACACCTCAAGCAATGTTTGGTACCGACGATAAGTATTTTATTCATTCACTTATTGCTGACCCCTCACAATTTGTTAATCGTGCATATGTTAAACAGTTTGATGCTCATCATTCATCTTCTATTTTCCAAGGCCCTGAGATTTCTGAAAAGAAAGAGTGGACTCTGTCATTTTACATGGGACCTAAGCTAACGGATCACCTTGATGCTGTTGATCCACGCCTTGAAGAGGTTTTATCGTTTGGTTGGCTGTCATGGTTTTGCAAAATGCTGCTTAAGCTTTTAGCATGGATTAATGATTATGTTGGCAATTTTGGTTGGTCTATCATTATCTTGGCCATTTTGTTAAAGCTGCCATTTATGCCACTCTCAATTTATTCGCGCAGGAAGATGGAAGCGTTTCAACGCTTTCAACCATCAATCAATAAAATTCGCCTCAAGTTCCGTCAAGATATGAAGATGCAGCATGAAGAGTTGATGCGTTTTTATCGTGAGCATAATCTTTCTCCTGCAACTCCGATGATTGGCTGTTTGCCTCTGTTGCTGCAATTGCCAATTCTCTTTGCATTGTACAAAGTATTGGGAAGCTACTTAGATCTTTATCAAGCGCCATTTATTGGTTGGATTGTTGACCTTTCATCCAAAGATCCGTATTACGTAATCCCTGTTTTGATGGGTATTTCGATGATTTGGCAGCAACGTATGATGCCATCTGGTGATGGAAAACAACGTGTTATGATGATGTTTATGAGTGCTATAATGACAGTAGTATTTTCAAACTTTCCAGCAGGCTTGGTGCTCTATTGGTTGGTAAACAATTTACTAACCATTGGCGAAGATTACGTAAGAAAATTCTTTTTCCCAGCAAAATGAGATGAATCATGTTTGGTCAATTGCCTACGTTTCAAAAACTTATTCGGCAGTTGCAGCGGATTCCTTATTTGGCATCAAAAAATGTCTATAAGGTAGCTGTTTACTTTTTGACTACTGACCAACGGGCAATTGACCAGCTTTGTGCCACTATTCTTGAAGCAAAGGATACTATCAAACCATGTAGTATCTGTTTTAACTGGTCCGAATCTGGGTCTGTATGTTGTATTTGTGCTTCTGACAAACGTGATAAAACAGTTATCTGCATTGTTGAGACATGGTACGACCTTTTTGCTATAGAAAATGCTGGTCATTTTCATGGTGTTTATCATGTGCTTGGCGGTGCCTTGTGCCCTCTAGAAGGTGTAGGGCCTGATCATCTTACTATCGAACCGCTGATGAAGCGTGTTGATGGGACTATCAAAGAGCTTATATTTGCAACAAACCCAACTCCAGAGGGTGAGGCGACAGCAAGTTATATTGGATCAAAACTGAGTAATCATTCTATTCAGATTTCAAAATTGGCAAGTGGCGTACCTATAGGGTCAACGCTTGAATATATGGATCGCGTTACCATAGGTAAGGCATTGATAGGTAGAAGACCATTTTGAATCACCGTTGGTACCGTTTATACCTCATTTGCTTAACTTTCTTTTCTATTTTTTTTTCATCGTTGCAGCCAACTTTTCGTTCGATTGCCCGGTCGGTGAAGGTTCTTAACATCAAAAGTATTAAACAGACCCTTAAAAATCAAAATCAAGTTATCTTTGAAGGTGAAGTTGAAGTTCTGATTGACGATCGCATACACATATGGGCAGATCATGTTTTTTTTGATAAAGAGCAGCAGATCTTGATTGCCCAAAGCCATGACGGGAGTGCGATAAGTATCGAAGACGGCAGCTTTCTCATTTTGGCAGATCGCTTTGAATTTAATATTTCTCAAAAGACTGGGAGTGCTAACAATATTCGGTTTCATGTTGATGAAGGATATTTTTCTGCCGGTAAAGCGGAAAAGCTTGATGAAAGCGATTGGAAGTTAGATGACATGTACTATACCGCCTGTGATGCCGATGATGCGCATTGGCATATTCGAGCAAGTCATGCAACGGTTCACGCTAACTACTTGGTTAAGGCATCGGGGGTTGTTTTTAAAATGGGTGCGGTGCCTATTTTTGCGTTGCCACGTTTTGTTTTTCCCATTCAGGGCAGGTCAAAGTCAGGTTTTTTGGTACCACGTTTTTTCTGGGATTATGATTATGGCTTTGGTATTCGGCAAGAGTATTATAAATATCTCGGTCCTCATAGTGATAATACTTTTGGTATTGATTGGCGTGCTGAAAAGGGTATAGCTTTTATTGATGATTTTAGGTGGGCTCGTGCGCCTGAAAATTTTACTTTGCTGGGCGGATATTATGCTATCGTTCGAGACCGCTATGTACTGCGGCATAAGAAAATTGTTAAAGCAACCGATTCTCGTTATTGGCTTGGTGGTAAAGACTTTAGAAAATTTCCTAAACTACTTGGAATGGGTGATCTGTCAACCTTAATGCGGGTAGATTATGGTACCGACAAACGCTTTGGTTATCAATTTTTCAGCTCCACAGAGGAGGTTGATGACACATTTAATAACTCGTTGTATACGCGCCTTTTAAGTCCAGTCGACGTTATCAGTGTTAATATTGAAGACACCAAGGTTGGAAGAAAGCGATTTTCGTCACTGCCTGATTGTGAGTTGCAATCATTGCTTGTAGCCGCAGGAAGCGAAGGTAAAAGTTGTGTCGTGCGTGAAGTTGAAGATAGAGTTAACCTTGCAGCGCTACCGCATGTAGAATGGAATTCGACTTATAAATCGCTCTACAACATGATTTATTATAGGCATAATTTATTTTTTGATCAGATGCTGTATCGGCAAGAAGAGATAGAGCGTGTGTATTTTGACTCGCACTTGGTGCGCGATAAAACTCCCATTCCGTTAAGCAAGGTAGATCTAATTCGTTTTTTTTATCGCGGTGATTTGACTGAAGCGGTATCAGTTGCGTACAATTCTCTACGTTTTACCGTGCAGCCAACATTTCAAGCGGTAAGCTCGCTTGTACAACAGTGCTATGCTTCGCGCAATGTATTTGAAGGGCGTGCTTTTAATAAGGGTGCCTATCGGCTTTATTTCACGTATGGTGCCGAATGGGCCTTGCCGGAAGTTAATGCTACTACTCCAGATTATGAACATCGGTTTGCCTTTCAGCCACTGGTGACGTGGAGTTGTGTGCCAAAGTTTTTTCAAGATAATTGGTACTATCTCGATAAGTGGGATCGCGCCTACCCTAAAAATGAGCTTGCGCTAACGGTGCGCAATAGCCTGGATCTGGGCACGGCGCATTTTCAGCTTGACCTCACGCAGGGTTATGATTTTTATAAAAACGGTGATATTTTCTTTTTGCGTCGGGGTGTTGAGCAGCAGCATCTTTTACCCTTTAGATATGACGCCGAGTTAGGGTATCATGATGTGCATTGTAGTTTGACACAAGAATTCCAATGGCCTCATTATGACATTGTACAGTCTCAAGCATCAATTGGACTTTTACATAGAGGTTTTAATCTGGGGCTTGGATACCTTTATCAAAAGCCTAAACTGCAGGACGAGCGGCAGTTACTTTCTCAGATTCCACATTTCATGCTTATTAATTTGGCTGTACCCTTTGGGTCTAATACCACGCTATCTTATGAAGGTCAGTTTTATGCAACACGTAGAAAATCAATATTTTCGGTTGATGGTATTACACCATTGATTCATCGAGTCAGGCTTGATTATGATGGACATTGTTGGGGTTTCTATCTGGGGTATGAGGAAAAAAGATATAAAGAATATGGGATGAGAAGAAATGAACGAGCGATTATTTTTGCTTTTCGGCTTAATTCATTAGGGTCATTTGCCAAGAAGTTTAAAAGAATGCCACAGACATTTAAAGATTAGTAGTAACTCAAGGTTACCAGAAAGGAACGATATGGTTTTCAGTCCACCAACACATTTTACTTTGTTTAAGCAGCGTCGCCAGAAGTTCATCGATAACATTAAGCAGTCTTATGGCGCGAGCAAAGGTGTTGTCATAATCAGCGCAGGATTTGAAGCAGAGCGCTTAGCATTTAGGCAAGAGAGCTCTTTTTATTATCTGACGGGGATTGTTGAACCAGCAGCTCTGCTATTTTTATGTCTTGATGGTCGCGAGATTTTGTATCTTCCTCGTTTTTCTACAGCACGTGACCAATGGGTTTCGGTGTTGCTTTCAGGCCCTGATGATGCCCGAAAAGTTGATGTTGATCGCATTGCTTATTTGGGTAAAGCTGTTGCGGGATATTCATTTAAGCCCATATTTACGCGTGAAAATTATGAAAATCTTTTGTTTGATTTAGCGAGCATTGTTGATGGGCATGCCAAGGTGTTTACACTGCTCGATCGTAATAATCCCGGTTATTTTATGCATATTAATTTATACGAACGCTTTTGTGAGTGGCTGCCTGGACTTGAAGAGTGTACTGAAGATATTTCTCATCTGCTCCACCAAGATCGTCGACAGAAAGATGCTTATGAAGTAGATCTTATTTACAAGGCTGTTCAGGTAACCAATATGGCTCAACGAGCTGCTGCGACAATGATTAGCCCCGGTAAATATGAGTACGAAATTCAGGTCGCTGTAGAATGTGTGTTTACCCATGTTGCTGGAGCAATCCCTGCCTTTCCATCGATTGTTGCGACAGGGAAAAATACCACCATTTTGCATTATACACAACGTAATGCCTCTCTTGGTCATAATGATTTAGTTGTTGTTGATATTGGTGCAGAATACGGTTTTTATGCTGCCGATCTAACACGTACATACCCCGCAAGTGGTAAGTTTACTGATCGTCAGCGTGAGGTTTACACCGCTGTTTTGGAAACACAAGCTTACATAGAATCAATTGCGGTACCAGGAATGTACCTTAAAAATGCGCAAAACCCTGAACAGTCATTGCATCATTTGGCGGTAAAATTTCTTGAGAAAAAAGGGTTTGCTCAATATTTTTGTCATGGAATTGGTCACTATTTGGGTCTTGATGTGCATGATGTTGGTGACTATCAAACTCCTTTGCAAACGGGCGATGTTTTTACCATTGAACCGGGTATTTACATTGCAGCAGAAAGTCTTGGGGTGCGCATTGAAGATGATTATGTGATGGCTGATGACGGGGCAGTTTGTTTAAGTTATGAGCTCCCCAAGCAGCCAGACGACATTGAGAAGATGATGCAAAACCATCATGCATCTGTTGCGACGTAATCTGATTTGAAATTCGTAAATTACTGAAGTAAACTAAAACCCGTGGTTGGGATCAATCCTGGGCAATTTTATATACGTCCGCTTTGCAAATTCCTTAACTGGAATGAAGAGCCTGCCACAAATGGAGAAGTAAAAAAGGTAGGGCCTGGTACAATGAAGGTGCAAGTGGGCTATGAAAATAAATCAATTACGTGCCGATGTTTTGAAAAATAACACAAAGTTCATTGTCGTTACCGGCGGTGTTTGTTCATCCATTGGCAAAGGGGTGCTTGTTGCTTCACTAGGAGTTTTGCTCAAACAAGCAGGGTACCATCTTTCAGTGGTCAAAATGGATCCCTATTTAAATGTTGATCCGGGGACTATGTCACCGTTGGTGCATGGTGAAGTTTTTGTCACATCAGATGGCGCAGAAACCGATCTTGATTTAGGCCATTATGAAAGGCATATTGGCCTCCATCTTACCAGGACATCATCTGTTTCTTCTGGGCAAATCTTTCAAGAAATTTTAGAGGGTGAGCGCGAAGGGCGCTTTTTGGGTAAATGCATCCAAATGGTTCCGCATGTTGTTGATGTTATCAAGCAGCGATTGCTGACATTTGCTCTTGCTCAAGATCTTGCTTTTGTTCTCCTTGAAATTGGTGGGACTGTGGGTGACATGGAGGGTGAAGTTTTTTTAGAAGCAATCCGTCAGCTGCGCATGGACCTTGGTTCAGATCATGTTTTGCATGCACATTTAAGCTACGTGCCCTTTTTAAGTTGGACGGGTGAGGTAAAAACAAAACCGACTCAACATAGCGTTATCGACCTTAAACGTGCAGGGCTCCTACCCGATGCGCTTTTTTTGCGTGCTGATCATGCAATCGATGAGCATGCTCTGGATAAACTAGGCATGATGTGTGGCGTTAAACGTGACTTTATTTTTCAGATGTTAACGCATAGCCCTGTATTCCGCGCCTTTATTGATTTAGAAGCTCAAGGGGTAAGCACAAAAGTACAAGAACATTTCAAACTTTCTCCCATTCGCAAGCCAGATCTTTCTGATTGGCAGGACTTTATCAGCTCAATCGACCAGAGCAAAAAGACGGTCACCATTGGACTGGTAGCAAAATATGTTGGCAACAATGATCCGTACATCAGCGTTGTTGAAGCAATAAAATCCGCAGGATATCATTTAATGCATCGCGTCAAGCTTGAAGTTATTGAGGCTGAAGCACTTGAAAAAGAGCCGTATGATGGCGACACCCCTGGGTGGAATCAGCTGAGAGCCCTCGATGGGATATTGGTCCCTGGCGGCTTTGATAAAAGAGGCATAGAAGGTAAAGTTCTTGCTGCCCGTTGGGCTAGAGAGCATAAAGTCCCTTATTTTGGTCTTTGCCTTGGGATGCAGATCATGATCATTGAAGCAGCTCGCTCGTTACTGGGTTTGACTGATGCTAACAGCACTGAGATTGATGCTGAAACTAAAGATCCGGTCATTTGCATAATGCATGAACAAAAAGAGATAAAATATAAGGGCGCTTCCATGCGTCTTGGTTCGTATCCTTGCTCGCTTGTTCCGGGTACAAAGGCGCGTGAGGCTTACCAACAAGATGTGGTGAATGAGCGTCATCGCCATCGCTACGAGGTTAATAATGTTTATCGAGATGCGCTTGAAAAAGTTGGCGTTGCTTTTTCCGGGATTTACAAAGAAAAAGATTTGGTTGAGATTTCTGAGCTCAAAGACCATCCATTTATGCTGGGAACCCAATTTCACCCTGAGTTTCAATCATCACCACTTGCGGTGCATCCACTTTTTGCCGCTTTTATGAATGCGGTAGTGGCGCATAAAGAGATTTCAGCAAAGCAATGATACAAGTCAGACCGTTGTCGTGAGGTCAAAATTCATGATGATTTCTTAGCCTGTTTACTCGAAAAAATGGTTTGGATTTCTTTGCTGGCTGACAGAGATGCATATTCAGCAGGACTTTTAAGGGTACTCATATCTTTTAGAGTTCGGTCTGCGCCAGCAGAGAGCAATAATTTAACCAGTTCTGTGTGATCAAACATTACCGCAAGATGTAGGGCGGTTTTACCATGCTTGTCCCTAAGATTAACATCGGCATCCGCATCAATAAGCAGTTGAGCGCATCTAAGATTTCCATAGCATGATGCAACGGCTAATGGAGAGCTGTAATTCATGTCCAACAAATCGGGGTCAGCACTGGTAGCGAGAAGTAACTCAACAACCTTGTCGTGACCCTTAAAAGCGGCAATATGTAAAGGAGACCAATCGGTATCAGTGCATGTGTTAATTTTTGAGCGGTCTAATTTAAGAGTCTCTTCCAGTTTTTTAACGTCACCATTGCTTGCAAGCAAGCATAAGTTTACGTTTGTTGAACCTGTCGGTTTCACTTGAGCGCTCTTGTCTTTAACATCTTTTGCGTCCTTCTTCTGTCCGTAGACAGCCAAGGGGCTGATGAATGCGAATAACAATGTAATGATTTTGACATTTGGTTTCAAAAATTTTGTTGTCATATGATATCTTTCTGCTAGGGATTTTCTTGAAGAGCATTAGGGCGAATAAAAATAAATTGTCTAACGTACTATTTGGGGGGAAGTATTCTAGCATAGATTAAGGGCAGCGCTAAGAATTCATGATTTTTCGCTTTTTTATATGAAAATTCTCTTAGTACCCGATAAAAAAGTTGGCTAGAAATCGATATGAAGCTTGTAATGCTCGTGACGTCATCCCGGACTCGATCCGGGATCCAGATATTTTTTTAGCCTGGATTCCGGCTCAAGGCCGGAATGACATCCTCTTTCTAAGCCAGTTTCTTAAAAATATTAAACCCCTCTTGAAATCATACTTTTTTTGTCGGGTACTAAATAGAATCTTTATTTTTAATTTGCAGCAACTTTGTACCGTTTTTATGAAGACTAGAGTAAAGTGGAATCCACGCTGCCATCATGATTAAAAACGACAATATCGTAGCTAACTATCAGCGAGATGAGCTCTTTTGGTACATGTGCGAGGAGGTGAAAAAGCGCTAAAAATCGTGTTTGTTGGTCGCCATAAACAACAAGAAGCTCGCTACGCGTCTTTGATGCTCCTTTAATTGTTTGGCTGACAGCGAGGTATCGATACAGGCTTCCTCTAATGTCTGTATGTTGAGCACGCTCTTCCGGTAATTTTTCACTCCAGGGATAGGGACTTCCATCATTACTTATCATCTTCTTTGATCTGATGGTTGGGTCAGCGCCATTAATTACGAGAAGGTGAATAAGATTTATTTGGGGATCTTGATGGCTGCACGCTCGATGAAGCACTGTTTCCCCATCACAATCTTGCGCGTTCATATTTGCGCCTGCTTTTATGAGACATAAGGCAATTTCTTTGATGTCCTTTTCTTCGAATTGCTTCCGGCAAATCAAATGCAGAGCTGTGCCTCCCATAGCGCATTCTTCCGTTGCCTTTGCGCCATGGGCCAGTAATAGTTTGATGATTTCAGCTGAACCAAAAATCCAGTCGACCGCATAAAATAACAAGGGCCTTCTTTTTTCTTTGTAGTTAGCGTTTGCCCCCATCTCAAGCAATTTTTTTACGCATGCAGCTTGCTGCTTGACAATTGCTTTCAGAAGAGGGTTAGAGTTTAATGTCCAGCGAATTCCATCAATGCTTGCTCCTGACTGTAGCCAAAGTTCTATGGTATGAGCTTTGCCTAATTCAATGTCAGCCAAGAGGCCTTTCTGAGCTAACTCTTGCTCAGAAACGGCTTTAGCCCGGTAAATTCAGTATAGAACTGTGGCTCAGTTGAGGCCTGGTCAGATTGTATGCTTTTTTGGTCCTTTTTCATGCTGTAAGCTGTAGGACTTGCCAAGAGCAGCAGCGCGATTAATTTTAGCGTTTTCATAATAGTCTTCATTTATTTAATTGGTTTTTCACAGCCATGCGGACACTTGTTAACTCTTGCGTCAGCAAAGCATTTTTTGCATATTTTGTGGTCGAGGGGACATGGTAGTTGCTTGGTATTTTCATCATTGAGCTCGTCGCAGCAGATTGGGCATTCGTCGATAACTTCCATATGTGCTTGTTTTGCTTTAAACAGTGCCAAATCTTCGTCGGTTGGTATCATGGTTTCTAGGGTAAAAATACAAATATCGTAGTCAAGAACCAGCTTGACCAGTTCGATAGGAAGCGTGGTGAGCATTGTTAGCAAATTAGTAATAACGACGTTGCGTGTTTTGTAATTGCCGCATAATTTGGGGTCGCCATAGAAGGCGAGAAGCATTTGGCGATTATTTAGAGCAAGTGCGAAATCTTCTTTGTGTTTGTAATTATCTTCATAATCTTTAGGTCCTCTTGCGCCGTTGATTAAAAATAGTTTAGTATGATCTTTTAGATTTTTATAAAGAGCGGTCGTCATTGGGGTATAGCAACTTGATTTTGAATTTCGATTTGCAGTTTCGGGATTTGCGCCATATTCTAAAAGGATTTTGATAAGATTTATCTCACTGTTTCTATATATTGCATGATGGAGTGGAGTACAAAGTTCTCCATCGTTAAGCCATCCTTTGACTTCAATATCTGCGCCTTTATCAAGGCAAAAAAGCAAGCACTCTTCGCTGCCTATCTCTATTATGTTAAGTAGCACAGCAGCCCCTTTTTTTACATCGGCACCAAGGGTTATGAGTTTTTTTAGGGTATTGATACTACCGGCAGCATAAATTAAGAGAGTTTGTAACATTTCTTGTTTTACGCTTTTGTCATCAAATGCTGGGTGACTTAGTGCTTCTTGGAGGCTTTCAGCATCATCTTTTAGGGTATACAGTATGAGCTTGTTGAGTGAAGGGGCTGGGGTTTGTTGCTTCTTCTCAAGGTTATTATCTTGTTGTTCCGACTTCACAGCATTGTTATTTGACGATCCCTTCTCATCTTTTTTCATCCCATAAACAACGGGACTTGCCAAGAGTAACAGTGCGATCAGTTTTCTTGTTTTCATAAT
>Ga0207088_1171_pt1 | contig 12281 bp, 5 predicted proteins | sample Alteio_BWMinHeat_52_FD_153564 | JGI IMG/M metagenome (GOLD analysis project Ga0207088, IMG submission 153564) | Enriched cells from forest soil in Barre Woods Harvard Forest LTER site, Petersham, Massachusetts, United States -... | ecosystem: Environmental > Terrestrial > Soil > Temperate forest >... | reverse complement strand
CTTTTATCTGTGGCTAAAGGGCCCGTAATCAGTACATTTTTAATAATTGCCTTATTGAGAGGTAACAGGTTGTTCGCATTTTTCAACAACACCATCGATTCCCTATTCATCTGCAAGGCCACCGCAGCCGCATCGGCATTGTGAACGATCTTATCAGCAGCCTGCGGGTCTTCTACATACGGATGATCGAATATTCCCAATTTGAATTTTACTCTTAATACATCCGCAACTCTCAAATTAAGAAGTTTCATAGAAATTTTCCCTTCGGCAACCAGTTCACGGGCAGGTAGAATATAAGTTTGAGGCATGGTGAAATTTGTGCGAACGTTTAAACCGGCCTCCATAGCTTGCCTCACCGCCTCCTTTATATCGGCGGCTACATGGTGTTTGTTATAAAGCATTTCAGCTGCTTCACTATCCGATACCACGTAACCTTGAAAGCCGTATTGTTCGCGGAGTAGTTCAGTTAAGAAATAATGACTACCGGTAATAGGTACACCATCCCAGTCATTATAACTGCTCATGACACCTAAGGGGTGAGCCTCTTGTATCACCCGGCGAAATGGGTACAAATAAAGTTGGTGCATTTCGCGTGGCGCTACATGCGGGTCGGTACGTGCGTCGCCATCTCTGCCTCCTTTTGGTATGCTGTACACCGCAAAATGCTTCAAAGTAGAAGCTACGCCTTCCTCCTGGATGCCTAAGGTCATCTGTACCCCCAACTCGGCAATATGGTAAGGGTCTTCTCCGTAACATTCTACCACTCTTCCCCAACGTTGGTCCCTTGCCGGATCAAGTATCGGCGCATAGACATTGGTGTAACCTAAGGCTTTGGCTTCCCGCCCTACTACCTGTCCAGCCTTACGCACCAACTGCTTGTCCCATGTACTGCCAATACCGATAGGTGCGGGCAACGACGTTGCCCTATCATGATTTAAACCATGGATACCCTCGTTCGTAAAATCTACAGGTATGCCCATTCGCGTTTCCTCAATAAACCACTTTTGGATGGTATTTATCGCCAATGCATGTTTACTATATGGGAAACTGTATTGAGTAGGGGCATTGTCAGTGCGTGAGGATAAAAAATTCAATTCTTCATCAATATTCGCTATCCCATCTTTCCATATTTCATGCTTCCACGATGCTGTTGGCATTTCTTCCCTTAACACCCGCCGATAACCGTATAATGTAGACAACTGGCAGGTTTTTTCTTCAACCGTCATTTGAGAAAGCAGATCGTTGACGCGAATATCGATGGGCTGAGACGGGTCTTCGAAGATATCCATCTTTCCATTTTTATTAAAATCAATCCAACCTTTATGATAAATGCTTTCTTGCTGAGCATGTAATGCAATTTGGACCGACGACAGAATAATTGTCAAAAGAGTAGTTTTCTTCATTTTTCGTTAGAAACAGTAATTAATGTTTTTTGGATTCGGGAAGTAAAAAGCGTATGTGCTTTAAAAAACGAATGGTTTCGAGCATCGTTTCGTCAAAATTCTTTTTATCTATCATGGTGTAGGTATGGCCCATGCCGGTAGCGGTATGTAAAACACAGATGTTACCTGCGTTGAGCATGGCATCGTAAAATGCCTTTGATCCTTTGTACGGGGCGGTAGTATCATCGGTGCCATGGAAGATCAAAGTCGGACAGATGCCTCGCCTGACATTAGTCAGGGGCGAAATCCAGGCCCAGTTTTTTCCTATATCGTAATAACCGTAGCCTTGCGGCGACGTGTCGATCACCGGATAATACAATACCAAAGCGTTCGGCCTACAGCTTACACCAAGATCATCGGTCTGATCGTCAAGTCCGTCAAACAGTTCGGTACCAGCAGCAATTTGTCCGCCCGCTGACCCGCCGGAAACTATAATTTTATCGGGATCAATTCCAAGGTCGCGCGCATGCTTGCGCACGTATCTAATTGCCGACCTTCCATCTTTGTCACAATCGAAAACCGTTAGCGATGATCCTTTTTTGAGCAGCCGATATTGCACGCTAATGCCCACCATACCAAGTTGCGCAAAACCGGCAACTATCGGATACATTCTTTTAGGTTCACTCTTTCTCCAGCCCCCACCGTGTATAGAGATAAAACATGGTACTTTGTCCGTAGCCTTATGCCCGGTGGGGTCAAATACGTGTAAGTAAAGCAACGTGTCGCCCAATTTTTTGTAAATAATCTTTTTGGTTGGGTGCAATTGATAACTCAACGAATCTGCATAGTCTGGCTTATCTTGGGCCGACCCATTTTCGCAAACAAACAAAACCGGGAACACAGACGTCCAAAATAGCCGGACAATAACCGTTAAATATTTTATCCTTCCCAAGTGTTGCGCCATAAAATTCTAAAATCCTTTTTTCGTAAAATAACATCTATGTCCGTTACCTTTAATTAAATTACCCGGAGCATAAAATAATGCTCCGGGTAATTAACTATGTTTAAATTAGGGGATAATATTACCAACCCGGGTTTTGTACCAGGTTAATGTCTTTGTATATCTCACCGCTTGGTATAGGCCACAAGTAATATTTATTCGTAAAGATGCGTGTTTCAAAAGTTGTGCGAGTGTAAAATGCCGGATCTGTAGCTGTAGCTCCTGCATCAACATTCATTCCTGTTTTAGGCCCGCCCAATGTAGTGGTGGCTATTTTCCAGCGTCGGGTGTCAAAGTAACGGTGCCCGCCTTCAAAAGCTAACTCTACCCTGCGTTCCTGGCGTATCAGCGTCCGCATAACGTCCTGCGAGAACACGCCGGTTAAAACAGGTATGCCACCTCTGTCCCGTATCAAATTAAGGTAAGTTAAAATATCCGGATCACCAGGGCTGCTTTCATTTAATGCTTCAGCATAGTCCAGATAAAATTCACCCAACCTGAATACGATCGCATTTTTCGTAGTTGAGTATTTATTGTTCTTTACATCAATGGTCGTTCCAACCGTTAGCGGATCATCTGAGCTCACGCCTAAATATTTACGAAGCGTGTAGCCGGTAACGGAGAATGAAGTTCCCGCTCCGCTTTTTCCCGATTTTCCTTTGTTAAAATATTCTACTTTGGTATTAACAGTTGTGCCATAAGCCCTCCATTGACTGTTATTAAAAGTTACAATATCATAAAAACGGGGCTCTCTGTTGCGGTACATATTCCAGGTGCCGGCAGCGGTTGATGCGTCAGCCGCAGCTGAAAATCCTGTCTCTACGTAACCCGAAGTTGGGTCATCAATTGTTTTTCCATTAGTGGTCCTAAATGCATCTACAAGTTCCTGGGTCACAGATGCACTATTCAATCCATTAAACTGTCGCGGTGTTGAATATTGTTCTATCCCGATAGACTGCGCGGAATTACTCGTCGGCGGCCTCGAAAATATAATCTCACTATTATAACGTATAGCAAAAACATTGGAATATGATTTACGGGGATCATATACACCTGCCGTATTCTCCCTATAAAGATTCAAACCGTTAGCGCGTGCCAGAGTGATCAACGCCTTACCCGCGTCGGATGCTTTTTTCCATTTAGCAGCATCGTAGGTAGTATTAAACAGGGGCTGCCCATCCGAATTTACAAAACCTGCATAATCGGGGTTGCCGTTGTTCAATGGGCTTGCTGCATATAACAATACCCGTTCTTTAAGCGCCAATGCAAATATGCTTGTTACGTGGCCAACATCATTGGTTACGGGTGTGGTAACCGGTAAGTTTGGCGCAGCAGCATCTAATTCGCTTACGATATAATTTACGCACTCGTCATATGTATTCCTTTTTAGTTGAAGATCGCTCGCAGAAACGCTGGTCGATATATAGTCAGGTAAAATGATTACCGGGCCGTACAACTTCATGAGTGCAAAGTAATAATAGGCCCTCAATGCCCGGGCCTGGGCTACCAGGTTAGGAATTTCACTTGCTGAATATTGCGTGTTCGACGGTATTTTGTCGATATAAATACTTGCAGCCCTTATGCCTTGATAAAACCTTGTCCAGTAATAACTGATAGGTTGGTCCGAGGGACTCCAGTTGCCGGCTGTTAATTTTGCCGCTTCGGTTGTTGTGAATTGTATCTTACCGTCGTCACTTGCAAATACCATCGGGTCGTCGCAATTGGTAAAAAGTATGAATAAATTATCGGGCATATAATCATAGATAGTAGCCAAATACATATCCGATTGATTCCTGTCTTGAAACACCTGATCAAGTGTTAACTGATCGTCCAACAAAGGCTGCAGGTACTTTTTACAGCTACTCGCAGTAATAAGCATGAATAGCGTAAGCAGAATTGATATTTTTTTCATTTTATTTTTATTATGTTGGTTAGCTAACCAGTTGTATTTAATGATGCTCAGAATTAAAAACTTAGTGCAAATCCGAAATTGAATGTTTTTTCCGGTGGGTAATCTGACCCATTTGAGCCAAGCTGCGGATCCCACAATTTGAAGGTGCTCCATGTTATGATGTTCATCATATCGGTATATATTTTAGCCGAACTGATACCAGCTTTACTTAATAATCGGCCCTTGATGGTGTATGATGCTTGTAAAGATTTGAATCGGATGTAACTTACGTTCTGCATCCAAAAGGTGCTGATACGGTAGTTATTAGCATTCTGCAACGATAAACGAGGATACTTGGCATCAGTATTGGTTGGTGTCCAATAATTACCCTTATAATCAGACAGTATTTGTCCGCGAATCCCGGTAAATACAAACGGATAATATCCGAAAGCTTGATTTACAGATGTAGGGTCAGGAATAATGCTTACACTACCAACCCCCTGGAAAAATGCGAATAAACTAAAATTCGAATAATTTATGCCAATGCCTGCCCCGTAGTTTATTTCAGGAAGTGTTGTTTTTCCAACAAATACCCTATCATTGTCATCAATCTTACCGTCACTATTATAGTCTAAATATTTGATATCGCCCGGCCCATAGGTACCATAGGTTTGGACAGGACTATTGGCAACATCACTGGCATCTTTGAATAACCCGATAGCGACAAGCCCCTGGTTTTGACTTAATGGGTGGCCCGCTGCAGTTTGATAGGCAGGTGTATTTAATGGCTCATCCTTACTTAATACTTTGTTGCGGTTAAATCCGAAGTTTCCAAATAGCCGCAAATCAAATTTTCTGAATTTTTTAGTATAATCGGCCGATACATCGATACCTTTATTTTCCATCGAACCTAAGTTGGCATATGGGCTTAAAGTGATGCCGACAAAGTTTGGTACTCCCGCTCTTCTCAATAATATGTCGGTCCTTTTCTCATAAAACACATCAGTTTCTACCGTTAGGTTTTTAAATAGCCTTAACTCCAACCCCACATTCGATTTCGCTGCCCGCTCCCAGGTCAGGTCGGTTGTGCCGCTCTCAGCTTCACCTCTGCCAGTAAAGGCAACTTCACCATTAGGGCCAAAGTTGTAGCCGCCAAGTCCTGTTCCAACAGTGGTTGTGTAACCAAAACGTCTGCCACCAATTTGGTCGTTCCCGGCCAAGCCATAGGAGCCTTTAAGTTTTATCAAATTAAACACATCGGAGTTTTTAAGCCAGGGCTCATTGGTAACTATCCAGCCGGCGGCTATGGAAGGGAAAAAGCCATACCGGTGATCGGGCGCGAAATTTTCGGAACCATTATAACCAAAGTTAAACTCTGTGAAATATCGCTCATCATACGAGTAAGCAACCCGACCTGCTATACCTTGATTTCTTTTGTCAATGGCATCAATATAGGTTGTTGCCTGACCATTTTTGAAATCAGATTGATTATACAATAACAGTCCGGTTACCGCATTCTTGCCAAAGGTTCTGTCGTATAATGCCGCAAATTCAAGATATTGTTGTGCTGTACCGGTTGTTGAATGCGTATATCCTAATGAAGGCGAGCCAACACGCACCTGATTTAAAATAAGATTACCTGAGGCGTCAAGACCTGTTGCCTGATACGATGAAACGTATCTTGACCGTAATATGGCACTATAATTATTAGCATCATATGCAAAGCGCCCCCTTATTGAAAGCCCGGGTGTTAGCGATTTTAAATTTTGTGTAATTGTGATATCAGAGTTGATGGCATTTGAAAAATAGGTTTGATACCCTTGTTGCGTTACTTTATCATATGGGTTAAGTTGATTAGCTGAAGAGCTACCCGCTATAATTCCGCCTGGGTACATAACTGGCAATGACAGCGGAACGGTTGAATAAACGGCGCCCAGAATATCAGCTGTAGACGAAGAGGGAAGATTCCCGTCCGATGCGATATTGTACAAGTGAAATTCTAAAAACGTATTTTTAGTTAAGTTAAGGTCGAGGTTGCTCCTGAAATTATAACGGCTAAAATCTATATTGGTATTATATTGATAGGTGGGGTCTGTTTTAAATAAACCAGTTTCTCGCAAGTAAGAACCAGATATAAAATATTTGGCTATACCACCCCCACCAGAAATATTGATGTTACCCCGTTCGTTATTTGCATATTTTTTAAAAATCTCTTTCTCCCAATCAACGTTCGGATGCAGGTAAGGATCGCTACCGTCTGCGTATTTAGCAATATCACTTGCGGTGTAGATCGGGCTTTGGCCACTGTTTAGAGTGGCTTCATTGTACATCGTTGCCCAGGTTGCAGCATCAACAAATTGGGGTAACCGTGTAAGTCCCGATAATCCGTACTCAACTTTGGCGTTGATCTTCATTTTGCCTTCAACCCCTTTTTTGCTGGTGATCATCAATACACCATTAGCACCCCTCACACCGTAAAGCGCGGTAGCTGTAGCGTCTTTTAATATAGAAATGCTTTCGATCTCTTCGGGGTCAATATCATCGATACTTCTTTCGATACCGTCAACCAGTGTTAACGGGGTTTGATTAGCACCGAAAGTATTTAATCCACGAATGTAAAACGTCGGGCTTTCCTGGCCGGGGGTGCCTCGGGTTTGTAAGGTGATAATGCCCGCTGCGCGCCCGCCAAGGGTATTAATCAGGCTACTTGACGGAACTTTCAGGTCATTTACTTTAATAGTTTCTATCGCACCTATTACGCTTGCCTTCTTTTGTGTGGCAAAACTCGTAATCACAACCTCATCTAATGATTGCAGATCAGCCTCAAGTGTAACGTTTATTTTCTCTTTGCCATCGACCGGCACAGTTACCGACTTATATGATATGGAACTAAATACCAGCTTTGCGTTAACTGGTACCTCTTTAATTTGAAAAACACCGTTTTCATTAGCTGCAGTTCCCCGGATGGTACCGTCAATTTTGACCGTTGCACCAGGTAACGTGGTACCTTTACTATCGGTAATAATACCGGATATCGTGATTGTTTTGGTGTCGTCCTTAATTATCTGACAATAAGATGCCAATGGTATTTGCATCAGCATGGATAGTAGTATAACAACGTACACCCTATTCGTTTTTTGTAAAATTGCTTTCAAAATTAAATGGTTTAAACTATTAGGATCATGGTTTTGATATTTATTGGACAATGTGCGCTTACGCGGGACGTGCTTATCTTGTAGATCAGCCCTTCGTGCTAAAATAACAGGGGGGGAGGAGTCGGAACACTCTGAACTGCTCGTTAGATCAGATAGCTGAACAGTAAATATTCCTTCAATGAATGTCTTCATGTTTTTAGGTTTAAACGCTACTCCTGACTCAATAAATTTCATCGCAACTCAACTTGTTATCTGTTTTTAAGATGGATAACGGTATTCGGTAACTGAGTAGCTGAACTATCGGGTAAAAGATAGGTTGTGCTATAATTTGGTTTCTTAATTGTATTCAAATATAGGGCTAACATGCAATAATCAAAGGATAAAAGGCTTTATGATAGCACTTTATATACCGCAAACGTTTGCACAAACGTTTGCGGTATATAATTTTTTTTTGTTGTTTTAACAGTTCACCATATTTGATCGAGAACATTGATGTAATGTGCAATACCTTGATGTTTTTACTGATAGTTTGTTAAAATTATAGCTGGCATTGAAAAATTTTTAATAAAAGGATATGGGATAAGATCACCGTTCACATCAGGTGCGCTCAAAAATATTTAAAGCACATATTACCTATAGCAGCGAACTTCGTATATCTGCGCCGATGGATCGCCATTAGTTGCATCGATCTGCACACGAAGTTTTTTTGTACTTACGCTTTTTGGCAGTTGATGCTTGATATGTCGCTGAAAATTATTTTTTACATCGGCTATTATTTCCCATTCGCCATCATTAAATGCCATGATCTGATAGTCTTTGGGGCACTGCGGATCGCGGTAAAATGGTGGATATGCGTGATATTCGCGTAACAAGTGTCCCGGGAAGGTTAACTCTACTGTTTGTATTTGCTGTTCACTATCCCAATTTAACTGTAACCACTGAGCCAGTGGCATATTAGGATCAGATTTCCAGAGATTTGTAAAAGCGTGCGGACGCGTAACACCGCTTAGTACATTTTCGGGACCAAAACAAGCCTGCGGTGGACTTATTCTGAAACTCAATGTTTCGCCATTTCCGAACCGCCTCATTTTATCATCGCTTATTTGATACATCGATACGTGCCCAGATTCAACTTTTCCGGCACGTAGCCATTCAATAGCGGGGTTTGGTAAAATGTCCAATCGTACAAAATTGCCTTTTGGGGCATTAATAAGGTTGATCGGCCATTTTACCCAATGCTTTCCAGGTAATACATCCAAAAATGCCTCGGCGATCACCGAACCCGTGCACACGCTATAATCCCATATCCCTTTGCTTTCTTTTAGCTGAATGTTAAAGCGCTGTTTCGCAGCTGATGTATTATGAAGGTAAACTTCTATTGTATCGATAATTGTTTCACCAATGGCAATCATTTGGCCTTTCCTTTTGTCGAGTTTTTCGGTCAGGTATTGAGGCTGATCATGCCAAATATTCAACCCGTTGTTCACACCGCTACTTTCAGGCCCGGCGCCATATAAAAGTGATTGACTGCTTGCGGTTATCGTAGCATTTAGCGCTACATCGTCAATATCGCTATTTTTATAATTCGGCAAAAAGCAGCCATCTCTTAATAGCTGTTGCTGTATCTGTTTTATTAGTTTACCCGGCGCTTCGGTAATGGCGATGTTGTTTTTTAGAGCGATTGCAACTGCTGTACCGGCAGCTTGCCCCATTAGCGCTGTCGTGTTCATCACTCTCACTGTTCCCAACGCAGCGTGTGTTACGCTGATATTTCTGCCTGCCATCATTAAATTATCGCAATCTTTAGCTATCAGGCTACGCAATGGTATGCCATACGGCCCGGCATAGCTTTTAACTGCATAATCCGAAAATGTAGAATACTCTTCGTTACTTGCAGGTTCGCTATTTGCTGCCAACAATCCCCCAGGCGTATGCAGGTCTATGAACCAGCCGCCATAAGCTATTTCATCATCAAATACGGTACAATTTTGGGGGTCGTTTTCAGTCATCAAATATTGGCCCATAATACGGCGACTCTCTCTTTTACCCGGCACTTGGCCCACCCAGTCCAAGGCATAGTTTTTTGTAAGCTCTTTCATTTTGGGGTCCTTGTTTTTCATCCAATCCCAAACCCCTAAAGCGTGCCGTGTTAATTCATGGCGTATAACTTCGTTATCGATGATGGTGTCATACGGCACCCCGATCTCTATCCACCAATAACCGCCTTTTTCTTGTTTTGGCGGCCTGCCTTGTTTGTAGAAAAAGCCTGCATCGTCATAATGCATTGCCCATTCCGGCGCTTTGTATTCACATGGCTTGCCAATATATTTGGTTTTAAAATGGATCGAACTACCCATTACATCTTTGCTGGCTTTTACAGGAGCATGCGGTTCGTTAAATTCATCTTTAGACTCACTGCCCAATCGCCATTCGCAGCCTGCAAGGTGGGCAACTGTCCCATCGCCCGACGCATCAATAAAAACATCGGCGTTTAACTGAAGTTCCGTCTCTGCATTTTGAACCCGTCCCTTTACCGCGCCTATTGTTCTTTCGCTACGTTTGATCACGTCAAAAATATCCGTGTTTACCTTAATAGTTAAATTTGGGGTCGCCTGGGCCATGTCATACAAAGTCATATCCCATACGCTATTAGTCCAGCCATTTTCAAATATCTCTTCGTGATTTGCCGCACGCTCAGCAATAAGTAACTCCGATATGATCCCTGTTTCCCGGGCATAGGCATGGAAAGCGCAAGCGCCGTGTGGGGTCACCCTGATCTCGGAAGAACTATTTCCGCCAAAAACCGGCCGATTCTGTACAATACAAGTCCTGATACCTAAGCGAGCTGCAGCAACCGCGGCGCAAAATCCGGCTAATCCACCGCCAATAACTACCAATTGGTAATCTTCCTCAATTTGTTGCATATGATGTTCTAAATTTTATGTGTACTTTTTTTCGATAAACGCTGAACGAAAAAAATAATAAGTAAACTCAGCGACAGTAAAATTGCTGCGAATAGTGCAATCAAATACTTTGAGCCGTCACTCGTTATTATTACCAGTCCGAACATGATAAGTGATAAAGCGCCGATGCTATATCCTAGTAATTGGGCGGGGAAGGTAGCGATTGCATGATCTTCATCTGTTTTAGTTTCATGTTGTTTAATCATTCCTTGTATTTGAGCAAATCCAACAGCCGGGTGTCTGCTGGTCACCTCCAAAACACAAAGGCTTATTAAAGGCACTCCCAGGCCGATAAAAACCTCGATCACGTTAGTGTTAGCATAATAAAACTGAAGAATAATATTATTTGAACTGGCAGGTATTACCTTTTTGAGCAATATGGCCACAATTATTGAGAAGCCTGTTGACCACCATATGGCATTTTGTTTGATCCCACTAAAATAAAGCCCCCAAAGTACCGGCAATACCATAGCTACGCCAAGTAAACCTGTTATTGTAATAATTATCTGCTCCGCACCTCCAAAAGCCGGTATCGAAATAGCAATAATTATAATGATGATCCCAATGAACATCGAACTTGCCCGGCCGACCAACATTAAATTGTTATTGGACGCATTTGGATTGATGAGGTTTTTATAGACATCATTTGTTACTGCCGCTGCATATACATTGACTTCGCCGTCTATATAACTGGCTGCCGATGAGAACATCGCGGCTATTAATAAACCCATCATGCCAGCTGGAAGTACTGCGGCACAGGCCAATATATATGCCTGTTCAGGCTTTGCACCAGGATGGCCGATCCGAAAGATCATTGGTGGAAGCATCCATATTATGGGGCTCAGGATATACAATATAGCCATCAGATTTGATGACTTACGTGCATTTTTCGCGCTGCTTACCGACAAAAATCGCTGCACGAAAACCCATTCGCCGCCTAACTTGAACGTATGAACAATTGCCCACCCTATTAAAAATATATACGTAAAGCCGCCCGAAGAAAAATTAAGGAACCCGGCAGGTGCCTGGTGCAAAAACCCGTTCAGGCCACCGATATTAGCCAGGCTTAACGGAACTACAAATAACACGGTTATGGTAAGCACCACAAATTGTATAGCATCAATAATTAGAACGGCCCAAAGCCCACCGCTGACGGCGTACATTAACATTATCGCCCCTGATAGTACAATAGTAATCGGGACGGAGAGTTTGTGGGTATAGGGATCTGCAAGCCAATTATCTGGTGCAAGGGGGATTAACGAAGATACCACTACAGCAAAAGAGTACAATGCCACTCCCATGGCCACTATTTTAAAGCACATCCCTACCCAGGTATAAAATTGCACGGCTTCTTTTCCGAAGCGCATTTGCACGTATTCGCCTACGGTGCCTATGTTTAAGGAGGCCCATTTGCCCGCGAAAAACCGTCCGACGAAAAACGACGCAACTCCGGAGCACATTAGTATGCTAACAGCCACCATGCCTTGTTTGTATGCAATTCCACCCCAAACAACAAAGGTACCTGCAGAAAACGCACTCATAAACGATGATAAACCGGACAGCCACCATGGCGACTGCTTGCGAACCGCAAACATATCGGCAGTGGTTTTATTTTTACGGGAGAGTATGCTCCCGATAAGTAAAATACCGGCACCGTATATTATCAAAACAAAATAATCTACATGCTTCATGCTATGATCTCTTTATCATTTTATATCTCAATAAAATTTGAAATAGATAGGTTAATATATTTTGGAGGAATTTTATTCCGCAATAAATATAGGTTGATTAGGGCTCAAACAAAGTGAAAAGTGTGGTTGTGAAGCACTTTATATACCGCAAACGTTTGCACAAACGTTTGCGGTATATAAAAAATCCCCGGAGTTTTTC
>Ga0207088_1169_pt1 | contig 12312 bp, 14 predicted proteins | sample Alteio_BWMinHeat_52_FD_153564 | JGI IMG/M metagenome (GOLD analysis project Ga0207088, IMG submission 153564) | Enriched cells from forest soil in Barre Woods Harvard Forest LTER site, Petersham, Massachusetts, United States -... | ecosystem: Environmental > Terrestrial > Soil > Temperate forest >... | reverse complement strand
GATAACCAATTGCTAACACATGCTTTTTCGCAATAACTAATATTTTTTACATTATATATAATATATTTTACATTAGTTCAAATTAACTCAAACCATAATTCTACACAAAAACCTTGCCCAATAGGATTATTCACCAAATTCAATTTTTTGATTTCTGGGCAGTGCATCCATAAATAATGGTACTATGGCAAGCATTAACGCCAAGATCGTAAATATTACAAAAACACTGATAAACGCGAGTAAATTTGCTTGTTTTGCTATGGCCCATGACGTAGTTATGAGTAGATCATGCACTGATATTTTGTCCCTAATACTAGTAATTACATATTTAAATACATGATTATAATGGTTTATATGACCTATTAAGTCATGCCAACTAACTTGCTGATTTATCGTAACAATCGTTGCGGTAATTGAGGCACCGACAGAACCACCAAAGGTACGAAAAAAATTAAATACTCCAGCTGCATCATTAGTCAATTCTTTGGGCATTTTAAGATATGCTGTAGTATAAACTGTTCCCATAAAGGCAATTGAGGCAAAAGCAATTAAGACTTCACTTAAAAATAAAATAACCAAGTCAGGTGTAGTGTTTATGTAACAAAACATCCCGGTACATAGTGCTACCGCTAAGCACGCAAATATCATTATTAATCTAGAGTCGACTTTTTTTAATATTTTTAGCATCAACGGAGCAAAAATAAAACATAAGGCTCCACGTGGGATCAATAAATACCCGGCAGTATCAATCTGGTAACCCCAGACGGTTTGGAGGACAATTGGCGAATAGGTCATAAACGCGTTGGCAACTAGATAAAAGAAAAAGAGAAAGACGCAAGACAGACTAAAATTTTTATCACGAAAAACCCTAAAGTTGATTACCGATGAAGTTGTAATCGCTCGCCATGCAAAATAAATAAGAAATAAAATGGCAGCAGCAAAAACTATAGTTAAGGGTAGTGATTGAAACCACATATAGGTATTACCCTCATCAAGAAATAGTTCTAAGCCACCAATACCGAATGCCATAAAGCCAAAACTAATATAATCAATTTTAATAGTTTGTTTTATCGTTTCTTCCATCCAAAAGAAAATTATAATAAACGCAAAAATCAACAAGGGTAGATTGACATAAAAAATCCAGCTCCAACTCATATTTTGCACTAAAAACCCCCCAAAGGATGGACCAACCACAACCCCGGAAACCAGCATTGCAGTTAGTATTGTCATCATTTTTTTGCCGCATCTCTTCGTGAAAATTATTCACAATATACGCTTGGGCCATTGCCGGAAAAAATGCTCCACCTACCCCCTGCAAAGTACGATAAATCACCATCTGCAGTAAGTTGGTAGCCGTACCACATAAAATAGTAAATAGCGTAAAAATAATGATCGCAATTAAGGCAACCCGCTTCATCCCAAATTTATTAATTACCATACCGGATAACGGCATACAAATTGCAGCAGCCACCATATAGCTCGTCATCGTTAGTGAAATGTTATCAATATTTGCCCCCAGTGCCCCCATCAAATTGGGTAATGCTACTGATACAATATTTAGATTAATCACCTCCGATAATGCCAATGCACACAAAGCATAAGTCACCATGACCTTACGAGCATCTTTGTCTGTTCTCATTCTACCTCCAATCTACTAATATTCACAATCATAGCAAATAGAAAATCACAAGCCATTATATGTTCTACATTCTCTTATATGTCATTCCCGCGAAAGCGGGAATCCATTACTAGCTTTATATCCTCCGCCCAATACTTGATATAAATTCACCAAACTCTTAATTTGTGCAAACTTAGCTTGATCATAAGATCCACGTACATTATCTAATTGCAGTTTATAGTCAAGTGTATCAGCATAACTAATTGCGCCTAGTTTATAACGCGAATATGCTAATTTATAGGTTTTTTCCGTCGCAATTTTCTCTTCATTTATTTTAGCCAACGTAGTTGCTGAATTTTTTTGCCAAGCTAAACCATTATCCACATCCGTAAATGCCGCTCTGACTGTCTGGGTATAAGCGTAGGCTCCAGCTTTATTCACACTTTTAGCTTCGGTAATACTGTCATAGGTAGCTTTATCTAGAAATGGCATAGTTCCTTGTATCAGCGCTAGCCAATATGCAGTAGTTGCAAAATTTGAACCATTTAAGCCTCCCAGGTTTTCTACACCAAAGGGCAAGATCAAATCAAAGTCAGGAAATAAATTACTATACGCAACCCCAACTTTGGCGGCAGCAATTTTTAAATTATACGTTGCCATAATTATATCTGGACGCTGTTCTAATACCTTGGATGAAATATTTTTTGGCATCACGTTTTTTATCTCAACATTACTCAGTGTTGTTGTCACAGCAATTGGTCCAGGGTTTTGATTCAAGAGCACATTCAGCGCATTTTGTAATTTAGTAATATTCGTTTGGATTTGCGGTAATTTACTCTCCAGAGCCGCTAGCTGTTCTTGGTTTTTACTTACTTCTAGCTGTGAAATTAACCCTACATCAAATTGCTTTTTTAAATGTTGCTGTAAGTCTGTCAAATCATTAATTTCAATTTGGCACAAATTTAATTGATCATGCGCGGCAATAAGCTCATAATACGTAACGGCAGTTTGGCTGATTAATTTTAAGCGAATAGCATTTAGAACTGCTTGTTGTAATTCAACATTTAGTTTAGCTAATTTTTTCTCCCGAATTATTTTCAAAACATTGAGATTATAACTTACATTTAACCCAGCAAAATTACCAGTTTCATTCGTAAGTAGTGGCGGAAAATTACCCGTCATATTGCCAACTAAAACCCCAACACTTGGTACCCAGGCATCATTTACCACTTGCAGTAAAGCTTGTGTCGTTTGAATATTTATCGTAGCTTTATTAATATCATTATTATTGGCTAAAACTTCTTCAATCAATTTATTTAATTCTACATCATCAAAACTCTGCCACCAAGCTAAACTTGCCAAAGCAAAATTTGAATTAGTATTTTTAGGATTAAAAATTTGATTATTCGACCATGTTGTTGGCGTTGCTATTTGTGGCTTAACATAGTTTTCACCAAACATCCCACAAGAGGTGAGCACACCAAAACTGAATATCAACATAACTTTTTTAAGTATACTTTGCATGATTTAATTCCTCGTCGTATCAATCGTTACATCACTACTACTACCAACGCGGAGTGGATACTCAAGATTCTTATTTTGGAGCTGCACCCTAACCGTAAAGCGCTGCGTAACTTTTACCCAATTTCCAGTCGCATTTTCTGAAGGTAATAGCGCAAAAGTATTACCACTAGCATAACTAATACTTTTAACAATACCACCGTAGGTATGACTATACATATCTAGTTTCACTGTCACTTTTTGCCCAACTCTGACACGGCTTAATTGGGTTTCTTTAAAATTTGCATCAACCCACCATTTACTATTATCAATAAAGCCAAAGATTGGCTCATTTGCTGCTATTAATTGTCCTTTAACCAAATTAAGATTAGTCACATAACCATCTACTGGAGCAATTACTTGCGTATGATTCATATAAATTTTTGCCGTCTCCACATCATTATTCGCCGCAGCAACTTGTGCTCCTATTGCCTTATATTGAATCAACGCCGCTTCAAATTGAGTTTGATTTTGTTTAACTTGTCCAGCTGCAATTTGCTCTTTTGTAGTATATGTTTGCATATCCTGCATTGAGCCAGAACCTACTTGGTATAAATCTTGATAGCGTTTGGCTAATTGCTTGGCTAAAGAGTACTCATTTTTCGCCTTATGCAAATTAGTTGCTGCCACTTCAATTGATTTATTACTGACAACTAATTTATTTGCGGTATAGCGTTGATCATTTCTTGCTTTATTGAGAGCAACTGCGTAATATTCTGGATTTATATCTAATAGCACGGTCCCCTTTTTTACGTACTGGTTATTCTCAACATAAATATTTTCTACATACCCACCTACTTTGGCCGATACATCCAATAGATTGCTCCCAACGTATGCATCATCAGTACTCGGATAATATACCCCATAGGTATAATAGCAGGCAATCATTGCCATAATAACTAAAGCTAATAATCCACCTTTAAACAATGTTTTGATGTTATTCCGTTTCGTATTATTCGATGATCCTGTGACTGTAACAACACTATCAGCTATCTGCAGTTTATCTATTAAATTATTAATCTTAGTCATTTTTCATTCCTCAAAATTTCTCCTCATCTTAATTTAGTAAGTGAGCACTCAATTATATATCAAGAAAAAATATTTTGCAAGATTTTCATATAACTAAACGCAAGGATTTTCTTATGTTGGGTTAATTGGCGTTTGTGCAGCAAACAAATAAGGTTATATCAGTGCTATAATATCGGTGAGTTTTTAAGTTTAAAAGGTTAATTTATCATGATTAATTTCTATAGTTTTCCATTATCTTCACCCGGCAATAAAGTATCTTATATAATGAATTATTTAAATATCCCGTATGAATACCACCATATCAATCTTGCTTTTGGCGAACACCATAAACCAGAATACCTAAAGGTTAATCCCTATGCAAAGATCCCTGCTATTGATGATGATGGTTTTAAACTCGCCGAAAGTAATGCAATTATCTGCTATTTAGCTAGTAAATATAAATCCGAAATCTATCCGGCAGATATCAAAAAACGTGCGGTTATTAATCAATGGCTCGATTACGCTTCACAACATATTATGATGTCATTTGCTCGGATCATGTTCAATACTTATTTTTATAAAATGGCCAAAACAACGCCGGATGAACGTTCTTTACAAGATGGGCATAATTTCTTAAACAAAAATCTTCCAGTTGTTGAAGCAGAACTTAGTAGATTCAAGTATATTGCAGGCAATGATCTAACCTTAGCTGATTTTTCCATGTTGGCATCTATGGATACAGCAGAATTAAGTAAAGTCGATCTATCTATATATCCGCATATTAGCGCGTGGAGAAATAAACTTATGACCCAAGATTTTTATCTAAAGTGCCATACTAATTACGCCGAGTCCTTTCATAATACTATTGCTCAAATTAGCGCCTAAACAACAAATTTCACAATTTATATATATTTTCACAAATTTATATATATTAAATTTTAACCAATATTTGTTAAATTTAAAACATATTTGACAAATAAAATAAGCAATGTTAATATCCTACTGTAGATTGTTAATTTGTTAGTGGAGTTATATCATGCACATCAAAATGTACAAAGACGGTAAGATACTATTACCATTAAAATTGCGTAAAAAATTGGACCTGAAGGACAATTCTGAATTAATACTAACTGAGTGTAATGATGGAATAAAGATAAGTACCAAACAAATTCTCTTAAATAATTTACGCAATGAATTTGCTGCGGTTAACCTAAAAGATTCACTTAGTGAACTTCGCAAACAAGAATTTGCTTTGGAATGTAAATAATGTCTAATTTATCTGCAGTTTTGGATACATCAGCATTACTTGCTTACATAAAAGATGAAGTCTGCACAAAATCACTTGAAGATGTTATTGGCACTAGCGTTATGTCAATAATCAATATAACTGAAGCTATCATCGTTCTTGGGCGCACAAATCCAATACGACTAGAATACTATCAGAGTGCTATTTGTGAATTAATAAATCATAAATATGAAACTGACTCTGCATTAATGCTATTAGCTAGTGAAATTTCAGTTAAATATAGAGAGAAACATAATTTGTCTCTTGGCGACTCTTATTGTCTGGCTTTAGGTAAACATTTGGATTTACCTATTTTTACCGCGGATAAAATATGGCATGGCTTAGAAACTAAAATCGGAATAAAGCTCAAATTTATCCGTTAGTGAATTACTTAAAGATTAAATTTAAGCTATCCCACCAAAGCTATTCAGTGCGATATGCATTTATAAACACTATACGTTCTTTGTCCATTATTAATTGCCGAGTATGGAGTTATTCTATTACCACCCATTGTTGCCGCCTCATTCCGCGCTAAAGTATCAAGTTGATCTTTAACCGTGTCCTGCCTCTGAAAAGTTTCAGCTTTTGACCACAAAGAAACCGTAGTATTTCCCAGAAATTTACACCACTTTAAAGCGCTCGCATCATTTTGTACCATAACATCTCTTGCTTGTGGATCTAAGCTCACAAAAGAACAAGCCGTCAAAGCCATAGTAATACCGAGTAATAATATTTTTAATTTACATGCTCTCATCTTTTAAATCCTTAAATAGTTTATTGGCCCATTCTTCTTTTGGAGTTTTATACTGGATGATCTTATTTTGCACAATTGAATGCTGGAGTTGAAAATATTTACCACTATTATCGATTATATGAATTTCATCAAAACTATTTTTACTTTTAATTAAATTCTGCCCGGACTCCGTAAATCTTTTTCTGACTTTATCTTCTGGAATATCATGCCCACCATGAAGGACACGTAATGCAATTCGTTCTAAATTTAATTCAACACTATTTAGACCAATATAATAAGCAATTGTATAGTAGCCTAATTTTTTTGCAGCCATAATGCGAAGCATTGTTCCATGACCAGCTAAGGTGCTTTCTAAACAAATATTTAACCCATTTTTTAGCCCATCATCATACATCATAAGGGCTTTTTTTGCCGCCGCTACAGTATAGGTGTTGGGGAATTTATCTTTATATACACGGTTTAGCATATCCGGATCAATATTGGTCTGAATATCACTTAAATCCAAATAACGGCGCAGCGAGCTTTTCCCGCTCCCATTAGGACCTAATAAAAATACCGCAACAGGAATATTATTGTAGTTCAGCTGGATTTGCCCTATTGAATCTTGATTAAGATCTTTATTCACAAACGCAACTTTCCTGGTATTAATTTTAGTTTATTAAACTCAAAAACATGCAAAATTATATATAACACGCCTCAAGCTGCAACAATAATTATGTTAAACGCAATATTTTCGAGTGACAATTTTACTACATCTATTGGATGTCAGCTCAATCTTTGTCAATTAGGTTAATATTTTTGGCACATCAGCACCTGAATTCAAAATCCAAGGGAGTAAAATAAAACTTTCCTGTAAAATTATGATGCCATCTGAGCCATTATTTTAATGATACAATACCCACTAGCGATATTCTTTTTTTAAAAAAGTCTTTGTTACACACTCTCAGAAACAGAGATCAACTCAATAAAAACTTCATTTAAAAAAATTGAATTAATTGATCATAGTGGAATTTAATTGGAGAACAAAAATGGAATTTAAACAAACTCCAAGAACCAAAGTAACGAGAACTGCAAAACGTGCATCTTACGATAAAGATTTATTCAACTCAATTGTTGATGAGGTTAAATTTGGTCATTTAGCTTTTGCTGATGATAACAGCGTTCACTCTATACCAATGCTATTTTGGCGTAATGGTGATTTTCTGTATTTTCATTGCTCGGCTGGAAGTAGATTGGCAAAATTAAATGAGCCCGGTAAAAATGTCTCTATTAGCTTTGCTATCATGGATGGGTATGTCTTTGCCAAATCAGCATTTCGCCACAGTGTAAATTATCGTTCAGCCGTAATTTATGGACAATGTGAATTGGTAGCCAATGCTTCAACCGAAAAAATAGAGACTTTTAAAAAACTAATTGATTTATACGATAAAAATCGCTGGAAGCAAATAAGACGGCCCAGCCCTGAAGAATCAGCTGCAACAACATTACTCCGATTACCTATAGTGGAAGCTGTAGTAAAAGTCAGAACTGGTCCACCAAGTGATAAAGATGAAGACAAAAATCTAAATGTATGGGCCGGAGTCATACCACTCTCTCGAGCATTATGTAGCCCAGAAGAATACATTTATCCTGAAGACTAAAACTTATCTGCCGAAGTCTAAATTCGTGACCATTAAACTTTTCTGTGCTTTGAAAAGTTTCAGCCTTTGACCATAAAGAAACAATAGTATTACCAAGAAATTTACAGCTATTTGGTGCGTTTGCATCATTTTTCACAATATCAATTTTTCATCTCAATTCATTTTCATGCATGAATTTCATCTTCTAACATGAATTTCATTTTTAAAAATGAAAACACATGAAAATTGGTAAACTACGTTCCTGAGAAACCACAAAAATTAGTTAAAGGACGTAATAACAGTTATGCTCGCAATTAAAGAAGCCTATTTAGCCAATCTATTTAGTAAAAAATATTGGGGAAATAACATTTTTGCTGGATTAATAGTGGGTATTGTCGCCCTCCCCTTGGCCATGGCCTTTGCTATTGCATCAGGTGCACGTCCCGAGAATGGTTTATATACCGCAATAATTGCAGCAGCAGCAGTAGCAATCTTTGGTGGTTCCAGGGTACAAATTGCTGGGCCAACTGGTGCCTTTATTGTAATTCTTGCCAATATCACTGGAAAATATGGCTTTGTTGGCCTGCAATTAGCAACCTTTGTAGCTGGTGGAATTTTACTATTAATGGGCATTATGCGTTTAGGTAGCGTAATTAAGTTTATTCCGCAGCCGGTCATTGCTGGATTCACGGCCGGTATTGGCGTAATTATTTTTGTCGGGGAATGGAAAGATTTCTTTGGTTTACCCACTCACATAAAAATCGATGCTGAATTTCATCAAAAAGTTTACACCTTGGTTAGTGCGTTCCCGCACTTAAATATTGCAACAGTACTCCTTGGAATATTTAGCTTACTTTTAGTTATTTATTCGCATAAACTTATAAAGAAAATACCGGGGCCATTAATTGCCATGCTCGCTGCAACAATTCTTCAAGTCGTATTTAAGTTTGATCATGTAGCCACCATTGCAACCGTATTTGGCCATATTCCTCGAGGGTTTCCCGAATTTCAAATGCCCCACTTGACTTTTGATAGCTTTATCGAAATTCTAGAACCAGCATTTACCATAGCATTGCTCGGTGCAATCGAATCACTGTTATCCGCAACCGCTGCTGATGGTTTAGCTAATACCCGGCATCAACCTAATCAAGAATTAATTGGCCAAGGGATTGCCAATTGTATTACACCTTTTTTTGGTGGATTTGCCGCAACCGGTGCCATTGCCAGAACCGCGACTAATATCAGAAATGGTGGGAATAGCCCAATTGCCGCACTAGTACATTCGGCATTTTTATTATTAATTATTTTATTTTTGGCTCCACTCGCTGGATATATTCCACTGTGTAGCTTAGCGGCAATTTTATTTGTTGTTGCTTATAATATGAGTGATGTGAAGCATTTTGTTTATATTCTAAAACATTCACCACTTGATGATAAAATGATACTCCTAATTACTTTTGGTTTAACCGTATTCACAAATCTGGTCATCGCTGTTAATATCGGAGTAGTTTTGGCTATGTTATTTTTTATGCGCCGCATAACCCAAACTACCAATGTTCATGAAGAAGCAATAAATTTACCCACGGCAAATCCCAGTACCAATTCTTATGGTTTTAAACGTAACGTTATAATCTATACCATCCAAGGACCATTATTTTTTGCCGTTAGTGAAAAGTTTGTTGATAGTCTAACCGCAATTCATGATGCTACCAATGCCATTGTATTTGATTTGCATATGGTACCCTTTATTGATTTTTCTGGTTTACAATCATTTCACGAGGCGGTACAAAAATTACATGCGCATAAGATAAAAATCTATCTTTATGCTGCTAATTACACTATTCGACAAAAATTTACTGAAGTCGGATTAAAAGAATTAATTGAGACTAAACAATCATTTGCTAGTATACAAAAAATCGCGAACCACGATAATCAATTTATTTAAATTAGGTTCGTGTCATCCTCATGAAAACTGTGGTCCATAACTTTAGACAGTGGGCAGATTCTGAAAATTATCATGAGATTTCTGACTATTATGTTATAATTAGAGCGGTGACTGTTTAATCTGGAGAATATTATGCAAACGACAACAAACTTATACGAAAAAGATTTCTTTGCATGGACAATGGAACAAGCTGGACTAATCAAAAATAAGGCATTTGATAAGTTAGATTTTGCACATTTATTGGAAGAGGTAGAAAGCATGGGCAATCACAATAAAACTGAGCTCCGCAATCGTTTAGCAGTTTTATTAACCCACCTTTTAAAGTGGAAATACCAACCAGAATTAAGTGGTAAAAGCTGGTACTTAACTATTGCCAATCAACGTTTGGACATACGTGATTTATTCGATGATAATCCAAGCTTAAAACATTTTTTACCAGAAATATTTGAAAAAGCTTATGCAACAGCTATTGCCAAAGCAGTCATCGAAACTGGCATGCCCAAGAATGTTTTTCCAGCAACATGTGAGTGGCCTGTTGAACTAGTTTTAAATGATACTTTCTTCCCAAATTAAGACAACCCCGTAGTTGAAATTATTCTTCCTTTGGATCTTATGTGAAAATTCAACAACTCATAGAAAATCATTGGTACTTAGAAGATAAATCTATTATCAGACTGCTTTTGAATATATTATTGACTCCATTTAGCCTGGCCTTTTATCTCATTTCCAAAACACGTCACTTTTATTATAAAATTGGTATTTTCAAAAGTTATAAACTACCAGTTCCAGTTGTTATCATTGGTAACATAACTGTCGGCGGTAGCGGCAAAACCCCACTAGCAAAACACATTGTCAAAGAGTTAACTAAACACAATATTAAAGCAGGTGTGATTCTCCGTGGCTATAAAAGTAAAGTAGATAAAGCTACCATAGTAAAAAAAGGCGATGATCCTGAAATAACTGGGGATGAAGCGCTAATTTATGCCAACAATAATATTCCTGTTGCAATTGGGCGAAACCGTTATCTTGCTGGATTAAAACTCCTGGAAGAATATCCAAATATCCAGCTAATCTTAAGTGATGATGGTATGCAACATTATCGCTTAAAAAGAGATTATGAAATTGCAGTTATTGATGGCACCAGAATTCTAGGCAATAGATTTATTTTACCCAATGGCCCACTACGTGAAACCGCAGGCCGCCTAGAAAAAGTAGATGCTCTTGTGGTCAATAGCCAAGAAAAAATCAAGGATAATTGGTTTTATACAAATCTAAAACTAAAATTATCTGCTACCAATTTAGAAAACCAACTCCGCCTAGGCCAAAAACTTACCCTACAAAGAATCTATAACCCAATCACTGCTGAAACATTGAATATTAATGACCTAATTGAAAATAAATTAGGCTTGGTTAACCAACTATCATCTCAACAGAGACAGGAATCCATAACGCTGCAACCAGCAAACATAAATATTGCTGCCATTGCCGCTATTGGCAATCCTGAGCGTTTTTTTAATTTCATTACAAACAATGGAATTAAGCTCACACATACCATCTCCTTTCCTGATCATTATTCTTATCTTCATCACGATATACCGACTAATTACGATATAATACTTACATCGGAAAAAGATTATACTAAACTTGCCAAATTTAATAATGAAAAAATCTGGATAGTTGAAGTCGAAAGTGTTTTAAGTAGCACCGACTTAATTACAAATATAATAAACTTAATCAAGGAAAAACAACATGCTCGACATGAAACTCTTAGAAATTCTAGTTTGCCCAGAATGTAAGGCGAAGCTTACTTATGACAAAAAAGCTGAAGAATTGATCTGCGATAAATGTCATTTAGCTTATCCAATTGATAGTGATATTCCAGTTATGCTCGTCGATTCAGCACGCGACCTCAACAAATGATGCCTAGCTTTACGATAATTATTCCGGCGCGCATGCATTCAACCCGCTTGCCGCATAAGATGACACTAGATTTGGGTGGGATGCCGCTAGTCGTCCGAACAGCACAGCAAGCTTTAAAAAGTAAAGCTTCACGTGTTGTGGTTGCGACTGATCACTGCGATATACTAAATTTATGCACTGAACATAAAATCGAGGCAATTCTTACTAAAAATACGCACCTTTCCGGTACCGATAGATTACATGAAGCCGCCACATTACTTAACTTGGATCCACAAGAAATTATCATCAATGTCCAAGGTGATGAGCCTTTAATTGAACCAGAACTAATCAATCAATTAGCTGAATTTATTTGCGCGCAAAAAACCCACATTGCAACTATCGCGCATGTAATCAATACTGAAGATGAAATCTTTAATCCGAATATAGTAAAGGTGGTTTTAGATCATCAGAAAAATGCATTATATTTCTCCCGTGCACCAATTCCTTTTAACCGTGACGGCTACCCTCCTCTTCATAGCTTTTGTTTATCAAAAGAAGCTCCGGTACTCAGACATATTGGAATTTATGCTTATACTGTTGATTTTTTAAATAAATATACTGAAC
>Ga0207088_1162_pt2 | contig 12346 bp, 9 predicted proteins | sample Alteio_BWMinHeat_52_FD_153564 | JGI IMG/M metagenome (GOLD analysis project Ga0207088, IMG submission 153564) | Enriched cells from forest soil in Barre Woods Harvard Forest LTER site, Petersham, Massachusetts, United States -... | ecosystem: Environmental > Terrestrial > Soil > Temperate forest >... | reverse complement strand
TGTCGATGTTGGGACCTTCGGAACCCGCAAAGCCGCAGAAGCTCATGAGCGGGACGTGCAATACTTCAAGCGTCAAGGCTGAGACGCTACCCCAGAGTATGGTGAGAATTCCCTGACATGCTTACGGCACGGGGGAAAGTGTAGGGGTCCCTTCGGCTTCGCTCAGGATGACAAGGGTGGAGGGATTTTCTTTGACGCTCGGCTTGGACAGCCGAGGGCGGCTGTCTCGCAGGCGCGGCTCCCGCTACAAGACGGGCGCCACCAGCATATTTACGCTATCACTGGTCGTGCCGCCGCTACGGGCTCGACTCGCAGCGTGAGTCCATCGACCTGGCGCACAACGATGCGTCCTCCGGCGGGGACGGGGACTGTGGAGACGGCGTCCCACAGCTCGCCGTGCACGAATACTTTTCCGGCAGGCGCCAGCGTGGTTTGCGCGATTCCGATTTCGCCGATTAATCCTTGTTCGCCGGTGACAACTTTGTTGCGGCGGGCGCGCACGGCGATGCTCATCAGGAATGCGGTAATAATTCCGAGCGGGATGCTGACGGCGAGCGCGGTCGCCAGATGGACGCGCATTTCGGGGATGGACGCGTCGACCAGGAACAGGCCACCGAGAGTTAGAAGCACGATCCCTCCGGTGGTGAGCACTCCGTGGCTGGCGAACTTGGCTTCCGCGGCGAAGAGCGCGAAGGCTCCGATGATCATGGCGATCGCGGCGAAGCGCACGGGCAGCAGGTTTAACGCGAAGGCGGCGATAAGAATGAAGACCACGCCTACGGTTCCGGGAATGACCGCCCCGGGATGATTGAATTCCGCATACAGCGCGAGCGCTCCGATGGCCAGGAGGATGAAAGCTACGTTCGGATCCATGAGGTGGGAGAGGATGCGCTGCTTGAGCGTCATACGGTAGTCGCGGAAAGGTTGGTCTTTATCCTTGAGGCTGAGAGTTACGGTCGTGCCATTGAAGCGTTTGAAGCTCTTGCCGTTCAGCTGGTGGAACAGATCCTGCTCGCTTGGGGCGATATACTCGATCAGTTTTTTGTCTAGCGCCTCCTGGTCGGTGAAGGACTTCGACTCGCGCACAGCGCTCTCCGCAAGTTCGACGTTGCGGCCGCGCTTGGCAACGACGGAACGCATCAGGGCTGCGGCGTCGTTCTCCATTTTCTGCTTCATGACGTCGTCCATCTTGCCGCCGAGGATTACGGGATGGGCTGCGCCGGTGTTGGTGCCGGGCGCCATGGCTGCTACGTCGGCGGATTCTAGGATGAAGAAGCCGGCGGATGCGGCGCGGCTGCCGCTGGGCGTTACGTAGATGATGACTGGGACGGGCGAGGCTATGATTTTTTCTATGATTTCGCGGGTTGAATCTACGAGTCCTCCGGGAGTGTTGATCTCGATCAGGACGGCTTGGTCGTGGTTGGCGGCTGCCAGGTCGAGCGCGCGGCCAAGGTATTCGGCGGTGACGGGCTGGATTGCGTCGTTTACGGTGACCTTCAGGACGTCGGCGGAAGAGACGGCGGCGAACGGGAAGAACACGGCTAAGCAGCAGGCCGCATGGCGCATCCAGAGTTGATGTGGCCACCGGCAGCTGCCGAGCTTTGCTCGGCTTCGAGGGGCGGGGGCGCCCGTCCCCACACGGGCTCGGCGGCTAAAGCCGCCACTGATTTTGTGATGATCACGGCGCGGCTGATGCTGCACCTCTTCAAAACATAGGAGACTCATGGCTGTGACAGCGGCTGCGCTTTCTCCGCGAGCTTGGCTGCTAGGGTGCGCTTCAGATCCTGGCCCGCCGGATTGCCGGGTTCCAGTTGCAGCGCCCGATTAATGTTCTGGGCGGCCGCATCCATTCTATTTTCTCGCAAATCGAGGCGCGCAAGAATCAGATAAGCCTCGGCCGACTCGCGAATGCGGAGGGCGGCTTCGGCCTGGGCACGGGCTTCGCGGGCGTCGCCGCGAGCGTCGTAGTCGTCCGCGAGGGCTGTGAGCGGCGCGGTGCTCGACGGATCGACTGCGGCGGCGTGATGGAATTCGGCCTCGGCTTCGGTGGTGAATCCGTGGGCTAGAAGCTCTTTGCCGAGTTCGACGTGAAAGCGCGCGTGTGAGCGGGGATCGGAGCGGGCAAATTGCTGCTCGGCCCAACTGCCCATTTGAGTTGTCATCTGGCGGAAGGCGTCCTCCTCGTAATTGCGCTTGATGCGCTCCGCCGGAACCTTCGACGTCGCGCTGCTTGGAACGATACTGCCGGCAGCAGGAGGTGTGAGGGAGTCGAGCATCATCTTAGCTTCGGCGTCGTTCGGGCGGTGATCGAGCGTCGTGCGCAGTTCGCGTGCCGCGCCGGCGCGATCGCCGGCTTGGGAAAGAGTCACTCCCATATTGAAGTGATAGTCAGGGTCGCTCGGATCGTTCTGAATCGCTTGCTGGAAATATTCAACCGCTTTTTTCTGACCGTGGCGCGACGCGACCACTCCGAGGTTGTTATATACCTCGGCCAGCGGCAAACGCGCGGCGACGAACTGAAAAGCGGTTTCCGATTTTGCGAATTCTCCGTGAGCGTAGGTGGCGAGCCCGAGATAGAAATTTGCCTCGCGAGCGACCGCGCCCGACATTAGACCTGACATTAAAGAAGACTGCTGTACTTGGCCCAGGGCTGAGATCGCGGGTTCGTAAGCACGCTGAGCATAGTAGGTCTTGCCCAGTTCCAGCCATGCCTGAGCGTAAGCCGGATTGATGCGGGTCGCTTCGCGATAGTACTTCACCTTTTCTTCGGCGCTAGTTGCCAGTGTGCCGCGTATGTAGTTTTCCAGGGCGTCCAGGCGCGCGGGAGCAACGCCGGCGATGTACTTATCCTTGGGCACGGAGAAGTCAGTGCGGATCTGGCGAAGCAGATCCCAAGCCAGTGCGGATTGCACCGTGCCGAGATCGGCCAGTGGCCCGGACTCGGTGACGGCGGGCGAGAGTCTCTCCGCGCGCATGTCGAGCAACTGGGCGATGGCAGTCAGGCACGCGCCGTCATACTTATAGGAGCCGAGGACGGCGTAATCGACATCCATTTGCTCGGCGAGGCGGTAGAGGGTGGCGCGCGCAGGATGAACTCCGGCCGGAACGCCTTGGCGATCGTAGGCGCGGAGCCGCTCGTCACGGCTGGCTGCGTACAGAACGGGAGAATTGAGTTGCTCGCGGAAGGTTTCGGGGAAGGATTCGCCGAGCCATTCCAGGCCAGGGGTTGGAGAAGTATTCTCAAAGGGAATCACGACCATGGTGCGGCCGGCGTCAGTTCTGCCATCTGGGGTTCGGTCCGAGGCGGGCGTGTCCTCGGCGCGAAGCGATGTGCAGAAAAGCAGCGAGACCAGAGAGACGAAAACGAAGGCGAAGACAGAGGCGCGTTTCACGACAAGTTGATTATATCGGCTAGTGCCGCGGCGGCGTGACAGTTACTGCTGCCGCGCCCGGGGTGCCGGTGGAGAGCGGAGCTTCCGCTCCGGGGTGGACGGGCGAGACGCCCGTCGCTCCGCCGTTCTCTTGGGGCTGGGTCCAACCCGGCAGTTCGTCGCTGCCGGTGATGAGGCGGGCGCCGCGCTCGTAGGTGAGATACGACCAGGCCCACTGGATCATCACGATCAGGCGATTGCGGAATCCGATGAGGAAAAGAATGTGGATGAAGAGCCATGCCAGCCAGGCGAAATATCCGGACAAGTGGAACTTGCCGGACTTTCCGAATTGGGCGACGGCGGCGGCGCGGCCGATGGTGGCCAGGCTGCCTTTGTCGTGATAACGAAAATTGCGGCGCGGTTGATTTTCAAGGTCGCGGGCGATGGTGTCCGCGACCCAGTCTCCTTGCTGGATGGCGACCGCTGCGACTCCGGGGAGCATCTTGCCGTTTTCGTCTGCGAGTGCGGCGAGGTCGCCGATAACAAATACCTCGGGATGTCCGGGAATGCTGAGGTCGGGTTGGACGAGCACGCGACCGGCGCGGTCAATCGGAACAGCCAACTTTCGGCCGAGGGGCGAAGCGGCAACGCCTGCCGCCCATAAGGTCACGGCGGCTGGAATCCTTTCGTCGCCAACCCAAACCGCGCCGGGCTCAACGCGGTTGACCATGTGGGACGTGCGAACCTCGACTCCGAGGCGTCGCAGCTGGTCTTCGGCCTTGCGGGAAAGTTCTTCGGAATAGGCGGCCAGAACCCGGGGGCCTCCTTCGATGAGCAGGATGCGGGTTTGCCGCGGGTCGATGTTGCGAAACTCGTGGTTCATTGCGTGATGCGCAATTTCAGCCAGAGTGCCGGCGAGTTCGACGCCGGTGGGGCCGGCTCCGATGACGGCAAATTGCAGCGGGGATCCGCTTTGGCCGCTGGCAGTCTTATTCAGATACTCGTTCCGATGATCGTTTTGACGCTCGGCCAGTTCGAAGGCCAACAGAACCCGGCGGCGGATTTCGAGTGCGTCTTCTATCGTCTTCAGACCGGGTGCCAGAGGCTCCCATTCCTGATGGCCGAAGTAGGCGTGGGTTGCCCCGGAGGCTATTACCAGAAAGTCGTAATCGAGTACTTGCTCCTTCGTGATGACTTTCTTTTGTTCCAAGTTGAAATCGACAACTTCTTCAAGCATCACTTCAACGTTGGAATGGCTTCTCAGTATCCAACGGATCGGGGCCGCTATTTCGCCGGGAGAGAGGCCGGCGGTCGCGACCTGGTAGAGCAGCGGTTGGAAGGTGTGATGGTTTTTCCGGTCAACGACGGTGACTTGAACGGGGAGCCGGGCGATCCGGCGGGCGGCGGTCAGGCCTCCGAAACCGGCGCCTACGATCACCACTCTCGGCCTGGAAGTGCTGTTCATTGACATTGGCATCTACTATAGAAGATTCACAAAATGGCGGTTCAGACGAAAACTTTTGATGGGTCGGCGGGTGCCCCGGTTCCGAGTCTCCGGATGAAGGGGCGGGAGGTTCCATCAGCCGGGCGGCGTTCCTTTCTGTGGTTCCAGCTGATTGTTGCCTACGTCTGCATGGAGTTCGCGTTATGGTCTTCCGAACTCGCATCTCGCAACAAGTGGGTCTTGATCACAGCCATAACAATTCTTGTCTTCGTGTTGCTGGACCGGCCCTCGCTCAGGCGGATGGGCTTGGGCTTGCCAACCGGGTTTGGAGCCAGCATGGTGCTGGCCGTTAGTTTTGCGACGGCTATTTTTCTGGGGTTGGTGGTGCGCTGGGCGGGCGGGCAGATTCCGGCGAATCCAATGTGGCCGAGCCTTCGCCTGACGGGACAGTATGTGGGTTGGGCGCTGATCCAGGAATTCATGTTGCAATCGTTTTTCTTTACGCGTTCGGAAGAATTGTTTGGGAGTTCGGCGGCGGTTTGGGTCGCGGCGACGCTGTTTGCAAGCGCTCACCTGCCCAGTCCCATCCTGACGGCCTTTACCTTGGCTGGAGGGCTGTTTTTCTGCGAGATGTTCCGGCGCTATCGCAGTATCTATCCCATTGGCATGGTCCACGGGCTTCTGGGGCTCACCATCGCCTTGACCATGCCAGACAGTGTGCTGCACCACATGCGAGTGGGGATTGGCTATTTGCGCTACTAAAGGACATCGGGCGATCGGGTCATCCGGTCATCGGTGATCTGAAACCAAGAACGGCGGATGATCCAGGGATAGGGCCTTTTCAGATCATCCGAGGACCCGATGTCCCTGAAACCTTATACACTTCTTCTTCACACTTTGATGACTCCGGCGCAGCCCAGTTCGACAGCCCTGCGTTTTCTCTTGCTTTCCGTCCGGGATATTATTTTCATTTTTCTTTTCTGGTCGTTGCTGGCTGGTCCTTTATCGAATCGGCCGCTGGCGGATCCGGATATCGGATGGCATATCCGAACCGGCGAGCTAATTCTGGCGACGCACTCGCTCCCCCGCACCGATCCGTTCTCCTCCACCATGCAAGGTCAGCCCTGGTTTGCCTGGGAGTGGTTGTACGACATATTGCTCGGAATTCTGCACCAGGCTTGCGGACTGAACGGAGTGGTTTGGTTGTGCGCCTTGTTGGTGGCTGCGATTTTCCGGTTGCTGCTTTCGCAATTGCTGCAACGCGGGACCGGTCTGCTGCTGGCGATCGTGCTGATGCTGCTGGCGATGGCCGCTTCGACGATTCATCTGTATGCGCGCCCGCACATTGTGAGCTGGCTTTTTTCTCTGCTCTGGTTTGTTGCGCTGGAACGATGGGAACGCTCGGAGCGCGGAAGGCCGCCGCGATGGACGCTCTGGTTCTTTCCCGCCTCGACGTTGCTTTGGGTAAATCTGCACGGCGGATGGCTCTTTGGAACAGCGCTGCTCGGAATCTACACTTTTGCGGCATTCGTCGAGTGTGTTCGCGCGCAGAAAAATGATGCGTTTGCCGCGATTCGCGCCGCGCATCGGGCTCGTGCCATGGCTGCTGCTTGGGCCGCCTCGATGATGGCGACGCTGGTGAATCCGTTTGGCTGGCGGCTGCACGCGCACATCTATCACTATCTGACTGATCGCTACCTGATGAACCGGATCGACGAGTTCAAATCGCCGGATTTTCATGGCTGGGCGGAGCGCTGTTTTGCGATCATTCTCGTGCTGGTGCTGATCGCGTTTGCGAGCAGTCGTGGGCAGGTACGGCTCAGTCGCCTGCTCGTCGTGCTGCTGGCTGCGTATGCGGGATTTTATTCGTCGCGCAATCTTCCGGTCTCGTCGATGCTGCTGGTGCTGGTCGCTGGGCCGTTGCTGTGGGAGAAGTTCGCTTCGCTGGCGAATAAGCCGAGCGCTTGGCAATGGGTGGGCAATGGCACGGCCCGAATTTCAGAGTTCTCCGAGCGCATGGGCGCGCAGGAAATGCAGCTTCGGGGACGCCTGTGGCCGGTTATCTCGGCGGCGTTTGCATTCTCGATTTGCCTCCATGGTGGATGGCTCGGCTCGCGGCAGTTGATTCGTGCGCAATTCGACCCGCAGAGAGTGCCGGTTGCGGCGGTTACTTTTCTACAGAAAGAATTCCAGGGAAAGCAACCGAGTCCGGAGCCGGTTTTCTCGACGGATGCCTGGGGAGGCTATCTCATCTATCGAATGTATCCAGAGCGGAAAGTCGTGCTCGATGACCGTCACGATCTCTATGGTTCGGGCCGGATTCGTCAGTATCTAATCCTGACGCAGGCAGAGCCGGGATGGCAGAGATTGCTGGACGAATGGCAGATTCGGACGGTGCTCTTGCCCACTGACTCGACGTTAGCCAACCTGCTCCGCGAACTTCCGCGAGATTGGCGCGTGGCACACGAAGATAGTGTTGCGGTGGTGTTTGAGAAGCGGTAGATGTTGATGGCGCCGAAGCGCTCCGGAGACTGTAGATCGCCTCACCACGGTTCTCCTGGCAGTGCTTCTGCTTTGCTCCCGATTTTCCTTGCCCGAAACGCAATTATTTGCACTTCAACATCGTTATTTTGCCTATCGACTCTGCGATTTTTGAAGCACAGATTGCCTCCGCATATTGGTCCGTAGAGTGGGCGGCTCGGTTGTTTCCCGCCTTGCGCTCTTCCCCCAAGAGTTTTCTAAGCCCCATGGACCCGGCTCTCAGCAAGAACCAGGAGATTCGAGCATCGGCGTGTCGGCGCTGCCATCTCAGAACAGACTGCAATGCGGAACTTCAAGCCCCAACCATCTGCTGTTTCGATGGATGAGGCGAACGGTTGTGGACAAGGGAGCATTGCCGCTGAAAGTTGCCCCAAGTGCGGCACCCAGGCTACCTTCCATGACGGCGGGAGCATTCTCCGTAGTGGTTCGGCGTATTACCCGCAGGGTCGCTGGGGGGATTACACAGGCACTGCCATCGACCGAAGCTCAGTTTGGTTCAGTGGCATGTACGCGAACTCCAGCGGATTGTGGAGCACAGGTATTGGAAAGACCGGGTATACCTCTGCGGCTCAACCATAGTCTGTCTGTTTCAGGCGGGGAGGAGACAAAACATATCGGGGTGGGAAATGTTTCCCGCCCCGTTTGTATTTTTCTGGCTAGGACAACCGTGGCCCATGATTCGTGTGTTCTGATCCTGAACATTGATCGTTTTCGATCCAGCTCGGCGGCACGCGATGTGTCAGTTCTGCCTTTTGCATGGGCCAATCCGAATCCCCCATCACTCTCTGCAACCTCAGAGCTTGCGCGTCATCAGATGTAGTTGAGCTGGGCGTCAGCTGCCGTGGAAGTATGCTTCCTGTAAAGTGAGAACATATGCGGAAGGCAAAAATGCGCCGGTGTACCGAGAGCTGGCCGGGGAGCTGTCGATGAAGTCACAGTGTTTGCCCTTCCAGCAGATTCCGCATACTACTCGTCTCTTCCTTGATTACCTTTCCTATACTCCTTCCGTTCGCAGCTTTTATCCACGTTCACCGATTTTTTCCGAATGGCTGAAGGACGAATCCAAGCGTGTCGTTTACGACGGCGCGCGACGCGCCAAGGTTAGCGAAATTCTTGAGCGTCAGAATCGCGCGTGGGGCGCCTCCTCCAAGACTTTGGCCCATATTGAGAGGTTCAAGCGAGGAGCGCTCGCGGCGGTTACGGGGCAGCAAGTCGGTCTCTTCGGCGGGCCGCTCTTTTCTATCTTCAAAGCGCTGACCGCGGTCAAGCTGGCGGAACAGGCGACGGCGGCCGGAGTGGACTGCGTCCCGGTGTTCTGGCTGGCGACCGAGGATCACGATTTGGCCGAGGTCAACCATGTTGCGCTCCTTTCCGAGCAGGGGCTGCCGGAACGCCTCGTGGTTGAGAGTCCGGCGTTTGATGGTAATGCGGTGGAAGACGCGCCCGTTGGGACCGTCAAGTTCGGACCGCAGATTGAGCCGGTGGTCGAGCGCGCCGCCGCGCTGCTGGGAGATTCCGAGGTCACGACGTGGCTGCGTCAGGCGTATCGTCCGGGAGAGAGTCTGGGCAGCGCGTTTGGACGGCTGTTTGCGCGGTTGTTTGCGGATTGGGGCGTCATCCTGCTCGATCCAGCGGACAAAGATTTCCACGATCTCGCAAAACCTCTGTTCAGGGCGGCGATTGAACGGGCTTCCGAACTCGATGAGGCGCTGCTGGCGCGGGGCAAGGCACTCGAAGCGGCGGGATATCACCAGCAAGTGAAAGTGACTTCGGCGACTACACTGCTTTTTGAAGTGAACAATGGCGCTCGCACAGTAGTACGGCGCAGGAGTAATGACGCCAACGGTGGTGAGTTTGCAGTGGGTGAAGAGCGGAGCTCGTCTGAAGAGCTGCTGGAACGAATCGAAGAAGCTCCGGAGACATTCAGTCCCAACGCGCTCTTTCGTCCCGTGGTACAGGACTACCTGCTGCCAACACTTGTCTACACCGGCGGAGCGGCTGAAGTCGCGTACTTCGCGCAGGCCGGCGTCGTTTACGAGAAACTGCTGAGACGAGTGACGCCGATTTTGCCGCGCTTCTCGGCGACGTTGCTGGAAGCCAAGGCCGAGCGCATTTTGACGCGCCACCAACTGAGTCTGCCCGAAGTGTTCCAGGGCCCGGACAAAGTTCGCGAAGTGATTGCTGCTCGTTCGCTGCCTCCGGACTTGCAGGCCCGTTTCTCGGAGGCCTATGCGAGTGTTGAACAGTCGATGGCGGCGCTTCGCGAATCGATCGGCAAACTGGATTCAACTCTCATCGATACGGCCGAAAGTACCCGGACCAGCATGTCGCATCAAATCGATCGGCTGCGGGCGCGAGTGGCACGGGCGGAACAGCAGCGGAATGAAGTCATTACGCGGCATGCGGATGCATTGAGCCAAGCATTATTTCCGAATAAAGTGCTTCAGGAGCGTGAGGTCGCGGGAGTGAGCTTTGTGGCGCGCTATGGGACGGAGTTGCTTGCTAATCTCTATCAGCACGTTCATCCTGACTGTCATGATCATCAGGTGATTGACGTACAGTAGAGACGCCCGTCTTGTTTGGACGTGGCCCGAGACGCGGCAAGCCGCGTCTCTACGGGAGATCATTTCGATTCGCCAAATACCAAGTAACTCCCAAGGCCAATCATGACTGCGCCGGTCAGTGCGCGCTGACGCCGGCGGAAGCGCGCCGAACCGCGAATACGCTGGCCGAGCGGTCCCGCGAGCAGGGTCACGACGATATCGGCGGAAGTGTTAAGCGTCACCGAGAGTGTTCCCAACAAAACAAACTGGAGGAAGACGTGTCCGTGCCCGCGGTTCACGAATTGGGGGATGAAAGAAAGAAAAAACAGGGCCGTCTTCGGATTTAACACCTCGGTCGTGACGCCTTGCCAGAAGGGATTTCTTCCACGCGGCAGATCGGCGAAAGAAATGCCGGCATCTTTTTTGGCGTCAAGAATCATGCGAATCCCGAGGAAGCAAAGATAGCCAGCGCCGAGATACTTGACCGTTCGAAAGCCGGAGATCCGTTCTCGGCAAGAGTCACAGCCCCGGTCGTAGTGGACGGCAAAACCGTGATTCCCATCGGCGCCACCGTCGAGGGCCGCGTCACGAAAGCCAACGAGCCGCGGCGCATTGCCGGCAAGCCCACCATCGCCATCTTCCCCGAAAACCTGGTCCTTCCCAATGGGGACAGGTTCATGCTGAACGCCTCGCTGGTTGATACCAACGCTCGCCGCGGCACCGACGTCAACACGGAAGGGCAGTTCAAGGGCGCTGGCCACGACGGCAAAGATCTCACCGAAATCGGCATGGGCACTGGCGGCGGAATGCTGGTCGGGGGACTAGCGGGCGGCGGCAAAGGCTTCCTAATCGGCGGAGCCGTAGGCGCCACCGTGACCGTCGCACACTGGCTCGGCAAACATCGTTCCGCGATGCTTCCCGCAGGCACAGAGCTGGTGATGGAATTGAACCGACCGATGACGATGACGGTTGCGGGCGGCGGACAGTAGCTAAGAAATGGACCGTGTGGTGACGGGGCTCTGCCCCGTCCCAGCGGGGCGGAAGCCCCGCTTCACCCGCCCACTCCCAGCAGATCCTCTTCCGCCAGCAACTCCAGTTCAATCCAACCCTCCACCGGCAAGGCGTCGACCGGCAAATGGTTCTGCCACAAACTGAAGCGCAGGCGCAGCCGGGTGGTCAGCAGATCCGAGCTTTTCGGTCCGCGCACTTTGTCAATCTCGAGCGGAGCCGCGAGCAGCCACGCGAGTGGCAGGCGAAACTCAAAATTCCGGACGAGCGCCACTCGCGCCATATCCCCCGCATCCGTCGAATCGGCCACCGGCTGGTCTTTCCCGTCCGTCACTCTCCAGGACTGTATGCGGCCCCCATCCACCACCGCACCCAACCGCAGTTCGCTCCGGGGCTTGGCGGCATGGTTCGCCCACGACTCCAGATCCACTACCACTTCGAATGCGTCTTGGGGCACTTTGCCGGCGAAATCCAGCCGTCCGTACACATACTGCTCGTCGATCCCGGCAAACACTTCGTCCATCAGAAACTGCTTGCCGTGCATGGCGCCCGAGCGTTGGTCAGCCGTGTAACACGCCGCCCCCATCCACTCGAAATAGCGCACCATGTCGCCTGAAACTCCGGGACGGATGTAGGCGGTCTGCGGCGTGAACGAAAGCCGCGCCACTTCCCCGGTGATCGGCTGCGCCAGATAATGCGGCGGTGTCCCGCCCAACGCCTGGTAAACATTCGACAGGTGTTTGCGGTAGAGTTCGTCAAAGTCGCGATCGTTCGCCGAGTGATGCTCCGGCCCGTACCACCAGTTCCAGTCGCTGCCCTCGGCAATCAGGATCTCTTCAAACGCCAGCCTGCGTTGTTTCTCGGTTGCGCCCGGTGCGGCCTGCGCATAGAAATTGCGCGCGTGATACAGGTAGTCCCAAGCTTTATTGTCTTCCGGCGCCCCAACCCAAACGTTAAAGTTGGCGTTGATCCACGACCCCGGCACCAGAGACGTCAGGGGACTCACGTTCTTGTGGCGCGCAATCGCCTCCGTCACCGTCACCGCTTCGATCCCCGGATCTTTCTGCAAAGCGTCATAGAATCTTCGCAGGAATTCCCGCCCCGACTGAGGATAATATTCCCAGGCATTTTCGCCGTCCAGAATGATGGGCACCACAGCATCTTTCCCATTCGCAATAATAGTCTGCGCCGATTCCTTAATCTTGTGGATGAGGTTATTGGCAGCGTCTTGTGGTGGCATTCCCGAATACACAAATCCGATCAGGTCGGAGAGGGTATGGTCGCGGAAAAGCAGATTCATTCGCGTATCGCCATTCTCGTAGCGATAAATCGTATAGAGGCGCTGCGCCAGATCCGAACTCAAACGACCATGACCGTCGCGCGAGAAATTTATGCCCAGGCTCCGTCCCAGCACGCCTTCGTCGGTTGCCATCCACTGC
>Ga0207088_1167_pt1 | contig 12441 bp, 11 predicted proteins | sample Alteio_BWMinHeat_52_FD_153564 | JGI IMG/M metagenome (GOLD analysis project Ga0207088, IMG submission 153564) | Enriched cells from forest soil in Barre Woods Harvard Forest LTER site, Petersham, Massachusetts, United States -... | ecosystem: Environmental > Terrestrial > Soil > Temperate forest >... | reverse complement strand
GAATTAAAGGATGAAATACAGGAATTAAAAGATGAAATAGAAATTCTTCAAAATAGCAATAATTGCACTACCAACACCAACAATATAACTATTAACAACTACTACAATATGTACTATAATGTTGGTATGCCAGATTTTAGTAATCTTAAAGAAAGTGACTTAACACAGGAGGAAATTAAATGTATTGAGGAGGAGGGTGTACTTGCTGGCTGTAATAAAATATTTGAAAACAGATTGCTATCTAATGTGATGAATTCGGGTCAATCATTTAATCCAGTTCATATGACGTGTAAACACAGTATTGAAAAAAATAATAAACTAATATGTCAAGTTTCTGATTCTGATGATGAGTGCATTGATTTTAGTAATTATGGATTGGATATACTGAATAATATAGGGAATACACTAAAAAATATTCAGGACTAACTTGTTGTTAGTTGTTAGTTGTTAGTTGTTAGTTGTTAGTTGTTAGTTGTTAGTTGTTAGTTGTTAGTTACTACTGGCTTTTTATTAAATTTAAGATTGACATTTACAATATTTAAATTTTTATCATGCTTGACTATCTTTTTAAACTTCTTCAATTGTAAATATGATAATCTATTTCTAAAATCACACATTGTCGTCGCTTGATCAAAAATTATTTTATATAATTGATATAATTCACCAAGAAAATTTTGATGTTCTAAATCATACATGTTCAGCATACTTGTATGATTATATTTTTCTAACAAATGCTTATATTTATTATGAAAGTTAAGTGCTAATTCGTACATATGATATGATTTAACACAACCAGCTTTAAATACAGCTATTTTTATTGGATCATTTGTTACCTTTCTGTTTATTTGGTCTTCAATATCTTTTAATCTTGCCATTATTTGAGCAATATCATTTTGATCTATCTCAGTGAATTTAAATGTATAATTATAGCCATATAATAGTTTATATCTATAATTTTTTTTATCCTGACCAAGACTAGGCACAGGTTTATTATAACTTAGACCAAGCACAGTGTTATTGTTACTAAGACCAATAAAACTATTATTATCTTTAATATCAACCTTACCACTCATATTTACACACAAGTTATCAAGATCACCATGTCTTGAATGTAAGTTTGTTTTGGATCCTATATCTGATTCTAATTCACTGATATTTGCCATAATTTCTTCCATTGCTTTGCATATACACGGACAAATTTCTGTCAAGAATTCAAACTGTTTTTTCTCACTATTCAACCCGAAAAATGATGATAACATTTTAGGCACAGATGGATTTACTATATCCATTAAATATCGTTCGATAAGCCTATCATTTTCTGATTTCGCATTATATCTTTCAAATGCAACTTGATTATCAAATACATAATATAAGGCAAAGTTACCATCGTATTGTAGTGTATTTTTACCAGTATATAACACATGTGTTTGCATATTTGTTTATGTTACTGTGTGTGTTGGAGTGTGTTGGAGTGTGTTGGTGAGTCTATGCTTGTGTTTGTATGGGCATTCTATTTATTTATTTTTCAATTTTTTATTTAAAGAGCATCAGTCAGTCAGTCAGTCAGTCAGTCAGTCAGCAAGGCAACTTGACATCCGGAGGATGTTGAGCGATTTAAATAAAAAAGTGGAATGAGGATAAATTAAGAATTTAATTTTGACGAAATTTCAATTTTTTTATACTAATTACTTTACCATTTTGATAGGTAGAAACATCTATTGTATCTTCATTTATTATTTTTTTTATAGTGATTGTACCATCTTTGTTGTGTATCACTATTTTCTTAGATATAGTATTATTTGATATGGTATTATTTGATATGGTATTATTTGATATGGTATTATTTGATATGGTATTATTTGATATGGTATTATTTGATATGGTATTATTTGGTGTAATATTAGTAAGTATATTATTATAAGATACCATATTGTTCTGAGAATAATGGTTATTATTTTTGTTTAATACACTTGTTATATTTGGTACATTTGCTACTTTTGATACATTTGGTATATTCAATAATGGTTCAACATAATATTTGTCATCTTCAGATGATGTATGTGAATCTAGTTCATCATTATCATCATTATCATAGTGCCAATACATATATACTATATGCTATATATATTGATTGTAGTGGAGATTAAATTTATATCACTTATGTTGTAAATATATTGTAAATATTTAGTTTATTTAGTTGATGGTTTATTTTAGTTGGTAGTTTATTTCATTACAAGGTATACTTGGTGGTTTATTTCATTACAAGTATACTTAGTTGGTGGTTTATTTCATTACAAGTATACTTAGTTGGTGGTTTATTTCATTACAAGTATACTTAGATAATTGGGTGGTACTTTATATAATTAATTTATCCACATATTATATAATGACTAGTCCAACTTTCATATGTTGTGGATCAACCTGTACATGTAAGCCACCAACAACAACACCTGTAACACCTCCAACAACATTTTACGGATGTGGATTCGGATGTGGATTTGGATACGGGTCTGGATGTGGTGGATGCGGATCATGTTCTGGTCAACGTCTTAGACTATGGCCACTTAATGATAATTTACGGTTTCCGTTAAATCCAATCGTTCCATACAGTTCTAAAAATAAATTTAGGTTCGCAAAGACGTTTAAAACCACTCGTAAAGTAATTTCAGAGAATAATAGATGTAATACTTGTCAGGGCTTTAAAGAAATTGTATAAATAGAGTGTATAAATAAAGTGTATAAATAAAGTGTACAAATGAAGTGTACAGATAAAGTGTACAAATAAAGTGTACAGATACAGTGTACAAATAAACACTGAATAAATAGATCATAAACTGTATGCTAACACTATCTTAGCAGTATAAAACGCCAATATATGCCATATACTATGTGTAAAACAATACCTAAATTGTTTATCAAATGTATTATTATGATACATAATGACATCCGAATAAAACAGACAAAATAGTGCCAAAATGACTAACATATAGTCAATACTATTCGCTCTAATATGAATATTGTATTCATATACCAAATACAACATTCGTATAATTGATGAAAACGCCATAATTCTATCAAACCATAATAACTGATATGAATAGGAAACTAAATATATCGCATCTAAGCCCCTATTGATCGCTGATATATGATGTAATATACTTGCACACATGGTGAAGAATATTAGAATCATATCAAAATATAAACCATTTCGATAACTAAATCGTACGGTATATAATCCAGTCAAATTAGTTAATGTTACAATAAGATTAAAATATTGTGATGTATTCATTTACAGTTGTTATAAATAAATGTTTAGTATATTTAAGTGTCTATATATCAATTTTTTTTTATATATTTATTGGTGTATTTTATTTTATTTTATTTTCTCTCTATGTATATATATAATATATATAGATGAGCCAGAATAATTCATCAACAGTTTATGTACGAAAATGGGCGGAGTCAGTAAATTCCACTTCTAAATCTAATTGCTCTGACCACAGATACTCTGATAACAGATGCTCTAATCACGGATGTGATACATGCATAGACCGTGATTTCCACAATGATTCCGCATATCTTAGATCTTTGTTGGGTAAATTAAATCAAAACCACCAATGCCCTAAGTTACCAAAAATGAATTGCGAGGAGAATAGGTACAGGTGTTATAACTATAATGGATCATTTACTAAAAGTTTAGAGCACAACACTACCGATGGCAGATTGGTCAGTTACACACAGTATGATAAAATGGTCAAAGCATTACATGAGAATGATCAAATATGTTTAAATAATGTAAAATTAGATCCCAATGCTCAAGTTAAATTGAATGACCCACTTGCATCACTTGCTACATCATTAGAGGGTAAGCCCGCTTGTTTACTTCATATAGACACTCCACCAAATCTGTCAAGCGAATCGGGAGCTGCTGATATGGTAGAAGTTTACAGTATGGCTGTATGCAGAGATGTACCATTTATTAATTTTGCTACTGATTCAACTATAGCTACTATGTTGGACTCTAATCATATGAATAATCCAAACATTATAAGTAACCTAAGATACTATACACCAACAAACACAAATTTCACTACACAAACCATATTTAGAGGTATTAGTGCGGATGAGAAATATGGTCCCTACATTAGTCAGCTTTTATATTTGAATGTACCAATGGGTGCAATTAATTATGCTCAACAATACACCACACCAGATTCCAGAACTGTAGCACAAGGTGTTCCTACTCGTGTAGAATGGGGTGTTAATGAGGCTGAGACTATTAATATTCAAAATACATTCCTTACAGCAATTCCACCAGCCACCGCATCTGCTAACATATCGCCTAAATATTTATTTAGTGGTAGAGGATTGGGAGAAGCTGTTCATTCGGATGCCGCATTCCAATACTATTATCAGGCATCCGAAATACTGTTCGCATTGGGCGCACTACCTAATCCTGGTTGGCCAGTATATGCAAATCAAGTAGGATTTGTAACCGGTCCAGCTAATGCGAATTTGTGGTGTACACTTGGAGAAGTAACTAAGTTAGCTCTTTTGCATGCATGGTACTGGAAATGGCAAGTGTTTAGGAGATTAAGACCTGAAGAATTTGGATTAGCTGTTAACAATGTTCAAAACAGTCTGGTATCGAATGCTAACAATTATGATTTGTCTAGTGTTGTTTTAACAAATGGTATATTAGGGGATGTAGCCACAGTTAACAGTAGTTGGGGATTTTCATCATCCTATACTTTACCTTTGGCGTTCAGAGAAGGTTGTCCAGTTCATCCAAGTTATCCAGCAGCACACGCCGTATGTGCTGGGGCAAATTGTACAATCCTTAAAATGTTCTTTGATTGTGAACATCCTTGGTCCAGTCTGGCTGGTCTGCAGATTGGTACACAAAATAGAAAGGTTTTGCCCTCCCCTTTGGTTGGTCCAGTTATAGAGGCCAATACTAATGGTACAGCTTTACAAGATTACACTGGGGGTGATGCTAGTAATTTGACTATTGGTGGTGAAATTAATAAATTGGGATCTAATGTGGCTATTGGAAGAACTTGGGCTGGTGTCCATTATAGATCTGATGATATGCAAGGCATTGAATTGGGTGAACAAGTGGCTATCGCTTACATGGAAGATATATTGGCCTCTACTGTTGAAAATAATGTAAGTGAAAGTGGAAGTGAAAACTGTCTAACCCCACCTAAGATTACTTTCAAGAAATTTGATGATACTTACTATACTGTTATGCCAAAGACGTGTTATAAATGTTAAGTGTCAATAAGTATCTATAAGTGTCAATAAGTGTCTATAAGTGTTAATAAAATAAACTTTCAGAATAAGGGCGGTCCCTTCTGAACACAAATCACCGTAAGGAGAACCACATCATCAATATAATCATAGGTACTATCATTATATTCTGCGTTGTAATGAGTTCGATAACCGAAGATTTCCACATCTGGATCACCCAAATAATAAACCTTTCCGTCAAATGCAGGCATACTTAACCAACCTGGGGCGGGATGTTTAGCCAATTTTTCGACTGTGTCCTCGTCATAGACATTTATCAACTGATTTTCATCAAATACACGTCTAGTAGCAGTAATCTTTTGAATTGTACTGTAAGGATATGCTTTCATAATTTCATTTAACAACACAAGCTCATTTGTAGACATTTTGGAAAGTGGATCAATATCATCTGACTCACTCTCTAAGTTGGTTGGAAGTACCACCATATGACAGGGTAGTTCAGATTCATTAATTTCTTGGAGAATTCTAGTGGCATATTCAGAAATGATGGGGGATTCTAATAATCCAGTACTTATGATATTTTTCCCCATCTGCTCTCTTAAACCAGCTATTTCCCTTTCCAACAACAGAATACGATCTTCTAATTGTTGATTTTTGATTCGTGCAATACTTGTATCATCAATTTGGATTTTGTTTGGTGTGGTGTTGGTGAAATAACTGAATCCATCAGGGATAATGAGATTACCCTTGTGACAAATACGATATCCGGCCCGCACGGGTTCAACTTCGTGGGGAACATTGGTTTGGAAGGCAATTAGTACTGGAGTCTTTAACTGATCAACTCGTAATCTAATTCTATTTCCATCTTTGTCATCTCCGACCAAAATAGAATGTGGATCATGTACGAATGATTCTGAACCTATATCAAGAACAAGATCACCACCTTCCAATTTTGATTCAGCGGTGGGTTCAAAGAGGAGAACAGTTGCAAAATTAGTATCCCCTTCACCTCTGCGTGAATCAGTGTGTTTAGCAAAGAAGTCACCTTGTTGATAGAATAGAGTTGTCAATTCAGGTGTATAAGTTATCTTACCGTCTTCCTTTTCTTTTGTAGGTTTCCAAGAATTGTAAGAATTCTCCTGTTTTTTTTTTATGGATTTAGCTAATTTTGGCCAAATCCATGATTTCCCTTCATGGTTCAAAAGATTAAAACGATAATTAATATAATCATCGTGTTCTTCACCTTTCGGGCGTTTTTGACGTAATTTGATAGGATACATTGAAACTAGTGCATCAATGATAGTATCCCATGAACTACTAGTTACATTGACCCCAGTATAATCCCTAGAAAATCCCATCCTGATATTGGGATCAACTTTGTAAGATTGTGATGATCCCACTCGACATTGGCGCCATATTTGACTAGTACAACCAAATGGTGAGGGTTTATTTGGAGGAGTACCGTGTCCTTCTGCAATTTCAGTGGTAGTTTTGGATCTGATATTGTCTAAGGGTAGACAGACCACAACTGGACACTTCTTTTGGGATTGAGTTAGATCTTGTATTTGAGTTGGAGCCTGAGTTTGAATTGGAGTTGGAGCTTGTGATGAAGCCATTTTAATTATATAGTAATTATATGATTTACTATAAAAGTCATTATAAGGTCCTCAATATATTTATTTTTCAATTATTTTACAATGAATAAAATAAATTATAAAATAATTCTATGAATCAGTGAATAAAGCTACAGTTAGTTCATAAAATTCATCAGGTGTTATGTCTCCAGTGTATTCTTTCTTATGTAGAGCAAAAAATTCGTCTCTCCGAGAAACAGGTTTAAGTGGAAACTTGTAATGATTATCATTTAAATATATCATGAATTTTTTATAAACGTCGTGTATATCGAATTCATTGTTGCAGCAATGGTGATATAGTGTATCAAAGTGTAATTTCAATTTATGTTCAAGAGATGGAGTATTTTCTTTAGTAAAAACAATTCGTGCAATCGGTTCGTTGTCTACATCTACATTTAAAGGAGGTTTGTACGAATCATCTATTGGAAACACTAGTTGATACTTATCCAAATATGTCCTAAATTCAATATAAGTTCCATCTCTTGTTTTTCCCTCTATTAAACCTATAAAGGTTTTATACAAGAAATCTGCAACTTGTTGTGCAGGAGTTTTGATTTCCAAAGTAAAAGTGGATGTCATTATTGCCAATATTGATATATTTCATTTAAATAATACATTCAATGAAATTGAATTTCAATTTTTTTATAGTTCATTTCATTGTAAAAAATTGAAATTTCGTTAAAATTAATTGTAATTTATTCTCATTCCTCTTTTTTATAATTCATTTTATTCATTACAAAAAATTGAAAATTAAAATCAAATGATTACCTTATATGATCTTACATAATCATTTTTACATCAGATTGTACAAACAATGACTGATTCAATACTAGAGAAAAAAACACAACTGAAACAACTACAAGACCAATGTAGTTCGGAAGAAATAGAACTGACAAAAGCCAAACTGCAATTGGATGAATTAACACATCAATACTATTCAAAACAAATTATGTTAAGGGAAAAGCAAATAGAATGCCGTTCAATACAAACTGATCTTACTTTTCTACAAAGTACAACTATATCTTTACCAACAGACACAACCATCGATCCGAAAGATGAGATTCTCACAAGATGCCTTCTATTGGCTGATGTAACCCGTGTTCATCCAAGTGATATACGGACACTGGAACTATCAACCGAAAGAACCAAAAGTTCCACTAGTGGTTTTATACCATTTACTTACACCGATGAAGACATGAGTCAAATCAAGAAGATATTGAGAATATCTGTTGAAGAATTAGAAACTATTTGTGTTAGTTTTGGTGGTCGTGGTGTAAGACAACAATGGAACACAGGTGATATATCTTGTGTTACTGCTACTGGTTATGGTTATGTCCTTCAAATGTTAACATTCCTGCACACACAGACATGTACACGTTGTGGCGGTATCCGGCATAAACTTCACTCTTGTGGAAAAACATTCGCGAAATACCCCAGTATACGACTATCTGAAAAACGACAATACCGGAAACCATATTATAGATATCATCAGAAACCATCTGCAAGATATCAAAGTCATGCAAGATACCAAGGTCAGAAGCTACCTTCGAAATAGATCTATTTAGTTTATGCCTGTTACTGATATGCTCTGATACGCTCTGATATTGCATAAAATAAATAAATTATGATAACCCTTTGACATTTATAACCGGTTTCAATTGAGCCAATATAACAACAGAGTCACTCAACGCCCTTTTGACCAATTCACTGTCTCTATAAACCATTGGACTTTCATCAATGGTTTCACTAACTACTGATGTAGAATACACCCCTTTCATACTTTCAATAAATTCATCCATTTTGATCTTCTTTAAAGCCTTATCGCGAGTCATTATTCTTCCACAACCATGAGCGGATGAATAATTCCAGTCACTATTACCCTTTCCTTCACACAGAAGTATCCCATCGCGCATATTTAATGAAATAATACATTTAGTGTTTTCATATGTGGCTATTGCACCTTTCCTAACAATAAAATCCCTAAAATCTATGTAGTTATGTATGGATTCGATAATTTGTGGACTATCATACAATCCGTCCACACTATTAAATGTATAAATATTTAAGTTGATCAATATATTTTTCAACATCAATCGCCTGTTTAATTGAGCTAACTTTTGACAAAAGATCATATCAAAGTAGTATTCATATGCCTCATCACCCTCCAAATAATCTTCATGTTTAGCCTTATCAAACCCCTCCTTTAAAGAATCCATATAAAGTTTTTGCTGTTTGGATTCTTTGCATTTTCTTTCAAACTGTTTTATTTTAAAATTGTATTCCTGATAATCAAACCGCCTTGTCTCATTTATTTTTTCTTGATGATACATACACACTTTATCACCAATAGATCTTGACCCACTATGAATAGTAATGTAGTCCATATTTGTTAAGTTGTCTTTGTTTATCTCAACATAATGATTTCCACCACCCAATGTGCCTAGACTCTGTAAAACATACTCGTATTCTATACCGCATTTTTGACATAATTTTTGAAACCATTCGTTATTATACACCACACAACTCGCTGATATGTCTATGTTGAATATATTATAGTAAGCATCCACAAACTGAGTAGCCTCGTTTTGTGCATTATAACAAACCCAATTGATATCTTCATTGGTTATAATAGGATCCTTCCAAACACACTTTATCTTTGTACCATTTATAACACAGTTCTTTGTACCCATTGGAACATTGGCACGAATGATTTCCTCTATTTTTTTCAAATTATCCCTATCATCTATATTTGTTATAATTGGTTGATGAACTGGATATGTTAATATACCGCATCCGATATCACCACCCACATATCTGGGTACGATCTTGTCAATCAATTTAGATGTGAAACCAACACAACATCTTGCACCCCTATGACAATCTGGCATGAATCTAGAATGTACTACAGATGGGTGTTGTATTAATTCCCTAATTTGTGCCATTGTACCCTTATCGATCATTTTTTTATCCAGAAAAATTTTAGAATCAATGTATTCATTATTTACATTCTTTTCGCGAATGATATGAATTAAATTGTTCGGATCTGGATTTGGATTTGGATTTGGATTTGGATTTGGATTTGACTCCAGAGTGGGATCCATATATGACTATTGGATTGTTGTAATAATATTTGTTTATAATTTGATTATCAATTTTTTCTGTGATACTCGTATAAAAAGTTGGAGTTGAAATGGACTATATGTCATTATTATAATCTTATTGAAGTAATCATGGGAGATAGTGTGCATCTGGGCTTTTGTAAATTATTGGGAAAACAACTCAATGCGTGTTAACAACAACATATGAATATTGCGAAGTATGCTAGTTCCACCAAAAATGATAATCACAAATGTGATGCATTATATGAAAAGTTCATCAATGTGTAGAATGGCATGAAGAAAACATAGATTACCAAAAACGTATGGAAAACCATAAAAAATATAAAGATGGTACATTATCTGCATCAAAATAGCTACAAATAAAGTATGATAGATAAATATGGACTAATTAGCTCAACTAGATGAACTAGATGACATACGTTGATTCCGTTGATTCCGTTGATTCCATTGATACTCTTGATAATATGCAGTTGCCAATTGATTCTGTCTAGTTATTAGATCTGCATTATTTTTAAACCATGGATATTTATCACTTGCAATAGAGTTTGATATATCATTCAGAACTGCCAATTCATCATTATAATTTTTATCATACTGCATACGATTATATTTTATTTTTCCAGCCCATACTATCCATATTATTAGCGGTATACACAGCAGTTGGGGTTCCTCTTCTAATATCCATGATAGTATGGTTATCGGGGAAAATACAGTCCATAAAGCCACATTCTGACCATTATAACGTTTACATTCTTGCAAATAGTTGTCTTTCAATAATATAGTTGAGGTGTTAATGATTGCATAAGGATCAACTACATGAAAGTCCTCTAATTTATACGAGGTACGTTGTATGAGTGTATTCCTAATTTTATTGATCTCATTTGTATGTATGTAATCCTTCCAAAAACCATATCGATCAGGGAGTGTGCCATATTGTTCGGACCAATTGATAATACCTAAAAGTGATGAATTACACTTTTGGTTCCTTATCAAATACCGAGTGAGTGGCAATAGTTTATTTGCTGTCATTATGCAAATTGAATATTGTAGGGTATTTAGTTGTACTTATATTGTATCAGAATATCAAATTTTTTAATTATACATAGAGTTTAATTAAAAAAAAAATTGATATAATTTTAGAAAAGTAACAATTATGCTAAAACAACCTAATTATAAAATAACCAATGGAAACTCAACAAATAGACCAAATCCACTCTAATAAAGTTCAAAAAAGGAGAGCAGATATTATAGCTACATTATCTATGTTTGCTTTAATTGTTGCTACAGTAAATACTTTTTCAAATATAACCAATAATAATTATGGAATATGCAGTATGATAGACAATATAACTTTCATTGCATCTCTGTTAACTATTATGTATTATATGTCGTCTCATCAAAGTAAAATCACAGATATAACAACACGATATGGAATAAGTAGTATTGTCACTATTGTTTGTGGTACATTATCAGCATTTTTAAGTGCACATTATCATATTACAAAAAATTGATTTTTTGTTTATCTAGAATGTAATAATAATTGATAAGGCTACTTTAATGAAGATAAAATTAAGATATTCTTTAACTGTTATATTTTTAATACTATTTGTATCAGTTATGTATAAAAAGTTTAATATAATTGATACATCAAACATATTAAGATTATCTAACATATCTAGGTTATCTAATATATCTGGGTTATCAACTGTATCGAATGCATCCACTGTATCTAATACATTGAATGTATCAAATGCTTCGAATGTATCAAATGCATATATTGTACCAACTGTATCAATTGTACCAATTGTATCCAATGCATCAAATGTACCTAATATATCAATTGTATCTAATATATCAAATATATCCAATGTATCAAATGTATCAACCGTATCAAATGTATATAGTGATGAAGAAATAATAAAATCCATTACATTAAATCCATGTATGATAAACAAAATTCAAAATCCAACTAAGAAAATGAAAAAGATAGCAAAGAAAGTAGCTAAGCAAGTAGCTAAGCAGATGGGTGTTAATTTAATAAAATGCGACTAAATTTCAATGGTATAGATCATTGTAATATCATCGTCATCACTTGTTTTGGACAACTTATACTCTTCTTTCACTTCATATAGATTAGATTTTGTATTATAGTGTTTTGATAATGCGTATCCATTGGGTACATAATAACATTGAGTACCATTGTATTGACTATCATTTGATTGAGTATCATTATACTGATTATCATTATACTGATTATCATTATACTGATTATCATTATACTGATTATCATTATACTGATTATCATTGAATAGATTACTAAAATCTTCTAAATTTATTTTATAATTATCGTTGTATTGATTATAACCGAATAGATCATCATCATCACTCGTACTACTGAAATCTTCTAAATTTATTCTATCCAGATCTGTTTCAGT
>Ga0207088_1166_pt1 | contig 12445 bp, 10 predicted proteins | sample Alteio_BWMinHeat_52_FD_153564 | JGI IMG/M metagenome (GOLD analysis project Ga0207088, IMG submission 153564) | Enriched cells from forest soil in Barre Woods Harvard Forest LTER site, Petersham, Massachusetts, United States -... | ecosystem: Environmental > Terrestrial > Soil > Temperate forest >... | reverse complement strand
ACGCCCTTCTTCATCTTCGCGATCGACGCCTCATTGATCATCCCCGTAGTCTGCGGCGTCAGCCCCACATGCAGCGTGATGTAGTCCGCGGCAGCATACAACTCCTCAAGCCCCGCCAGCCGGATCCCTTGTTCCTTGGCCACCGACACCGAAACAAATGGATCGTGCCCCACCAACTCCATCCCAAACGCCCGCGCCCGCCGCGCCACCTCCATGCCAACTCGTCCCAACCCGACAATGCCCAGCGTCTTCGCCCGCAGCTCCGTCCCCTGCAGCGATTTCTTCTCCCACTTGCCCGCGTGCATGAGCACGTCGGCTCGGCATAAATGACGCGCCATGGCGAGCATCATCCCCAGCGTCTGCTCGGCCACCGCGACCGCATTGGCGCCCGGAGTATTCATCACCGCGATCCCTTTGTGCGTTGCCGCTTCGAGATCGATGTTGTCTACGCCCACCCCGGCTCGCCCGATCACGCGCAGCTTCTTCGCGTGCTCTAGAAGCTTCGCGTCGGCCTGAACTGCCGAGCGCACAATCAGTGCATCCGCCGTCTCCAGATGCTCCTCCAGCTTGCCTTCAAGTTGATCCGCAGTAAGAACAGTCCACCCCGGCTCCTGCAGCTGCGCCACTGCCGATGCTGAAATCTTTTCCGCTACGATGATTTTCACGAATGAATTCCTTTGAATGAGAGTCCCGGCTACTGAAACATCGCTTACAAACTGTTGATCTGAAAATGACCGCGAAATGACGGCCTGCTGACAAGCCCCTCAGTTGGACTTTCTAGACTCGATCTAACTGGGCCCTGGCCCTTGGGAGACTTAACCATGAAAACCTTCAAAATGATTGTGCTCGTTGGCCTGCTCGCGATCGGTCTGGGATGCGGTTACTCCAAGAAAATGGGAGCGATGCCGAACATCATCCAGCTTACCCCAGCCAGCGCGACTGCGGGCACTTCAGTCCCGCTGGAGGTCGACGGCACCAACTTCGCCTCCAAAGCCGTCATCAACTTCAATGGTCTCGCGCTAACGACAACCGTCGTCAGTTCGACCAAGCTCGAGGCCACCGTTCCGGCCTCGGCGGACATGTCTACAGGCATGGTGCCGGTTACGGTGACCAATCCTGCAACCTCCGGAGGGCTGTACGGCGGTGGAACTTCGGCTGTGACGTCGGGACCGATGAACTTCACCATCAACTAGGGCTGCAGGCTTGGTGGAGCCCTCAGGCGCTGACCAGTTGTCGCTTCCTCGACTGGGTGCGGGCAAAGACTTCCTGGGCTGCCCGCACCGCCGCGCCATATTCGACGCTCTTGTCGGTCACTTTCGCGAGCACATGTTCCAGCGCGCCCAGAATGCCGATGGTGTCGAGATAGTCGTAGTACCCGATGTGCGCGATGCGGAACAGTTTGCCCTTCATCTCTCCCTGCCCGTTCGCCACCACCGCGTCAAACGCCTCGCGGAACTCCTTCACGAGCTTGCCTGAATCAATCCCCTCCGGCGCGCAGACCGCGGTCAACGCCGCCGCTGGCGCAGACGCATACAATTTCAATCCCAACGCCTTTGCCCCCGCCCGCGTCATTTCCGCGCAAAGCTCAGCATTGTTCACCAACTCCTCGCGCCCCTTGGCCAGATCGCCGTTGCCCATTCCGCGCACAAATTCCAGCGCCGCGCCCAACGCCGCGAATAAAGAAGTCGCTGGAGTGTACGCCGACTCGCCCTTCGCCGCCGACTTGCGCTCCTTGCGCAGATCGAAGTAATAGCGCGGCGAAGTGGTCGACTCCATCCGCTTCCACGCCCGCTCGCTCACGGCGCAATACGCCAGCCCTGGAGGCATCATCAGCGCCTTCTGCGACCCGCCAATAATCACGTCCACGCCCCAGCCATCCACATCGAGATGGGTCGTCCCCAGGCCTGTGATCGCGTCCACCACAAGCATCGTCTCGTCACCGTGGGCCCGCACGATTTTCGCGATCCCTTCAATGTCATGCCGCGCTCCGGTGGAACTCTCGGTCGCTTGCACAAACACCGCACGCACCTGACTATTCATCCGCGCTCGGACATCGTCCAGAGAAAACGTGGCGCCATATGGGACTTCCAGCACCTCCACGTGACAGCCAAACGCCTTGGCCAGCCCCGTCCACCGCTCGCCGAACTTGCCCGCGGTCAGCACGAGTACCGAGTCGCCCGGCGACGTCAGATTCGATACCGACGCCTCCATCACACCAGTGCCCGAACAGGCCAGCACCAGCACATCATTCTTCGTGCCAATAAATTCTTTCATGTCGGCCAGCACCCGCTGAAAAAGCGCCTTGAAGTCTGCTGTCCGGTGATGCGCCGTAAACGAAGCCATAGCCGTCTGCGCCGCGGGCAAGAGAGGGGTCGGTCCGGGAGTAAAAAGACGATTCTTCCGCAACATAGTGAGAGTCCTTATGAATAGAGATAGTCTTCTAGTTTATAGGAACTCCGCGCCGGGTGCCCCATTTCTCGCGTCTCTTGCGCGAGAGTGGGAATCGGCGTGGAAGAGCGGCGCTTTAGCGCCGCGTCAGCATTCCCAGATTCATCGGGGCTTCAGCCCCTGAGGGTGATCGCTCGCTCGCACACGTATAATCCCCTCATGAGCCTCCCCGAACAAATCCAGAAAGACATCGTCACCGCCATGAAAGCGAAAGACGAAGCGCGCCTCTCCACCCTGCGCATGGTCAAGAGTGCCCTGCACCTCGGCCAGGTCGAAAAAATGGCCCCGCTCGACGACAAAGAATCCCAGGCCATCCTGGCCACCCTAATCAAGCAGCGCAAAGAATCCGTCGAGCAGTTCACCAAAGGCGGACGCCAGGAAATGGCCGATAAAGAAGCCGCCGAAATCGTCCTGATCGAAACCTACATGCCGAAATCAGCGGGCGAGGCGGAGATCGTCGCCGGAGTCAAAGCCGCCATCGCCGAAATGGGCGCGCCCACCATGAAAGAAATGGGCACCGTCATGAAGAACGCCATGGCAAGATTCAACGCCGCCGGCAGGCGCGTCGACGGAAAGATGGTCAGCGAAGTTGTGAAGCGGGAGTTGGCGGGGAAATAAATCACGTAGCGGCGGACGCATTCGTCCGCTTGCCGACCAAGCTCGACTGCCCCCCTACTTCCCCCGCTGCCACTCCCGATAAGCCTCGCTCTTTGACACCCCGCGCTCCCTTGCCACTTTCTTCAGCGCCGCCTTCTCGTCCACTTTCTCTTCCGCCATGATCTGCTCCACTCTCTGCCGCACTGAAGGACGGACGAATGCGTCCGTCCCTACGCGAGTATCTTCATCATCAGCTTTTCCTATCAGCAGCGTGATCTCGCCCTTCACCCCTTCCCGCGCCTTTAAGTTCTCCAGCACTTCGCCCGCACGCCCGCGCAAAAACTCTTCATGCAGCTTGGTCACTTCGCGCGCGACCACCACATGTCTCCGCGAACCCAGAACTTCGACCACATCTTCCAGGGCCTCGACAATCCGATGCGGAGCCTCATAAAACACCTGCGTCCGCGGAGACGTCTTGATTCCCTCCAGCGCCGCCCGCCGCTCCCCGCGCTTTGCCGGAAGGAATCCGCTGAAGCGAAACGAATCCGTGGGCAGCCCGCTCGCCACCAGCGCCGCCAGAAACGCCGACGCCCCCGGAATCGGCACCACCGGCAGGTGATGCCGAATCGCCAGCGCAATCAGCCGGTATCCCGGATCGGAAATCCCCGGCATGCCCGCGTCGGTCACCAGCGCGACGCTCGCCCCCTCCTGCATCTCCTTCACCAACTCCGCCGACCGCGTCATTTCGTTGTGCTCGTGATAGCTGGTCGTACGCGTCGCAATCGCATAATGATTGAGAAGTTTCTGCGTCTGCCGCGTGTCCTCGCACGCGATCACATCCACTTCCTTCAGCACGCGCACCGCCCGCAGCGTGATGTCCTCCAGATTCCCAATCGGCGTCCCCACCAGATAAAGCGCCGGCCCTGCTAAGTGCGATTCCACGTCTTTCATGGCCCGCAGTCTACCACCGCCATAACTACCCTGGCGCAAGAGCGGCTTCGCGCTGGCTTCCTTTCTGTCCCTTCGTGCGCACGCCCATAATTGACGCAATCGCCGCGCACCCCTAAAATCAATATGAAACTGAGTTGTTCCTCACAACCGTCTCGCCACATGCCACTTTACGAATACGAATGCAAGAAGTGCGGTCACCGCTTCGAAAAAATCCAGCTGTACTCCGCCAAGATGGTCAAGAAGTGCCCCGAATGCGGCGGCCAAGTCGAGCAAATGATCTCCGCCCCCGCCGTCCAGTTCAAAGGTTCCGGCTGGTACGTCACCGACTACGCCAAGAAGTCCTCGTCCCCCGGATCCTCCGGCAGCAGCGATTCCTCCGCGAAGGAAAAGAAAGACGACAAATCCAAGTCGGACGGCGGATCGAAAGACAGCTCACAGAAAGACAGTTCCTCCAAGGAAAGCTCGTCGAAAGAGAGTTCGTCGTCGTCCAAGGACACCTCCTCCAAAGAAACGTCGCGCAAAGGCTCCGGCAGACACAAATAGCTGCTGTTACGGGCAACTGACCACCGGCAACTGGCAACTGCTCTACTTCAACTCCCGCTCAAAGTGATCCGCAATCATCGTAAACAGATGCACCCGCGCATCTTTCCCCGCAATGCTATGCGTCTTGTTGGGATAGATCATCAGCCGGAATTGCTTCCCTGCCTTGATCAGCGCGTCAATCATCTGAATGCTGTTCTGGAAATGCACGTTGTCGTCACTAGTGCCGTGGACCAGCAGCAGCGCCCCATGCAGCTTCTCCGCAGACGTCATCACATCCGACTGCTCGTACCCGTCCTTGTCATCCTTGAGCAGCCCCATGTAGCGCTCGGTGTAAATCGTGTCGTAATTCCTCTGGTCGGTCACCGGAGCCACCGCCACGCCCGCGCGAAAACGCTCTGAATGCGTCATCGCATACAGAGTCATCGACCCGCCATTGGACCAGCCCCAGATCGCGATGCGATCTTTATCGAGCTGCGGATATTGCGCCAACAACTGATCGAGCGCGGTCAATTGATCCTTCAACTCGACGGCCCCAAATTCGTGCCGGATCGCCGTCTGAAACTTCCGATCCCGCCCCGGCGTCCCGCGATTATCCACGGCAAAAATCGCAAAGCCCTTCCGCGCCAGAACTTCGTCGAACGGATCTGGCGCCGACTTCCTCACCATCTGCGCCGCCGGCCCTCCATAAATATTGATGATCAGCGGAATCTTCCCACTGGCCGGCGCGTCCGGAGGCAGCAACAATCGCCCGTAGAGCGTCGTCCCATCGTCTGCCTTGAACTCCAGATACTTCGGCGCACGCAGCCCATAATCGGCAATCGCGTTTCGCGCCGCCCACACCGGATTGCACGCCCCGCCCACCGCGCACAACGACATACTCGGCGACTTTTCCGGACCAAGACACATGTGGGTATAGTGCTTCCCGTCGTCGCTGAAATTTCCGAAATGCTGCCCCTCGTCCGAAGTCAGCGCCTTCATCCCCGACCCATCCAGCTGCACCGAAAAAATGTGCGTCTGCCGCGGATCATCTTTATTCGCCGAGAAAAACACGGTCCCGCCGGCCTCGTCCACTCCCTCAATCCCCAAAACCTCGAAATCGCCCTTGGTCAGCTGCCGCTCCAGCTTGGCGTCCGCGCCCATCGGGTTCGCTTTGTCAAAGCTGTACAGATAAATGTGCATGTTCCCGTCGCGCCAACTCGGCCACAAAAACCGCCCACTGGATTTCAGGAAGCGAACCTCCACACGCTCGAAGTCGATCCACGCCCCCGGCGTAGCCTCCGTCAGCACGATCCGCGATTTCCCTGATTTCGCGTCCACGAAATACAGGTCCATCTTGTCTTCGGTTCGGTTCAGCACCTCCGCCCACATCACTCCCTCTTTCACCCAGCCGAATCGCGGAATATACGACTCCTCATCGCTGGTCAGCGAGATCCACCGCACCTTGCCCTTGTCCGCGTCCGCCACTCCCAGCTTCACCACCGGATTCGGATCGCCCACCTTGGGATACTTCTCGTTGTCCACGTTGGGGTGCGTGGGCATCCAGTCGGTGATGGGATAAATCGGCACCTTTGTCTCGTCCATGTGCAGGAAGGCAATCTCTTTGCTGTCGGGCGACCAGAAATAATTGCTCCGCACCCCCAATTCTTCCGCGTAGACCCAGTCAATGTCGCCATTGAACAGGTTCTCGCCAGTATCTTTCGTCAGCGCTTTTTCATCCTTGCCACTCGTGGGACGAACATACAGATTGTGCTTCCGGGTGTAGGCGACGTGCGTGCCATCCGGCGAGAACTTTGGATCTCCGCTGGGATCGGACGCCGAGGTAAACTGCACTGCCGTCTCCGTTCCCAGGTCATAGAGCCAGAGCTGTCCCTGCGAATCGAAAATCAGGTGCTTCGAATCCGGCGCCCACAAGTACGCCGCCACGTGATACCGCGTCCGCCGTTCCTTCTCGCGCTCGTCCTTCACCTTATTCACATCCGGGTCCAGCGACGCCAGCTTCGCCGCGCTCACCAGCACCTTCTTCTCGCCGGTCGCCGCGTCCACATACCACAACTCACCTTTCTCACCCTTTTCGTCGCGCTGCACGAACGTCAGCTTGGTCCCGTCCGGGCTCCACTCCGTAGTCTCCGGCCCGCGCCCGCCCAGTCCTCCAGGCTGATAGATAGTTTCAATGGTGAGAGATTTAGTGGGCGCAGTCTGCGCCCCCGCAGGCGTCATAGCTATGATGCCCAAGGCGAGTACGAGCAAAGCACAGCAAGAGACGTAAGAAATCTGTCTTTTCACGAAGCACCCTCACAGGAAGAAGTAACCGCAGACCCACAACGCGCGAACCAAGGAGTGTACACCGCTTAAGCCCCATCAGCAGCCAGAGTCAATCAAAGGTACTGAAGCCACCAATCGCTCCGCTTTGCCTTGAGCGCAGCAAACCACCGGCATGCGAAATAGAGCAGCACGATTGCGATCCCCCATATCAGATAAAGAAGTGGAAGACTCCAGACGTATCCTTCCGGCGGCTCAGGATTGCCCATGGGATGATTGGTAAAGAGCCACGGGCTGACGAAGCCAAGCCGGACCTTCGACACCACGAGGGCGAGCGCGTGGATCAAAGGGATGTGAAGCATGTAATAGAAAAACGGCACCCGCCCGAACAAGCTGATGCGGCGAGCCACGCCGCCGCCGAGGCCCTCGAGCAGCGGGATCAAGGCGATCATGGGGCCCAGTGTCATCAATAGAAACGACAGCGACGCCGGGTACTTTGTAGTGTTCAGGAACGCAAACAGCGCCGGCATCGGAGGCGCGCCGTTCCATCCCTGAGCGGCGGCGTGCCACGGGCGCGGATCTCCATATAAGTTAAATCCCCGCAGCACCAGGAAGAGTCCTACGGCCAAGAGTCCGATCGTCAGGCACAAGCGCTTTCTTTGCGCAGGCTCCAGAGTCAGGATCTTGCCGAATGCATAACCCGCCGCCATCACGCCGATCCACGGAATGATCGAATAGAGCACGATCAGGTTCGGGCCATCTGAGCCAAACTGGATCGGCCCCGCGAAAAATCCCACGTACAGAATTTTCCAGAGACCAGAGAGCGGATTATTATTCAGCCCTTCCAGCAGCTTACCCATGTGCGAATCCATCAGGTTATGAGCCGCGATGATCACTACACCGATCGTGCCCACCACAGACAGCGGCAGCTTCACCAATCCGGCCATCAAGATCATGCAGATCCCAATCACCCAGATAACGCCCGCCAACTCGTAATGCAGGAAATCGAAATTGAAGGTCCAGGCCACTCGCAGAAACGTAAGTTCGAGGAAAATGAGCCACGCGCCACGAATCAGCAGATATCGCGACACGTCGGAGTGCTTCCGGGCGTAGAGAAAAATGCTCGTCCCGGCCAGGAAGATAAATGCGGGTGCGCAGAAATGGGTTATCCAGCGGGTGAAAAAGATTCCTGCTGTGGGGCCTCCCGCAGGAAGACCCGAATACACTCGTACGTGATCGATCGCCATCAGGATCATCACTGCACCGCGGATGAGATCAATCGATCCGATCCGTGATGTCGGCGCAGCGTTGACCGTGAGTGGAGCGGAAGTTAGGGCGGCACTCATAATTTTGCTCCAGGGCGCGGGAGCACTTCCGGGGCGCGCTCTCGCAAGGGTGTCACAATCTCTTCGACGCCTTTGGACAAGAAAAGTATCTTCGACCGTGGTTGCTTGCGGACTTTCTCGCTGCCGCAGACCTTCGACGGTGACACAATATCACGCGCCAAGTAGACCCCGCGACGCGAGCATTCTCTGGGCTTGAGCTTGTTTCCGGAAGGTACTCCCACAAGCCCAGAAATGCCCCCGATGCATGCTAGAATCAATACAGACTCAATGCTTCCTGACATCGACAACCTGCTGAAACTGCAAGACACCGACAAGGAAATCCGCCGTCTGCAGGACGAGGTCGCCGAGTTCCCCAAACGCGTCGCCGTCATCGAGCAGAAGCTGGCAGGCACCAAAACGCAACTCGAAAAAGCCCAGGCCGCCGTCAAGGCTGACGAAGCCGCCCGCCGCAAGTACGACACCGCCATCAGTGATCTCCGCGGCAAGATCTCCAAGTACCGCGACCAGTCTCTCGACGTCAAAACCAACGACCAGTACAAGGCGCTGCTGCACGAGATCCAGTTCGCCGAGAAAGAAATCGCCGCCAACGAAGACAAGATCCTCGAAATGATGGTCAACGCCGACGCGCGCGACAAGGAAGTCAAAGCCGCGCAAGCCGAGCTGAAAGCCGAAACCGCCGAAATCGAAAAAGAAAAGGAAGAAGCCCGCCAGCTCACCGCCAAGGACGAAAAACTCCTCGCCGAGTGGCGCGCCAAGCGTGATCAGATTCGCACCAGCGTCAACGACGACCTGCTCCGCCACTACGAACGCGTCTCGAAGTTTCGCGGCAGCGGCATCTCCGAAGTCCGCGATCAGAAATGCATGGCCTGCCGCGTCATGCTCCGGCCGCAGACCTACAACGAAGTTCGCTCCGGCACCCAGACCATCGTCTGCGACTCCTGCCAGCGCATCCTCTATTTCAATCCCGCCGAAGAGATGGCCGATCTCAAACCCTCGACCACGCGCGTCAAACGCCATCACCCCAAGATCGACGCGCCCCAGGCCTGGTACTACCGCGCGGAATTCTCCGACATCGGCGAAGTTTTCCTCTGCCTGACCACGTCCCGCGGCCAGTCCAGCCGCCGCGTCTACGACGTTCACACCGGACGCCTCATCGGCGACATCCTCATCCGCGAAGGCGACTATCGCCAGGCCTTCCCCGAAGACATCACCGGCTCCATCCGCCTGAACGGCAGCTGGACCGAAGCCGAACTCGACGCCTTCGGCACCGAACTCCCCATGGTCGCCCTCGACTCCCTGCGCTTCGATCTCGACCACGCCCGCCACGAAGCCGCCACCGGCTCCCACGCCAAACAGTCCGCCCCATCCGTCCCCACCGAGCAAGCCGCCAGCTAGCTCATCTCACGTAGCCGCGAAGGTCAGATGGGTTAAGATTCCTCCACCGCCCCCAGGAGAAAGGAAATGCCCCCAGCCGACACCTACCAAGTAATCGCGAAGTACTACGACGCCGCCTACGCCGTCAAACAAGACCTGGTCGATCTCCCCTTCTATCTCGATCTCGCCCAGCAATCCCCCGGCCCCGTGCTAGAAATCGCCTGCGGCACGGGCCGCGTCACGATCCCCATCGCTCGCAAGAGAATCGAAATCTGCGGCGTCGACAACTCGCTGCCCATGCTCAACGTCCTGCATGAAAATCTATCGCGCGAGTCAGATCAAGTCCGCCAGCACGTAACCGTCCAGCCAGGTGACATGCGCGCTTTCCGTCTCAACCGAAAATTTCCGCTCGTAATGATCCCCTTCCGCCCCATGCAGCACATGTTCACCGTCGAAGATCAAGTCGCCGCCCTGAAGACCGCCGCCGCCCATCTGACCGACACCGGAATCCTCGCCTTCGACGTCTTCTACCCCAAGTTCGAAATGATCGCGACAAAAATTGGAGAAGAAATCCCCGAGATGGAGTGGGCCCCAGCTTCCGAACCTACCACGCTCATCCGCCGCTTTTTCCTGAAAGACTCCGTCGACAAGATCCATCAGATTTTCAGTTTCACTTTCATCTTCCGCACCTACCAGTCCGGCGCGCTCATCCGCGAAGAAACCGAAGCCTTCAAGCTCTGCTACTACACCCATCCGCACCTGCGCGCCCTGTTCCTGCTGGCCGGCCTCGAGCCCATAGCGGAGTACGGCTCCTTCGCCAAGACTGCCCTCGACAACACCGCCGAGCAAATGATCTTCCTGTTGCGCAAGCGCCGATCATGAAGGTTTATGTGGGTAGATGGTTGTGCGAGGGTCCTCAGTAGCTCGCCCACGCAAACAACTCCCGCGGCATATACATGTAGTAATGCACGCAGCTCCCGTCGTTATGGTAGTCGCTGACCAATTGCTGACAAGGAGTGAACTCCGGTTTCTCCCCCAGCCACATGCGAGCCAGGATCACTCTGGTCAGAAGCTGAATCTCCGCATCCGGAATCCGCTTCACCCGCTCCAGCGCATACTGCGGTGAAATCTTCGTGGCGAGAACGGTAACCGCCTCCCAGTTCTGCGTCGAACGCCAAGCCGGCTTGTGCACCTGATTCGGGTCCGCCGGATCGGTATCGAGCCTCCACTCCCCCAACGCCAGACGGTATCCCCGGCTCACACTTTGTTTCGCCAGTTCAACTTCACCCCGCTTGAGATGATTCTCCAGAGCCTCCAGCGCATGCGAGACCCTGTTCTCGTCGCACCACGCCTCATCCTCCATGCATCCGTTCACGACTCTGGGTTTCGTCGAAGGGTGCGTCGTTGGGATGTTCTTACCAGGTGCGGGTGCCGCGACAGCCGCCGGGGATGCCGCCGGAGAATTCTTGGGAGCCGGGGCGGAGTCATCGTCGCTCGCCATTGTAGTCAGCACACCCGCTTTGCGTGCTTCTTCCCAGGCCGCCTTCTCGCCGCGTTCCCATTCCTCCGCTTTCGCCGCGTCCAGTTCTTTCAGGATCGGGAGCAGCTTGGACTTCGAATTCTCGAAAACCTTCACCGGCCGCATTATGGGAAACAGATCGGTGCGCATTGCTTCCTTCAAAATCCTCGGAATAGCCTCCACCACCTGCTGGCGCGGCAACTCTCGCCAGAACTTCTCAATCGGTGGTGTCAGACTGGACACCGTGACTCTTTTCCCGTCGCAGATCCGGTACTCCAATTCAAAGATTGCGCTCCGAACGGCAACCCGCTGCGGCGGAAGCTTCTCCACCAGCCGCTGCGCCGGGGCAAACGGAAACCACTCGTTCTGGGGCGCGCGCCGCAGGGTCTCGATCGCGCGATCCCAATTCCCGTCGTCGACGTAGCGCGTAACCAGCAGATCGAAAGCGGTGCCGCGCATGTTCGCATCCATCCGCGGCACAAGTTCTGCGACCGGCTCGGGTCCGAGGTCCTTCATCATCGTCCGCAATATCTCGGCCGGCACCACCCAATAAAAATTGTTGTGCACCGGGGGAATTTCCAGGGTCGCCAGGAAAGCATCACGCAGTAAAGCACGTTCCTCCGCCTTCTTCCCGTCCCGCCCGAATTGCTTCGCCGCCTCCATCCAGACTTTCGCCCGGACCACCGCACTCGCCGACTTCGCCTCCTCCTGCCCCGCAGCCAACATCTGCCGAGCCACGACCTCTTCAGCCGGCGCGGTTGACGTTCGTCCATCGGCCACTAGCGCAGACGCAGACAGTCCGCACAAAAGGAACACGCCAAAGAAAATCTTGCCAGAAAGTGTAGTCATTACGAATCCGCAGCAACTCCGCTAATGTACGTCTCGCTCGGAACCCGCGCGAGTAACTTTCGTGTCCAGCAGTTGTGGGGCGGGCCTAGTGTGGGACCGAGCCCATTGGCCCGGTCGTCGAGAGCAGCTCGACTCTTGCCCTGCAGCGCCTGAACTCCCACCGTTTAATATGGCTGCATGCCCCAAGCTCCTCCGAGTCCTCCAACAGTCAAAATCTCCCCCCGCGGCACCGCTCGCCTCAAGGCCGGCCACGTCTGGGTGTACCGCTCCGACATCCTCTCCGCCGACACTGCCGTCCCCGGCTCCCTCGTCCGAGTCTCCGACCACCGCAGCAAGCCCCTCGGCACAGCGCTCTATTCAAGCTCCTCGCAAATCGCAATACGCATGATCTCCCCCGACCCCGCGGCGGATTTTCCTGCTCTGCTTCGAAAGCGAATCGCCGACGCCATCGCCTACCGCGCGCCTCTAGTAACAGACACCGAAGCCTACCGCGTCGTCTTCAGCGAAGGCGACTTCCTTCCCGGCCTCATCGTCGATCGCTACAAGGACATCCTCTCCA
>Ga0207088_1165_pt1 | contig 12528 bp, 10 predicted proteins | sample Alteio_BWMinHeat_52_FD_153564 | JGI IMG/M metagenome (GOLD analysis project Ga0207088, IMG submission 153564) | Enriched cells from forest soil in Barre Woods Harvard Forest LTER site, Petersham, Massachusetts, United States -... | ecosystem: Environmental > Terrestrial > Soil > Temperate forest >... | reverse complement strand
TAGATCCAATGATAAATTTTGATAGTACCGCTACCGAAAATTTTTTATCTACCAACTTAAATAATGCAAACAATGAAGATAGTGATAGTGATGATTATAGTAATGATGCTCGATACGTATTGGGGAAAAAAACATATGATTTTCAGAATATTATAAATCAGATTGGTGGTAGATTACTATACATTAAAAGTGGATCATCCGGTCATACATTTAAGGGTATAGTTATTGAAAATGGTGTTAACATTAATTATGCAGTTAAGGTGGTAGGATATCCAAAAAATGATAGATATGGTGATATAAATAACATAAAACGACCAGAAAATGCAGAATTAATGATGATAAAAGCATTAAGTTATTTTGTTGTTAAAAAACAAACACCTCATATAGTTCTACCAATAGGTACATTTAATACTAGCATAAAACCATTTTTAAATCTTGTAAAAGATAAAGTAATTGTTGATGAGGATAAGAAAAAATATATTGAATTTGTTGAAAGATACAATAATGGAGAATTGTATGATTATGTATCGATATTGATAAGTGAATGGGCTAATAGAGGTGATTTATTAGATTTTATCCGTAAAAATTATAAAGAATTCAAACTAATACATTGGAAAGTTTTCTTTTTTCAGATTATATCTGTGTTAGCGGTGATTCAAAGTAAATATCCATCATTTCGTCATAATGATTTGAAAGCTAATAATATACTTGTTCATAAAGTCAGTCAGAGAGGTACACTATTTTCATATACTGTGAATAGGTGTAAATATGTTGTACCTAGTATAGGCTATCTAATTAAATTATGGGATTTTGATTTTGCATGTATTCCAGGTATAATAGATAATACAAAGGTTAGTGTTAAATGGACAGACAAAATAAATGTTAAACCTGAACAAAATAGATATTATGATATGCATTATTTTTTTAATACACTAATTAAGAAAGGATTTTTTCCACAATTTATGGAAGAAGATTGTATTCCTAAAGAAGCTAAGGATTTTGTTAATAGAATAGTTCCACGAAAATTACAACATGGCGAGTATGTAGCTACTAGAGGAAGAATTATGATAAATGCCGAATATATGATTCCTGATAATGTATTAAAAAATGATCCATTTTTTGAAGAATTTAGAAATAGTACATTTAAGAAAAAAAACAAGCCTATGGAAAAAAAGCTAAATACAAAAAAAACAATTAATTTGAATTTATCTCCTATCGATAAAAAATACATATTAGATTCTGATTAGATACCTGTTAGATTTGTTCTAATGTCATATAATATTCCACCAGTTAAATCCAATTCCTTGTCACATGATGAATATACTAAACATTTACCAGCATTTTTATTTTTAAATGTATTGATATATTTATCTAATTCCTGTAATATATCTGTATTTTTTTTATAAAAGACAATATAATTTGAATATGCAACATCATTTGGTATAGCCTTTAGAATATAGTTTGATGAATATTGATTATAGCATTTATTGTACATAATATAATTATTCACAAGTGAAAACACGAGTAAGATCACAAGTAGAATGATAATATAAGATTTATACATTTATAATATATATAGATATATATATTATAACATGAAAAATAAATATGATGATTTGAAATACTGTATTAATGTTTTATATGATTATGCATATAATCGTAATAAATCATCAGGTTGTTATGTAATTAAACACAGTGTAAAAACGGATATAAAATTATCTGAGATAAAAAAATCTGAGAATTTTAATAATCAACAAGTGTTAGATGAATTGGCTAAAATGGATTTACAATATGTAGATACATATGACAAATATGTATTATATAAAAATAATTCTATGATTGTCAGGATTGGTAAATATAATGATGACAACAAAAATTTAAACGATATGAATAGATCTGAATTAATTGATATGAAATTGAATTATATATTTAGTGAACTAGCTTTAACAGATGTATATCCTATTACAGTATTACCTATAATGAATTTTGATTGTAAATATAATGAATTGAAAAAGATAATTGATAAATTTGATGATAAAATTAAAGATGCATCGATGTTTGTTCAAATACTAGAAAATTATAATGAATTACAAAATTTTAGCAGTTATCTTGATAAAAATATAGATAAAATTGATGTTGAACATTGGAAAATTATAATGTTTCAAATATTGTATGCATTATATAAAATAGGTAATAAATATCCAACATTTAGACACAATTCGCTAGATCTTAAATCCATATATCTTTATAAAAGTGATGCCCAGAACAGTAGTACAGAATATAAAGTTGGTGATATTACATTTAGTTTACCAAATTTAGGATATGAAATTAAAATAACAAATTTTTATAATAGTTACATAGATACTATTGCCAATAATAATGATACTACGTTGAAAAAAGAGAATCTTTATTATGATGTCTATTATGTTATTCAATCAATTTCAGAATATTTTAAAAATAAACATAAGAAAATACCAAATGAATTCCAGAGTTTTATAAATCAGGTTATTCCAGAAATATTTAGGTCAGTTAATAAAAATAGTATAGGATTAGATGAGGCATTTTATGAAAAAAATGCTATAACAATATTAACACCAAAGTTAATTTTAACAAAAAATAATTTCTTTACTCAATTTATAAAAGATAATAATATGACTTCGAGACATAATATTGATTCTAATACATCACCGATGTCTAATACATCACCAATGTCTAATACACCTAAGAATGTCAAATCATATGATACTAAAGAAAATTCTATAGATTATTCAATATCATCATCTATTACAGACTTTTCAGATTCAAATAGAATGTTTGCTAAACAGAGAAGTAATAATTCAAAAGTTATATCGGGTAAAAGGCCGTTGGGTAGTACAGACTATCAATTTAGTGAATCTTTTACTGAAGTGTCTAGTGATACACCTAATACGGTTAACACAGCTAACACAGCTAACACATCAACCTCATCAACCTCATCAACCTCATCAAGAACACCCAGACCAGTTAAATCATCTAGAATATCTAAACTATCTGAATCATCTATTTCATCCGGATCACTCACTCAAAACAAACCCAACACATCAAATTTAAAATCACAATATGACAAAATATTAACTGGTTTGAAGGAGTTACCTGACAGTGATAAAGAAGATGATAACACCCAGCAGGGTAATGCGTTTATGAGATTATTTAATGAAAAAATGCCTAGAAGTAATCAGAATATAATTAATACTGAATCTGGTCTATCACAAAAAAATAATTCGTTAATGGATGGAATTGATTCAGATTATCAAGGTATGGCTCCTGATTTTATACAGGATAAAATAAATTCCACAGAAGGAATGATGGGAATGCAAGGTCCATATGGTATGCAAGCTCCATATGGTATGTCTAATATGATGATGCCACAAGGTATGCCAAATATGATGGTTCCACAAGGTATGCAAGGTATGCAAGGTATGCAAGGTATGCCAAGTATGCAGAGTATGCCCAATATGCCAGGTATGCCAATGCCACCAATGCCGCCAATGCCATCAATGCCACCAATGCCAATGCCTCCAATGCCACCTGGAATGCCACCAATGCCACCAGGTATGCCACAAATGCAATACACTGGTAAGCAATTATCAGATGATACTTTGTATAATATGGCAAATAATACCATTTTTGGCGAAAATGGTATGAATAGTATGGGATCAATTGGTCAAGGTAATCAAGCCACTTTACAAAATGATCAACCAAATTCACAACCAAATTCACAAGCAAATACACAGACAAATACACAAGCTCCAGATATTATGTCAAGATTACCAAGTAATTTACTTATGAATGGACAAAATTCAACTGGAGTAATGAACAACATTGGATCAGCTAGTGTAGGCATGAATTCAATGAATTCAATGAATCCAATCAATCCAACCAATTCAAACAATCCAACAAATCCAACCAATCCAATCAATCCAATCAATCCAATCAATCCAAGCAATCCAATCAACCAAACTGGTGGAAAGAAAAGAAAAACAAAAAAAGATAAGAATTTTTTTTTTTTGAAGGGGGGCGAAATGAATCCGCGAAAATAATACCTATGTATAAAGAACCCAAAAATAGTCCATTTGTATCCAATATACAAAAGGAAATAACTACTGAAAAATTTATAGAGGCTGAGAAAAGTAAGCCATACTATATTAGACAACAAGAGCAACAGCAACAACAGCAACAATCATTACAACCACTACAACCACCTCTCTCACAAAGAGCACCAGCTTTCGGGCAAAAACCATTAGTTGATTTACAAGTGTATGAACCTGCCAAACCACCAATGCCAAAAAAACCGGTAGAACCAGCATTGTTTATGCCAATAAATACAACTGGAATGATGTATCCACCACAATGGGTACCCAATATGATAGATCCAATGACTGGATATCCAACACAAATGGGATATTCATATGTGCCAAATAATATGCCAATAATTAAAAGCTACAATATAAATGTTTCTGGACCTGAAGCTGACCATTTAAAAGTAGCGGCAATATATGAGGACATATTACCAAGTAAACATTTTTTGAACACTTCTAATACATGTGGAGAGCGATTAAATATATATCAGTTCGCTCGATCAGTATTTGTAAAACACGATGATGGTGAAGATATTGATTTGGATGGAAAATCTGATAATAGTTTGTTAAGATATTTGAAATTTATTGAACTAAATCCATATAATCCTAATCAACTTACTGATAATCCATATAAAGGGTTACCAGATGATATGTTAATTTATCGTAGTTGTTATCCAATTAGATATGATCGATATTCTAATGCAACACAATGTGCAGCAAATTCAGTGGGTATGAATATTAGAATTTATAAAATAACATTGGGAGAATATAATTTGAAGAAACAAAATGAGAATGATTATTATAAATACAATATTTGGAGAGAAATTGCATACTATGAATATATAAGAGAACGAATAATTAAAACAAAACAGTGTCCAAATTTCCCCATTATGTACGCTTATTTTGTATGTGAAAAGTGTAAAATAGATTTTGATAAATTGAAGAAAATTAAAGGTAAATCTGTAGTACCAGAACCACGATTTATCGCCAAAATAAATCAACCAGAGGGTTATGAAAGAATAGATTTTTCTGAGCCTGCTACAAATAATCCAACAAATAATCCAACAAATAATCCAACAAATAATCCAACAAATAATCCAACAAATAATCCAACAAATAATCCAACAAATAATCCAACTAATTCTACCATACAGAGTGGAGGTGGTGACACTTATAATGTTCCCGCCATAAAACCAAATTTCAATAATACTCCACCACCGATTATGCAATATTATGTTAATCAAAATAAAGTAGGTGATTTACAAAAGAGTTTAGGAACTGTAAGTAAAGGAATTAATCAACAATTAATGGGTACATTAGAATTGAATATGAATGCTCCTAGTGGTAAGGCAGTAATAGCATTAACTGAAGCACCTACAAATAATCTATTTGGTTGGGCAACAAAGACATATAATGTAGAAGGTAATCTTAGACGTATGATTAATACAGGATATCATAAAAGCGAAGTTTGGTATTCTGTAATTTTTCAAATTATTGTTTCATTGTATGTATTACAAATACATAAGATCGCATTTAGAAATTTCAGTGCTGCAGATAATATTTATATTAAAGATACTAAAATTCATGATAATGTTACAAATTATTGGAAATATATAGTAGATGGAATAGAGTATTATATTCCCAATTATGGATTTCTTGTTATGATAGATTCTAATTATAAAGATATATCAGAAAATGGTTTCACATTAAGTAAAAATAGTAAAAATGGTAAAACATACAAGATTTATAGTAACATCTTTGTGAATGATGGTGCAGAATCAAAAGATCCACAATATTTGAATGATTTATGTTTTAGTGCATTAGTAAACTCAATTAATCCTAATATTTTTTCGCATTCATTTACAAATAATGGAGGTGTGAAACCACCAGAAGATATTATTAAATTATTAAGTAACATTTATAAAGACTCTTCTGTTGACACAGTTAAAGACGTGGGATCATATTTATTTAAAACAATGCGGATGTTCATGAATAATAGAATTGGAACGTTATTGAAAGAAGATGAAATAACAAATGTAAGAGATGAAAGTACAGATTTTAAGAAGGGACAAATAGTGGTAGAAGCAATCCAAAATGATACATATAGATTTGTATTATTTTTGGAATCTAATAATAATGTGGCTACAGTGTTGACTCGTAATGAAATAGTAAGATGGAATGATAAATCTGATGCCGAAATTGTGCAAAAAGATATTCCAAGAGATTCATTACATAGTTATTCAAAATATGTTCCTATTGAACAGACATATAGACCGGATTATCTTATAAATGAGGATAAATTATTGGAAACTTATATTATCAACAAATTATAAAAATCTTATGTATAATATATATATATAAGACTATGTCTGTAGAAATAATAATTATATCATTACTCTTTTTATGTATAATATGTTGTATATATAGTTGTATATCTTCTGGGATATATGCATATATGCATGGTTATTTATCATCATTTGGTCTTACACCCACGCCCACACCTGCAACAGTAATTTTCCCAGCTACACCATCAACACCTCCATCAACACCTCCATCAACACCTACAACAGTCCCTACACCAACATCACCATCACCAGCTCCTTCGTCTGGAATACCAGGATCATCACCTCCATCATCAACACCCGCTCCAGTTTCTGAAGAACATACTATTCAAGAACATATTAGTCAAGAACAACATGTGGGGGAAGAAACAAATACAGCAGCTCTACAAGTAATTGTATACGCACAACCATCATATGTGGGTGAATTAGGTAGATACACGGTTGGTCAATATAGTGATTTAGGACAAAATAGTTTAAAGATAAGTTCACTAAAAGTACCAGGTGGATTACAAGCAGAATTGTATAGTGGTAAAAATTTCAGTGGAAGTAAATGGATATTTTCAGCTGCACTTAGACCTAACATAGGTACTGCAACTAAAAAAGCATCGTCTATGAAAGTTATAAAAGTATAAAATAATTTATATCGTATATATATAATATGAATTATCAGAATTTTTCAGCATATAGCAATATTCCTCCATGTTATGGAAAAGAGCAAGACGCATTTTATGATAATGGTAAAGGAGTGCCTCAAATGAATGCAAATAATATGACCGTTCAAGATATATATCGTACACCTTTTCTCCTGTTACAAGAACATAGGAAAAATTATATTAATATGTCTGCGACAGCATTAAAAGGTATACAGAGTAATAGTGACTTGAGTAAATTGTTTTTTTCTGATACTAATATGAAAAGATTACAACGAATGATTAAAAAAGAGATATATAAAAGAACCAATGGAGAATTTAAATTAGATCTCGATCAAGAACAACGAGATTTATTTATAGTAATGAGAGCCGTATATTTAGAGCATGCCAGATTTTTACCTGGACAGATAGTGAGACAAGTTAAAAGATTAAATGAAAAGGTCGTATCGGAAGCAGTACCTGGTATGATAACAGAACTTAGACAATATTATGGATATCTTAAAGAGATAAATAAACCACTTACACCAATACCCAGACCAATTAATGCTAATAATAGAGGTAGAAGAACATTACCTAGTGTCACAACTGTATGGGGTGCGGATTGATTAGAAAAATGGAAATCTGACTTTAATCAAAAAATTGAATTTTTATTTGTATAATATCCTGTATAAAGTTTGAATACCCGTGTAACAATAAAATGGCACAAATTGATAAAAATATCATTGTTAAAGTAATAAAACAAAATATAACTGATGTTATAGAGCCAAATATTAATGCTTGTGACACAGAGGCAATTATAACATTTAGGCAATTATTTGAATCACTTCCAGAAGGGATTAAAGTTAGCAGTTCGCATATAGAGGAATCATATCATCAAACAATAAAATTTTGGAAAAGACAAAATATAAATTTAGTGTTTGTGGCGGAGTACAGAGGTTCAGCTATTTCAATTGGTTATAGGGGTCATCAAAACACTAGATGTAGTAGAATTCAATCAACCAATGAATAATAAAAACATTAATACCTGTTGAAATAATTCAAATAACAGGAGTTTATTTATTTGCATTACCCAGATTAAATGCGGTGGATAAAGATGTTCTTGGTATAGAATTGATATCTCAGAAAACTGATTTTAATTTCAAAGTAAAATCAGTTATAATTGATAATACTTTAGATCTATTTTATATGGATCTGTATAAACAGGTATATCGATATTTAATTTCTTTAGTTTGTTTTTAATTTTATTGATTTTATTATCTGGACAGTATGAACATATGATACCGATTATGTATTTGATTGGTATTTTTTCATTGAAAATTAGTTCATGATAATGGAAAGATGGTAACATTTTCTGAAGTCCTTCGGAAATATAATCTGGATTTTCAACCCATTTTTTAATTTGCTGTAATTTCTTTTTTTTAGTTTTATTATCATCATTTTTGTGAATGGTTGTGCCAGGCATGCCACCCCAACCTTTTACAAATTCTACATCATAATCATACATAACATCTGGATGCAATACTAAACCTCCATCTCCCCAAAACCCTTTTATATTCTTAATTTCTGGAAAATATATATTGGCAAATATATGAGGTTGTGATTCATAACCCGAATATACTCTATATTTTTGCTCTACATCAGAACCTAATTTTAAATATCCATCATTTAAAACACACAGTATTTTTTCATATATCAATTCGCCAAATGAATGATAAACATAAAAATCATATTTTTCTTTGGATTTTTTTTTATATCCACCATTATATTTTATTGACAAATATTTATTTTTATAATGTATATATCCATTATGGTATATATTGGACATTCATATAATATTATGGAGATATTAAATATACCTAGAGCAAATATAAAATATTTGCTCGAAATCTATTATATAAACAATTAATTGAAATAACCATATGATCCTGCACCAGTGACATATCCACTAGGATGAACAGTTGTAGATGAAAATTTGTGGGGATTAAAAAGAGGCGTCTGTCGGTGCACCATATATGATTCATTTGCGGGATTATATTCTACTACATGAAATGGTTTATTATGATTCTTGCCACCAGGTAAATCATCTGATATAGTACCTTTTAGAATTTGACCAAATTGTACAAATTGTTGAGTATATGAACTATAAATTGGAGTAGTTGGTGTAATAGGTGGTGGTGGTGGGGTTGGAGATACACCATTAGGTTCCCCAATATTTTTCAATGGTAAATATGACATTTTATAAATAATACCTGTTTTATAACTGATAAAATATGTTAAATCTATATGGGTATCAGTTTATTTTATTTTCATTTTTTTTTCAATGAATGTGTCATAAGGAATAGTACAATAACTGATCAATTATCGAATAATGAGATAATTGCGCCTAATCATTAAACAATAATCTAATAAGATATTAGCCAAGCGATAATTTCATTATGTGATACCATAAAAAGCGATTATGTACAGCACATAATGATAGTATCGCGCCTAATCATTAAACAATAATCTAATAAGATAATAGCCAAGCGATAATTTCATTATGTGATACCATAAAAAGCGATTATGAAAACCACATAATAAACCATCGCGCCTAATCATTAAACAATAATCAAATAAGATAATCAATTGATATATTTCATATGAGATTGTAGGTATTTATACTTATTTCATTACGACACATTCATTAAAAAATTGATATATTAAGTATACTATTATATTTAATATACTTAATATATTTAGCATGGATTCAATTTTGAATTTTAACAAGATATATGGTGATCAAATGTGTGATAATTTATTTACATATATGTTAGATAACAACATATATGATGAATTTTTTGATTCATATAACAATTACAACAAATTATTTAAATTTGGTTTGAGATATGGTATATTTGAAATAATCGAATATTTGTATGTTCATAAGGGTGTTTCATATGACACTTCTATGTTTAATGAATTTTACATGAATTTATCATCTTGTGATGAGGTTGATCCTAATAAAGTGGCAATAGAAGGTAGTGGTATCCACACTGGATTGCATATAAGTAAAATGGATAAGTACACAAAAAATAGAAATCAATGTATAAACTACCTTTTAAAATTACGTAAATATAGTGTTTATAAATATGTCAATAAAAAACATATTTATACGTTTAATAAAAAATATATATCAATGGTTATCTAAACAATTGAGTTAAAACATTTAAGGGAATCTAATGATACCAGTTTGGTCAAGGCAATCAGATTCAGTGACTTTCTGGTACATGAAGATGGTACCACGTGTGCTTGCACGTTTGTAGAATGACTCAACATTGCCAGGAGCAAATGGAGTTTCATCAGGAATGTAAGTAATTGGATGATTTCTCTCGTAATTACCACCAGATGTTCTGAACATTTCACCAGCGCCTTGAGGATCATATAACAAGACAGTCTCATCATACATTTGTTGTGACAAGTTTCTTGGAATACGGATAGCGGCAGTTGATCCAACAATCAAATTCTTCTGAGTATGAGAACGTTCAACAATAACTACTGAACGGAGTTCATAGATATCATTCAATAAAGTCATGGTGTATTCGAAGTTAACAACACGATCATTCAAAGCCTCCCAACCTGCAACAGTCATTGGTAAGGCATTGAAGTTATATGGTGTGTTAAGACGAGTAAGATTGACAGTTTGGAATCTACGACCAACATAGAAGAATAATACGTCTCTGCTGTGCATGATGGATTGTGATTTGGGAACAATCATTTTGTTCTCAATGTACCATTGGGGTTGAGTCAATGCATCATCTAATGAAACAGCCACTTGATTATTAGTTGAAATGCTAATTGGTAAACGGAGATTTACCATTGGCACTGTTGTAACTTCAGTGATACCAGCTGCTGAAAGTGGATGTGTGCTTCCGTAAGAGGCAACTCCCAAAAGACCGTATAATCTGCTAGTTGTTACAATTGTTGGACGAATTGAGAATGCAGCTAACAAACGACGGAGGATGGTACCTTCATCTTTAACGTATGTAAGATCAGGTGCATCATAAATGTTGTTACGGCAGTTGTCAATTGTGAGCATGAAATCATTCAATCTGTCATTGTAGTATTTACCTTGACGGAGATTCAATACGGCGTCCCATAATTTGGTTTGGAGTAAGAATCGATTGGAGAGATCTTTGATTGGTGTGTTAATGTGGCAAACACGTTCATTGGGATCAATAATCAAATCCCAGTACAATTCAAAATCTGGTTTAGTCAAGAGAGGTTGGTTCTCATATTTACATTTAATGATGTAACCCAAATTGGCAATCAACATATGTTCATCCAATAATTTAATCTTGGGTAAGAAGAGAGCAGCAATAACGGGGTGTACGTATGAATACCAGTTGAATTTATCAGCTTTGAAGTCATTAGTACCATTGAGGGCTTCTGGGGCACAATCTCTATAAGTCAAACTTTGAAGAACAACTTGAGCATGAAGTGCTTTAGTTTGTCCATGTAATCTGATGATTTCATTGACGATTTCAACTTCACTTGTCTTAACATTTAATTTGTTTGAGCTGAGTGCAATTGCATCATATCCCAAAGTCTTTGCCATTTCAGTATTGGGGAAACTGGCAAAATCATTGGCAACACTTCTATCAGTGAGTGACAAATTCCAGAACATGTTGAACTCCTCATCGCTTAATTCATATTTCTTAGCGTATCTCTTTGCCTTTCTGAATAATTCCTCATATGGAAGATTCTTTGGAGCATATTTCGAATAGATAAGATTTTTGAATTTACCAGCCTTCTTGGTGATGAATTTCAATCTGTCTTTGAAGGTATCAAAGATAGCGTTTACAAGATCTTCATCTTTGAATTTGTGTCTCAACTCTTGGAGTGCACTGTAATCGGTCTTGCCACGATGCATTAAATTTTCAACCTCTTTTTTAATTAAGGATTGATTGCCTTGACGACTGTGGTCATCACTAGTAGTATCTCTTGGAAAATTCTTTTTGTAATCAGCCATTACCTATATATATATATTACTATAATAAATTTTTTATATCTAATTTTAGACAAAAATTAAAAAAATCTATATTAATTTTTCAAATATTTTGAAAACTCCTTTTTTTGTTTCGATGACAGATTAGTTTTTAATTTTTCAGATTTTTTTAATCCTATCGATTTTGTAGTTTCAATCTTATCTATTTTTAATAATGATTCTATATGTTCTAATTTTATATCATATTCCTTTAATATTTCTACACATTCTTTTATATTACCATTTTCTATCAACTTCCTAATAATTTTATTGATGTATATATAATCAAATATATTCATGTCTTTGAAACATTTATTAGTATTATTTATATTCTTTTTATTTATCTTTTTTATAGATGTTTTATTCAAGTCAGTTGTAAATTTTAATTTACCAAG
>Ga0207088_1157_pt2 | contig 12538 bp, 11 predicted proteins | sample Alteio_BWMinHeat_52_FD_153564 | JGI IMG/M metagenome (GOLD analysis project Ga0207088, IMG submission 153564) | Enriched cells from forest soil in Barre Woods Harvard Forest LTER site, Petersham, Massachusetts, United States -... | ecosystem: Environmental > Terrestrial > Soil > Temperate forest >... | reverse complement strand
TGCAACCATGCTTGATGCATCGGATATGCCAACAAATATGGGATGTTTGTATGGTGATAAAGTTGCAAGAGACTTTGGGTTTACGCCATATGGCTTAAGTGATAGAGCTGGTTTGGCGTTAGCGCTGCATGACGCGCAGGTAAATAAATAGTTCACGAAAGGTGGGCTCAATGTTTGAAATATATTTAATAAGACATGGCCAAACAGATTGGAATACAGAGGGTAGGCTGCAAGGACATACGGATATTCATTTAAATGATCAGGGTATAGAGCAGGCATTAAAGCTTAAAGAGAAGTTGGCTTTGATTAACTTTTCTGCGGTCGTTTCATCTGATCTTGCACGAGCGCATAAGACGGCAGAGTTGGTTTTAGAGCCTCGACAATTGGGGATAATAACAACCCCTGAGTTGCGAGAGCGCTCTCTCGGGCGATGGGAAGGCTTCCTGTGGAGTGAATATAACCAGTGGCTCAAAGAAAAGGTGAGTTTAGAAAGTCTAACCAAAGATGAGTATGTTGCCTTCAAAGCAGAGAAAAATATTGAAAGTTACGATGAGGTTTATACCCGTGTCAAAAATTGTATTACATCAAATGCTGCTTCACTTAAGGGCTCTACGGTCCTTTTTGCTTCTCATGGTGGGGTGCTTGCTGCCGTGCTGTACAATTTAGATTTTAGGCCAGGGCATAGATGGTTAGTGAATAATTGTGGTTATATTAAATTACGAGTAGATGCGCGTGGTGAGTTTTCACTGATTGAATCTGATGGTGTACAATTAATAAAAGGGTGGTAATTGTCACTTTATTTTGGTCTATGAGCACCCATATGACGAGCTCTAATGCTTGCAGCTGCATTTTTTTTAGAATCAGAATGAGCAATCACGGACCATTTCTTATTTTCAAATTTTAAGATAGGCCAACCTTTGGTTTTTGTTCTTTTACCAATTTTATAAGGCATGATCAACCTCTCTTTTTTTTCCTAAATCCTAAGAAAGCTTTTTACTAGCTGATTTTTATTAAACTCATTAGTTTTTTTTGTCTTCTTTTTGTTGTTCGGCTGCCATAACAATGTCTAAAAGCTTTTCTTCTTTGAAATCCTGAATAACTTTTTGTATTTGCTCAGCATTCTGAGTCGGTTTTGTACTAAGAGCCTCTTGAACTAATGGATCTTTTGGGTTGAATAGCCCCAACAAAATATGAGCTACCATCTCCGCATTTCCAATAAGAATTGCAAGAGACAAAGGAGTGTGTCCATTGTTAGCTTGTATTAATAGTCCCGCCCCCCTCCCCGTTCTCCTACCTTGCATCAATATTTTTGCTGCCTTGATATCATTTTTTCTTACGGCTATATGCATTGCAGTAAATCCTGCATTATCTTGAGCATCAATATGTGCAATATTATGCTCGAAATACTGATCAGGGTTAAGAAGATCGTCGGGCTGAATTTTATCAGTTCCATATTCAACCAATAATTGCATTAGATTATGTTTTCCTAGGTCGGTAGCCCACATTAATAAAGTGCTACCGGCATCTGTTGTTGCATCAATGTATCCACCCTTATCCAAATATTCCTTAATTTTACTTTGTTCATTAAGTCCAACTGCCTTTATCAATTCCGGGGGAAGAGGTTTTAGAATTTTAATAATCGGATCACCATCGTTGTAGCCTTTTTTACGAATAATATCTATTGCCGATTCATTTTTGCTGAGAAAATTTCTATTAGCATCATGTCGTAATAATAGTTTTATTAAGTCTAAATCCTGATTTTTATTTTTTGGGTGTATGGGCACATTAGGTAGCCGGTAGGTTTTTGCTGCTATTAAAAGAGCAGTATTTCCATTGTTATTACGAATATTGATTTTTAACCCTGGTGCCTTTAGAAGTGCTTCTATAACTTTGTTAAGACGCCATCTTGTAGCAATTATTAAAGCAGTATCACCTTCTTCATTTCGCAAATTAACATCTGCATCAGGCTCAATTAATAACTTTATAAGATCTAGATTTATACTTTCAGAAGGCTCCTTAAGTGCTCGCATTAGGGGAGTGCATCCATTGCAATCTTCTTTTGTAGATTGAATATTTTTTGCAGATGGATGAGCAGTAAAAAACTGTCTAAATGCTTCTAGCGGTGCTCTTTTTTGGAGTAGTAAATCAAACTCACCCATTAGTTCTGCAGGAGATTTTTCTCTAGATTGTTCTTTTTCGTCAGAACTTCTTTGATCTTTTTTTTCTGCAGAAACTTGCTTTTCATCTTTTTCCATGCATGAAATTTGATTTGGAGCCAATAGAGACAATAATGTTAATGACAATATGATGACCATTTTCACGAGATACTCCCTCCTTATTTTGGTGAACAAACGCACATAAACTTTTCAGGAGGCTTAGATGGGCAATGACCTTAACTAATCTGTATCACTTTCGTGATTGTTGACTAAGTGGTCACATAACCCATCTAAGCTTAGTTATAGCTTACTACTACGAATTATTGAAAAACAAGAAATTTAAAAAATATATTGAATTGGCGAACGTTAGGCTATTTTTAAGCATTAATTCATGATAGAAAATAATAAAAAATAGTTTCAAGGTTCTTGCTTTATGATTCGCACAAAGGTTATAATTATGTATGAAACTGTCATAAATTGCCAGTTTATTGCATAAATTAAGGGTAAGAATGAAAAAAAATATCCGAGATATCTTTGAGGATTGGCCGAAAAATTATATTCGTGACGATGATTTGGCCCAACTTTTAAAAGGTACAGATGATGCCCGCTACTCAATAGTTAAAAGGGCGCTCAAGGCGGGCCTTTTGGTTCATATGCGAAAGGGCTTATACCTTATTGCAAGCAAAATTAAAAGAGTACTTCCGGATGAATTTGAGTTGTCATTACTTATCTATGAACCATCGATTATTAGTTTAGAATCAGCACTTTCTTATCATGGTTGGATTCCTGAGGCGGTCTATACCACCACCTGCGCAACTCCCAAGCGGGCGCAGGAATTTGAAACTCCTATTGGTTTTTATAGCTATAAGCATGTTCCAGAGCAAGGGTTTTATGTTGGGGTTGCGCGAATTGCAACACAGACCGGTATTTTTTTGGTAGCGGACCCGTGGCGAGCGCTTGCTGATTTTATGTATACACGGCGTAGATCATGGGAAAACCTTTCACAGCTTGAAGCAGATCTTCGTATCGATGTTGACACTGCGATGGAGGGTGACAAACAGCTGCTCAAGGAGCTGAGCGAAAATTATCCAAGCCCTAGAGTGCGCAAGGTGTTGAAGAAGTTTTTACGTGAAATAACCAAAAATAGTAGGGTTTGATTATGAATATCAAAATTATTGAAGAGCGATTAAAAGAATATGCTCCGACATCGCAACGGGATGAATTGAACGCTATCAAAGAGATTGCTCAAGAGATTGCGTTGTGTTCGCTTGCCCGTAGTAATTTTTTTAATAGTGCTGCTTTTCAGGGTGGTTCGTGCTTGCGCATTGTTCATAAACTCAATCGATTTTCAGAGGACCTTGATTTTATTTTATTTGAGTCCAATAAAACATTCGTTTGGGAACCTTTTTTGAAGGCACTGCAATCTGAATTTGCATTGTATAACCTTGAAATTCAGGTAATTGATCGATCAAAAGCCGATCAGGCCGTAAAGCAGGCTTTTTTAAAAGATACTTCTTTTGGCAAGGTGCTTGTTCTTACTCATCCACGAAGCCCTTCCGATAAGCAATCGGTTCAAATCAAACTAGAAATTGATACTAATCCTCCAGCAGGGTCTAACTTCCAGACACATTATCTTGATTTTCCCTATGAGTTTTCAATTGTTACACAGGATTTGCCAAGCTTATTTGCAAGCAAGTGCCATGCTCTTTTATGTCGTCCCTACACAAAAGGTCGAGACTGGTTTGACTTTGTCTGGTACGTTTCTAAAAAGATTGTCCCTAATTATGTGCATCTAACAAATGCGTTGCAGCAAGCAGGCCCTTGGCAAGGGCAAAATGTTATTGCGTCAGGCGAATGGCTTGTTGAGGCGTTAAAAAATAAAATTGTAACGGTTGATTGGACTGTTGCAAAAACAGATGCTGAATACTTTTTACAAGCTTCCAGGCGAGATGTTCTTAACGTTTGGGGTAATGACTTTTTTCTTGAGATGGCGAATAAACTTGCTGATAATATTCAAGCAAAGTAAAAAATAAATGGCCGGCCGATCCTTCGATCAGCTGGCCATTTGTAAAATCATTTAGTTTTTTTTGTCTTCTTTTTGTTCGTTTTCGAATACATCAGAAAGCTTTCCTTCTTTGAAATCTTGAATAACTTTTTGTATTTGATCAGCATTATTAATCGGTTCAGTTTTAAGAGCCTCTTGAACTAATGGATCTTCTGGGTCTAGTCGCTGCAGCAAAATATGAACCATCTTTGGATTTCCAATAAGAATTGCGAGCGATAAAGGTGTTTGTCCATTGTTAGTTTTTGTTAAAATCCCCCCACCTCTATTCATTAATATTCTTACTGCATCGTAATCACTATTTCTTACGGCTATGTGCATTGCGGTAAATCCGGCAATATCTTGAGCATTAATCAGTGCCATATTAAACCTGAAGTGATCAGCTGGAGTTTCATCAGCTCCAGTTTTCCAGCCATTAGTTTTATTTTCAACCAACAATTGCATTAGATCAAGATTTCCTTTTTCGGTAGCAAACATTAATAAAGTTTTACCCGCATCTGTTGTTGCATCAATGTATCCATCATTAGCTAAATATTCCTTAATCTTACTCAGGTCATTCTTTATTGCTGCTCCTATTAATTCAGGGGGAAGCGGTTTCAGAATTTTAATAATCGGATCAGCTTGGACCTTTCTTTCCGGATCACCCTTGAACCAGCCTTTTTTTATAGCAATGTCTATTGCAGACTGATGTTCCTTGTTGAGAAGCTTTCTGTTAGCACCATGACGTAATAATTGTTTTATTAAGTCTAAATCACTATTATTGACTGCTAACATAAGAACGGTTTCTTCCTCTCCATCACGAATATTGATATCTATTCCAGGTGCCTTTAAAAGTGCTTCTATAGCACCACCAAAACGTCGAAAAGTTACAGCAATTTTTAAAGCTGCATTACCATTATCATCTTTCAGGTTCACATCTGCACCAAGCTCAATTAATAACTTTAATAACTTTACAACATCTTCATCACGATAATAGGAATTAAGTGCTAGTATTAGAGGAGTACATCCATCATCCTCTGCACATTGAATATTTATTGCATGTGGATGATCAGTAAAAAACTGCTTAATTGCTTCGAGTTTTGCTTTTTTTCTGATTAATAAACTATAGTCTTCGTATAATTCTAGAGAAGATTTTTCTTTAGATTGTTCTTTTTCGACAGAACCTTTATGATCTTTTTTTTCTGCATCTACTTTCTTACTGTCTACTTTCTCCATGCATGAAATTTGATTTGGAACTAATAGAGACAATAATGTTAACGTCAATACGATTACCTTTTTCATGAACACTCCCTCTCATTTTGTTGAACAAATGCACATAAGCTTTACAGGAGCTTAGATGGGCAATGACCTTAACTAATCTGTACCACTTTCGTGATTGTTGACTAAGTGGTCACATAACCCATCTAAGCTTAGTTATAGCTTACTACTATAAATTATTGAAAAACAAGAAATTTAGAAAATATATTGAATAAGGCTTCTATGGCTATTCTTAAATATTAATTTATTTTAGAAAATAGTTTAATTTGGAGTTTAATATTTGTCCTGATTTTTATACATATTCCCCCAAGGCAGCCTTGATTTTTGTACATAATTTGGTTAATATTAGTCTGATTTTTATACATTTAACCGGGGATTAAGGGGAATTAATGAAAAGAACCATAGATTATCATTTGCTCGAATGGAAGAATCGGTCAAATAGAAAGCCACTTTTGCTTAGGGGCGCCCGGCAGGTGGGCAAGACCCACGCGGCTAGAGTGTTGGGGCAGACTTTTGATAATTTTATTGAAATAAATCTTGAGTTCAATGAACCTGCCCGTCTTATTTTTGAAAAAAATCTCGATCCGGAAAGAATAGCTCTTCAATTGTCTGAATTGGTTCAAACGCCAATTAAGCCTGGTTCCACGCTTCTTTTTATTGATGAAATTCAGCACGTGCCGAAGGCCGTTACTGCCCTACGCTATTTTTATGAGCTGATGCCTGAACTTCATGTAGTTGCGGCTGGCTCTTTATTGGATTTTGCAATTGAGCAGGTGGGTATTCCTGTGGGGCGGGTAACTGCTTTGTATGTTTACCCAGTGTCATTTATGGAGTTCCTTGTCGCTCTTGGGCATAAAGAATGGGCAAAGGCAATTATGAAATATACCCCAGCTGATGCTATTAGTGATTCATTGCACGGTGAATTATTGTATTTGGTAGGAATTTATATTGCTATTGGTGGGATGCCGGCTGCAATTAATGAATGGCTTAAGACTAAAATTTCTCGGGAGGTCAAAATAGTTCATTCAGAGCTTCTTTTTTCCTATCAGCAGGATTTTGATAAATACGCAAAAAAGCATCAAATTAAGTATTTAAATCTTCTCTTTCAAAAGGCAATAGATCAACTGGCCAGAAAATTTATGTTTGCTCGTGTGGGAGAATATAAAAAAAGAGAATTAGAGCCTGCACTTGAGCTCCTAGAAAAAGCAGGGCTTTTTCATAAAGCTATTCGCAGTGCTGGTCAGGGTATCTCGATTGGTGCACAAGCTGAGTTGGATGATTTTAAAATTATCTTTTTAGACATAGGTCTTAGCCAGGCCGTGCTTAAGTTTGATTTAGCCCAGTGGTTTATTGATCCTCTGCAGATGTTTATCAATAAAGGTGAAATTATTGAGGCCTTTGTTGGGCAAGAAATTCTGGCTTACTCTGATTCCATCTCCAAAGAGAATCTTTTTTATTGGCGTAAAGATACTAGAGGTGGCGAGGCCGAAGTTGATTATTTAGTGCAACTTAAAGAACAAGTTGTGCCCATTGTAGTTAAGGCTGGTGGTAGTAAAAGAATGCAGAGCATGGAGATTTTTCAGGCTTCACATCCAAACTCTTCTTATGGCATCAGGTTTTGGGCTCATAATTATGAGTTACAAGAGCGAATTCATTCGTATCCATTATATGCAGTATCTAAGCCATTTTTTGATACGAATGAGTATATTTTTAATGCCGTAAAGAGTTTGGTTGCGTAGATAGTTTAACAAGATCAGTCAGGATTTTTGATGAGATATAAATTTTACCGTGAACATAAATACGTAAGTGCCGCCGTAAATGACGTAGAGCGGCTCATAGCAAAAACAGATTTTAGAGTGCGAGCTGAAGTAGAGAAGGTCAAGCATGAATTTGATGCCCTTGTAGGCATGCTTAAGGGCCATGCACATTATGAAAATGACGCTCTGCACTCGTTACTGAAAAAGAAAAATTCTGCCGTTTATATGCAGATCGAAGACGATCATAAAGAGTATGATGAAACGCTAGCAAATCTAGACAGATTGCTGACCAAAGCAATGGAGAGCGCTTCTGAAAAAGAGCAGGTAGAAAACGGTTACCAATTTTATCTGTGGTTCCGTAAATTTGCGGGTGATAATTTACTACATCTTCATGAAGAAGAGACTATTATTTTGCCTGAGCTGCAAAGGCTTTATAGTGATGAAGAGTTACGAGAAGTTGAAGCTAAGACCTATAAGGTCATGACGGCACAGGAGCTTGTTGAAATGATGGAAGTGCTATTTCCCCACATGAATCCAAGTGACCATGAGGCTTTTTTGTCTGATATTAAGTGCTGTGAACCAGAGAAGTTTGCGCAGGCGTGGGTGGGAATACAGGCAAGGCTTGAGCCGAGAGAGCGAGATGCTGTGGCAAAAAAGTTAGGTATTGTTTGAGTATTTCTCAAATTAAGGATCGCAAGGCCTCTTTTTCTTCATCTTTACGTGCAAATGCGACTGCTATGGCATATACAGGATAGGAATGAATGCGCTCATGAACGGAGTAATTATTGGTTGAGAATCGAATGCCGTAGGGACTTGCCGGGTGGGTACCAAGAAACATTTGCATACTTTTGAGAGTTCTTCCCGTTCCGCTTTTTACCTCAATTGGTAAAATGACTCCTGCTTGTTGGGTAAGATAGTCGACTTCTGCTTGGCTAGAGGGCGATTCTCTATGCCAATAATAAAGTTCTTGTCTGCGGTATGGACTAGCGTAACCAAGCATTTCTTGACCAACGAATGCTTCAAACAGAGCTCCTTTATTCACAAACTCAGCAATGGGGTTTATCAGCAATTCTGTTACATCAAGTCCCAGGATTGCTTGGGCAATCCCGACGTCAAGATGAATGATTTTGTAATCGCTTAAATCTGCCTGTGCACCAATGGGAATGCCTTGCCCAGATGAGTGATAAACTTTGTGTACAATTCCAGCAGTAACTAAAAGATCAAGCGCCGGCGCCAGCTCTCGTTTGCGGAAGTCTCCGTCAATGGCACTATATTTAAATTTTCTACCTAATTGAATAGGGACATTCTCAAAAAGCTTATCGACATATTCAATTTGTGATTGGCGCGCATATTTTCCGAAATCTTGCCGATAGGAATCAATGATCGTTGCATGAATCATGGAACAATTTGCAAGATTTCGTGTTGTCTGCCATTCCTGAACTACCCGAGGCATTCCGCCAAGAGCTAAGTATTGCCCCAAAAGTTCAAGCGACTTATTGTGAATAGCCGTGCTCATTTCTTGTTCTGGGTGGTGATCAAGAATGGCTTGGATAAGAGGATACTCTCCGCCTGCCGCCAAAAACTCAATAAAAGACAGTGGATACATGTAGAGCGATTGGACTCTTCCCACCGGAATGCCAACCTTTTCTATGGCAAAATCAAGAAGTGATCCTGCGGCAATGATATGTTGCTCTGGCAACATTTCATAAAAATAGCGAAGGGCGGTAATGGCATTAGGTATTGCTTGAATTTCATCAAAAAACAATAATGTTTTACCTGGGGTAATTGGCTTTTTGATCATGGAAGACAAGTCAGAAATAATTCTTGCAGGATCCAAATCTTTTTCAAAAATAACGTGGGTTCGTCGATTCAAGTCAAAGTTAATCTCAACAAAATCTGGGTAAGTTTTGCTTAGTTCACGAACAGCATGAGTTTTGCCCACTTGGCGCGCGCCTCTCAGGAGCAGCGGTTGTCGCAGGGAGCTGTCTTTCCAATTGAGTAAGTAATGATCAATTAAGCGCTTCATTGTATGTTATCCTTGAAAAACAACCAAGCCTTGGCTAATTATTGTTTTAATTTTAACCATAAATTGGTCAAAATTCAAGGTTATTCAAAATTATTAATTAATATGCTTCACCAACTCTGTTTTTTGGGCCGAAGTGATTCGATGGTAGGTTAAAAGAGTTCAGCGTGAGAGCCTAAACGTTCGAATTTTATCATTTACAAGGTCGTTTATGGTTCTGTTTTGGCTGGCAGCCCAGACTTTGAGTAATAATTTTTCTTCTGTAGGAATGTTGATGGTGAGCCGGGATTTTACCGTCATAAAGCAGCCCTCGTAGCTTACAAGGTGTTGATTAATTATCTTAACGCCAGCTCGAGAATGTGTTTTTGCTTGAAACATTCTGCTAGAGCTAGATTCTGATTAATCCGTTCGTGGTGAGTGATCGCCTTGGCGATCGTATCGAATCCATGAACACAAAAAAAGATTGGTGTAATATAGTAAAAAAATATTTAACGGAGTTCATGGTTCGATACATTTTGCTTGGCAAGGCCGCGCAAAACACTCACCACGAACGGGTTTTGATATGATTTTAATTATCGAACTCTCGTTATCTTACGATCTTTGATGCATACGGAAATAAAGCAGGAGCGCCTCCTGTATGCAAAAAAAGAATAGTGTCATTTTCAGAAAAATTACCCTTTTCAATCATGTCGATCAGAGCCCCAAATGCACGGCCAGAATAAACTGGGTCTAATAAAATCCCTTCAAGTCCGGCAAGCAGATGAATTGCATTACGCTCGAGTTCTTTAACAATTCCATATCCAGTGGCATAGGCATACTCAACGGCAAAGTCATTGCTTGTAAACTGTTTATCCAGTCCAAGCTTTGCGGCAGTCGCATTGGCTAAATCAACGTGATCTTGCTGGTATTGCGCTTTTTGTGACTCATCATAATCCACGCTAATGCCAATAATTTTTCCTGTAAAGTTTGCCAGCTGAGCGCCAACAACAAGTCCTGCCTGAGTAGCGCCGGAACAAGAAGCCAAAATGATGTGTGTAATGGGTTGCTGTGACGCTTCTTGCTGCTGCATGATCTCAACCATTGCATTGACGTAGCCCATGGTTCCAAAGGCGTTAGATCCACCATAGGGAATAATGTAGGGTTTATGCCCAGCGGCACGAACTCTTTGAGCAAGCTCTTCGAGGGTGTTTGGTCCACCATCATGGCCTTGCCAGTGGATGTTGGCTCCGAGTACGTTATCTAAAAGGGTACTGCCATCTAATGCTTGTGGCGGCTTTCCGTTGAGCAATAGTTCACAGCGCAAACCAAGCTGTGCTGCCGCCGCGGCAGTTTGTCGACAGTGATTTGATTGTACGGCGCCAGCGGTGACGATGGTATCGATATCATGTTTGAGCGCGTCACCAAACAAATACTCTAGTTTTCTGGTTTTATTGCCTCCTAAAGCAAGACCAGTCAGGTCATCACGTTTAATTAAAATTCGAGGACCGTTTAAATGCTTTGTTACCCGAGGCAGTTCGTGGATTGGAGTAGGCAGAAAAGCTAATTTAATACGTTGTTGTTCTAAGGTCATGATGTCCTCGTTTAAACATGGCTGTGTATATTGTGATGCATGTTCTACTCATGACGTCATCCCGGACTCGATCCGGGATCCAGGCCCAGGTGAAAATACTTAGGACTGGATTCCGGCTCAAGGCCGGAATGACGTTCTTCTATCGTGTATGTTTTTTAAAACTAAAAACTTCTACTTTAAGCTTATTTTGTTTGATTATTGGAACTCTTTTGGCCTTTATTATCTTCATGGCTCTGTGTAGCTCCTGCGTGAGCATCTTTATTGAGATTACCCAAATAAGCCGGCAAAGAGACACCAGACATGGCCGCTACTTCATGCAACGGCGGCAGTGACTTTACCATGCTGCTTAAAAAATTAGCTGTCGAGCTACCCTTTTCAGAAGAGCCGCCGTCCCAAACCGTGATCTTATCAATCTTGAGGTTTTTAATAGCTTCTGCTTGCAGTTTTGCAATCTCTTCAAGCTTTTCAATCATCAGCATGGTAGCAGCGTCTTGGCTGTTGTTTTCGCACGCTTGGACAAGCAACTTGTAACCTTCGGCTTTAGCCGTTAACACTTTACGGGTACCTTCAGCTTCTGCTTCTTTGATTTGCAGTATTGCAGCGGCTTTACCTTCCGCTTCTAGGCGTTGCTTAGATGCGTCTGCAGCAGCAGCGATCTCAATCATTCGCTTTTCAATCTCTTTTGGAACAATCTCTTCAGCTTCCAAACGTTGTAGTTCTGCGAGGCTTTTTGCTCTGTTAATTTCAGCATATGCTCTTTGTTGCGCAATTTGTCCCCGTTGTGCCGCTTCAGCTTCTTGTTGGAGGAGCTGTGCATTTACGTTAGCAATGGTTGCCTTTGCCTCGTTTTCACCTTGTACCGCCGTAGCATTGTACGTAGAGACTTTAATACGGCGCTCTTTTTCAGCTTCTGCTTTACCAATCTCACCCGTCTTTTCTTGGTTAGCAACGTCGACTTTTGCTTGGTTGAGTGCAGTAGCGACGGATTTTCTACCGATGCTTTCGATGTAGCCAGACTCATCGGTAATATCGGTGATGTTTACGTTCAGGAGCATAAGGCCGATTTTTTTGAGCTCTGACTCAATATGCTTTCTAATTTCAAGTAAAAAGCGCTCTCTGTCCTGATTGATCTCTTCAATTCTTAATGAAGCAACCGTGAGACGCAACTGACCAATGATAATTTCGGTAGCAATCATTTCTATATCTTTGCGAGACAAAGACAAAAGCCTTACTGCGGCGTTGTTCATTGCTTCTGGTGTGGTATCAATGGCAACGGTAAACGTGCTTGGCACGTTGATACGAATGTTCTGTTGAGACAATGCTGACTTGAGCGGGATGTGCAGCGACATTGGTGTTAAATCAAGATAAGCATAATCCTGGATTAGTGGCCACACAAAAGCACCACCACCGTGGTAACATTTTACTGATTGTTCACCGCGTATTTTACCAAAGATTGCTAGAATTCTGTTTGATGGACAGCGTTTATAGCGGCTTGAGATAAAAAAGAGCGTGAAGAAAATAAATAAGGCAAACGATGCTGAGGCAATGAGAATAAAATCTGTCATGGAGTATCCTTTGTTTTTATGAGTTAATTTCTTTAACGACCACGACTTCGTGATCAAGGGCTTTAATAACTCGTACGAGTTTGAATGATTCTATAGAGCAATTGTCTTGTGACTGAGCAAGTATTTCTCGGGTTACACCGTCAACCAC
>Ga0207088_1164_pt1 | contig 12539 bp, 10 predicted proteins | sample Alteio_BWMinHeat_52_FD_153564 | JGI IMG/M metagenome (GOLD analysis project Ga0207088, IMG submission 153564) | Enriched cells from forest soil in Barre Woods Harvard Forest LTER site, Petersham, Massachusetts, United States -... | ecosystem: Environmental > Terrestrial > Soil > Temperate forest >... | reverse complement strand
TCATCACGCTAGTGTGAGTACGCTCGTGGAGAGACGGGCGTCCTCGCCCGTCCGCGTGACGACGCCCGGCACGGCTTAGTTAGGCGCTTTTCGGTTTGCTACGGCGCTCCCGGAAGCCCTCGATCAGCAGGTACAGCACGGGGATAAAGAACAAGTTGAGAATGGTGCTCATGATCATGCCCCCGAAGACAGTGGTCCCTACGGAGTGGCGTCCGTTCTCGCCCGCGCCGCTGGCTGTAACCAGGGGGACAACGCCGAGGATGAAGGCGAGGGAGGTCATGAGAATGGGACGGAGGCGGATGCGGGCCGCTTCGACGGCGGCTTCCAGAATGGTTCTGCCTTGTTTGCGCAACTGCTCGGCGAATTCCACGATCAAAATGGCGTTCTTGGACGCCAGGCCCACGAGCATGACGAGTCCCACCTGGCAGTAAACGTCATTCTGCTGACCTCGTATCCATTGGGCGGAAAGCGCACCGAGCAATGCCATGGGCACGGCGAGCAGAATGATGAAGGGGAGCACGAAACTTTCATACTGCGCCGAGAGCGTCAGATACACGACCAGCGTTCCGAGGCCGAAAAGGATGAGCGTAGTGGATCCTGACGCCAGCTCTTCAAGCGAAATTCCCGACCATTCGTAGGTGTAGCCCTGAGGCAGAACTTTTGCGGAGAGCTGCTGCATGGCTGTGATGGCTTGTCCCGAGCTGAAGCCGGGGGCAGCGGACCCGTTGATTTCCGCCGAGCGAAAAAGGTTGTAGTGACTAATGACCTGAGGGGCGGCGCTCTGGCTGATGTTTACCAGATTCTCGAGCGGGATCATGGCACCGGAATCGGAACGAACGTAGTACTGCCCAATGTCCTGCGGATGCGAGCGGAATTGCTTGTCGGCCTGAACATACACACGATACGAACGGTTATTGAAATCGAAATCGTTGATGTAGGCGGAACCCATGTAGACGCCGAGAGTGTCGGTGATCTGGCTGAGCGGGATGTGCAAGCTCTTGGCTTTTTCACGATCGATGGTGACGACATACTGGGGATCGCTGGCAGTGTAGGTGGTGAAGAGTCCAGTGAGGTCTTTTTGCTTGCGCTCGGCGCCGGTGCGAGTGAGATCGTGAGTGGTCTTGTCGAGATCCTGAAGCGTGTGATTGCCTTGATCCTGGACTTCGAATTGGAATCCGCCGAACTGGCCGAGACCCTGCACAGCGGGCGGTTCGAAGGGGATGACGATCGCGCCGGAGATTCCGAACAAAGGGCCGCGCAGCCGATCGAGAATTGCGGCGGCGGTGTGCTCACGGCCCTTCCGCTTCTCGTACGGCTGGAGGGTCAGGAAGGTGAGTCCGGCATTGGGCGAATTGCCTCCAAAGCTGAAGCCGGCAACCGCGAAGGTTCCGAGGATGTCAGGAATATTCTTGGATATGGCCGTGACCTGCTCGCCGATATGACGCGTGTATTCCAGCGAAGCTCCGGTGGGAGCCTGTATGGCGACGATGAGGTATCCCTGATCCTCGCTGGGGACAAAGCCCTGGGGCACTTTCCCGAAGACGAAGTAAGCGAGACCGAGTCCGGCGGCAAACAGGATTAGAGCGACGATTTCGAAGCGCAGTACCGTGCGCAGGATGCGAACGTAGCCGTCATTGACCGCGGCCAGAACGCGGTCGACACGCTTGAAGAACCAATTCTTTTCGCCGTGCTCGCGACCCAGCAATAGCGCCGAGAGCGCAGGCGTAAGAGTAAGCGCGTTGAAGGCCGAAATTGCGATGGAGAAGGCGATGGTCAGCGCAAACTGCCGGAACAGAATTCCAGTTGTGCCCGGGAAGAAGGCGACCGGCACGAACACGGCAACCAGCACCAGTGAAGTCGCGATGACCGCGCCAGTGACTTCCTTCATGGCGTCGGACGCGGCCTTGACGGGATCGGACTCGCCTTCCTGCAGATGGCGCTCGATGTTCTCGATGACGACGATGGCGTCGTCCACCACCAGGCCGGTGGCGAGCGTGATGCCGAACAGCGTCAGCGTGTTGATGGAGAAGCCGAGCAGCTTGACAAACGCGAAGGTACCTATGAGCGAGACCGGAATCGTGACCGCGGGAATGATGGTGGAGCGCCAGTCTTCGAGAAAAACAAATATCACCAGGATGACCAGGGTAATCGCCGTGCCCAGGGTCGAGACAACGTCGCGGATGGATTCGCCGACCGCGTCGGTGGTATCGAAGGCAACCTCATACTTCATGCCGGGCGGAAAGCGCTTGGAGAGGCGCGCAAGTTCGACGAGACAGCGGCGGTGAACGTCGAGGGCGTTGGCGGTGGAAAGTTGGGTGACGCCGAGGCCCACCGCGTCGTGCCCGTTGTAATCAAGGTCGGAGCTGTAGTCTTCAGCGCCCAACTCAGCGTGACCGACGTCCCGCAGACGGACAAGCGTCCCATCGGCATTGCTCTTCAGGATGATGTTATCGAACTGAGCGGATTCAGAAAGACGGCCCACGGCACGGACGCTGATCTGGAACTGCTGGCCGGGGAGCGAGGGCTGGGAACCGACTTGTCCGGCGGCGACTTCAACGTTCTGTTCGCTGAGAGCGCTGACTACATCGTCGGCGGTCAGGGCGCGGCCGGCCATGCGCACCGGATCGAGCCACAGGCGCATGGAGTATTTGCGTTCGCCGAAGATGATGACGTCGGCCACGCCGGGAACGCGTTTCAAATTGTCGCGGACGTAGACGTCGAGGTAATTGCTCATGAAGAGGGTAGACAGGCTGCCATTCGGCGAAAAGACGCCGGCGCCGAAAACGAAGTTCTGCGACGTCTTGGCGACGGTAATTCCGATTTGCTTGACCGCGGCGGGCAGCCTTCCTGATGCAGTGTTGACGCGGTTCTCAATGTCAACGGTGGCGAGGTCGGGATCGCGTGTGATGTCGAAAGTGGCGGTGATCGAGCTGACGCCGTCGTTACCGCTGGAGGAGGTGATGTACTTCATGCCCTCCGCGCCGTTGATCTGCTGCTCGAGCGGCGTGGTAACGGCGGACTCGACGGTCTGGGAACTGGCTCCGTTATAGACGGCGGTGACACCGACCTGGGGAGGCGCGAGGTCCGGGAATTGCGCGATGGGCAGCGTCGGGATGCAAACCGCACCCGCCAGAATAATGAGCAGGGCGCAGACGGTGGAGAATACGGGACGATGAATAAAAAAGTCGACCATCAGAAACAGTTCTCGGTTCTCAGTCTCTAGCGCTTGCTGCTCGCTATTTGTCAGAGCTGGTTAGGAAAAAAGGTTTCTTGGACTCTTTCTAGCTGCTGCTTTCTTGCGGGACTACGGGCACGCCGTCGATTAGAAACTGGGTGCCGGAGACGACTACTTTGTCTCCCGGCTTTACGCCGTCAAGCACGACATAGTTGTTGCCGACGATTTGGCCGATCTGGAGCGGCTTCTGGTGGACCACGTATCCACCTTTCTGGTCAGCCTCCGCGACGAAAGCGAAATAGAGACCGCCGATTCGCGACACGGCTACGACCGGAACAACCGGCTTTTCCTGGCTGCCCCAGATCACACGGGCGCGGATGAGCTGGGCGGTGCGGAGGCTATCCTTCGAATTCGCGATGGTCGCTTTGGCGAGCACGGTTTGCGTCGCGGTGTCCACTTGCGGTGAGATGAACGTGATGCGGCTGGTCGCGAGCATGTTTCCGGAACCGTCGACGATCTGGACGGGAAGATTCCTCTTCAGCTCAGCAGATTTCTCGACGGGAACGTAGATGTAAGCTTCGAGGCTGCCGGGACGGTCAACGGTGGTGAGGGTGGTAGTGGTGAGGACGCGGTCCCCAACGCGGACGGGAACATCACCAACGATGCCGGCGCGCGGGGCGACCACCTGATAGTAGTGCAACTGGACCTGTTGCTCGCGGACCTGAGCTTCGAGCGAGTGCAGCTGCGCCTCGGCGGCGTCGAGAGTCGCGCGCGCCTGGTCAAGTTCTTGCTTACTCACTACGCCGGCATTGGCTAGGCCGCTGACGCGGTCGTAATTCTGTTGCGCCCATTTGAGCTGCGCTAGCTGGGCGACGCGGGCGTGCTCCTGGCTGTTGACCGTAGCCTGCTGCTTTGCGGGATCGATCTGCATCACGGGAGCCCCGGCGCCGACGCGCTGGCCGGAGTGGACGAAGATCTGCGTGATGATGCCTTCCACCTGCGGCATGACCAGGGCGGAGTCGCGGGATTTCAAGGTGGCGACATAGTCGGTGGTGTCGTCAACTTTCTGGAATTTCGCCGTTTGGACTTTGACCGGCATGGCTTGCGGGGCAGCAGCTTTAGCTCCCTTGCTGTCGCCGCAAGCGGTTGCGAAAAGAAGTGCGGCCAGAAGTGAGCCCGTCAAAATCAGGGGTGACGTTCTTGCAAAGCATCGCGTCATATGGTCGCTCGTTTTCGCTCTTAGGTCGCTCTTAGCGAAATTTCTCAGCCGGCGGAGGAGGATTGCGATGAACTCGTCGACAACTAATATTAGATCAAACATAGAGATTCATGGTAGGGGGAAGCTCCGAAGAGTTTTCGGTTCTGCTAAATTGTCTTCTTATGAAACCAAGCCGAAGTTTTGCGAGCGATAACAATGCAACGGTACATCCCGAGGTACTGGAGGCGATACGGCGCGCTAACTACGGGCACGTGGTGGGGTATGGGGATGATCCGCACACGGAATCGGCGGTGGGAAAATTCCGGGAGCAGTTTGGATCCGACGTAGCGGTCTTCTTGGTCTTCAATGGGACGGCGGCAAATGTGCTTAGTTTGCAAGCGCTGACGCGGCCGTTTCACGCGGTGCTGTGTCCCGAGCTCTCTCATATTTATACCGACGAATGTGGCGCGCCGGAAAAGTTTACCGGCTGCAAACTGTTGCCTCTCCGAGCGCCGGTCGGGAAGCTGACGGTGGAAACAGTGGCGCAGGCATATCACGGAATCGGGGACCAGCATCACGTGCAGCCGCGGGTGATTTCGATTACCCAATCGACGGAAATGGGGACCGTGTACCAGCCGGCGGAGGTCGAGGCGCTGGCGCGGTTTGCCCATGCACGCAAGATGTTCCTGCACATGGATGGGGCGCGGATTGCAAATGCCGCGGCGGCGCAGCAACTCACCCTGCGCCAGGCAACCCGCGACCTGGGAGTGGATGTGCTTTCGTTTGGCGGCACGAAGAATGGGCTGATGGGAGTGGAGGCGGTGGTGCTCTTTCGTCCGGAGCTGGCGGAAGACTTCCTGTTTGTGCGCAAGCAGGGGATGCAACTGGCATCGAAGATGCGCTACATGTCGGTGCAGATGGAGGCGCTGCTGACGGACGACCTTTGGCGGCGCAATGCGGAACATGCGAACCGGATGGCGCGACTGCTGGAACAGGAAGTGAAGAAGATTCCGCGACTCAGGATTGTCTATCCGGTGGAGGCGAACGGAGTGTTTGCGCAAATTCCACACGAGGCGATTCAGAAGATACAGGAGCGGTACTTCTTCTATGTGTGGAGCGAGGAGGAGTCGGTGGTGCGCTGGATGTGCTCGTTCGACACGACCGAAGAGGACATCCGGGAGTTTACGGAGTTTGTGGCGGCGCTGGTGAGGGACCTCTCGAACTGAAGCCCCGCGTCGATTTTCCGTAGAGACTAGCCGCTGTCCCGGGACGCGGAAAGCCCCGTCTCCACAGACGGGAGGCCGGCACACCTATTTTTTCTTGGCTGCCCTAACCCTTGCCCATCGCGCCCGCTGCGCTGCTGCTATTCTCTTGCGTCCTGCAGCCGAAATCGTCCGTTTCTTGTGACTTGCCACTCGTCCACTCTTGCCATGCAGGAAGACTTTCCCGAAGGTAGTTAGGGCAGCGGTCACGCCGTGAAGTTCATTCTCAAGTCGCGCACGTTCCTGCTGGAGTTGTTTGACTACGGACTGAATTAGTGTTTTTGCCATGAAATGGATTCTATCACTTGTAAGTCAGACATCAAGTGAGTTCCCGCGGGAAGGCCTGTCAATGAGCACAACATTCCCGTTTTCGGACGAAATCCCGCTCTGGGCAAGGACTTTAGGCTGAAGTCCCGCCGCTCACAAAGCACGGGACTGTGAGGACAGAGACAGCCAGTAACGTTCGAAAAGTGCGCCTCTGTTGTCGTCTCTCGGAATCTTACGGGTGGTACCATTCCTTACTGGCAACATGACAAAGCTTCGCTTGTTCCGGTCGTCGAGTCGCACTGCCCGAAGTCGCGCTGCCCGAATGTTTCTCACGCCAGTCACCGCGGTTTCTTTGATTTTGGCGGGGCTGCCCGGAAATCCAGAACTGGCCCAAGCCCAGACCGCAACGCGAGCCAAAGAATTCCGGCCACCTGCTACCCTCCCGTTGACTAGCTTTTATGACACACCACATCCGCTGCCCCCGGGCAAGCCTGGAGAACTGATACGGTCGGAACCGATCGACCAATACAACCTTCCGTATGAGTTGTCCGTGCTTCGGGTTCTTTATCACTCCCGGACCGCGAATGGAGAAGACGTGGCCGTCTCGGCCGTGGTGCTGGTCCCGGATGGCAAGCCTCCGGCGGGCGGATGGCCGGTGATTGCCTGGGCGCACGAGTTCCGGGGAGCGGCGCGGCAATGCGCTCCCTCACTGATGAAGAATCTCGGCGCTGGGCCGATCCTTGCCATGTACGCCAACCTCGGGTATGCGGTGGTTGCGACCGACTACTCCGGGTTGGGAGCCGATTCCGGCAAGCCGGTGCTGGACATGCACTCGAACGAGTTGGATGTGATCTATTCGGTCGCGGCGGCGCGCGCGGCTGTGAAGGAGGTTGGGCCTAAGTGGATCGCGTTGGGACCTTTCGAGGGAGGCATGGCCGCGGTGGCCGTGTCGGAGAGCGAAGTACGCGATCCCAACTATCTGGGCAGCGTCGCCACTTCTGGGGTGGCGGATGCGCAGGAGGCCTACCAGCGCTTCGCGCAGGGTTCTTCCAATCGCATGCCGCTGGTCCTGGCATCCACCGTCAAGGCGCTTTATCCGGAATTTCAGGTGAGCGACATGCTGAAAGACACGGCGCTTCCTGCGTACCAGCGTGTCGCCGAGACCTGTGGAGGAGAAACGGAGTCGGAGTTCACGACCGGCATGCTCAAACCGGGCTGGGAGAGCAATCGGTTCGTAAAGGAATTCTTCGGCAGGAACACTCCCGGCCAAAAGCCGGCCCACGGCCCGCTCCTCGTGATCAGCGGCGAGGCGGACCCCGCCATACCGGCAGAAATGACGGGAAAAACCGTTGCCCGCATGTGCAAACAAGGAAGCCGAATCCTTTTCTTGAAGTATCCGGATCTGGATGCCAGCGGCGCGATGGGAGCGTCGGTCGCAGACCAGATTAGTTGGATCAAGGCACGGTTTGCCGGCTATGTTGCGCCTGGCAATTGCCGTTGAGCGACCTCGGCGGCTAAGCAGTCAAGGAATACAGTGATCGCAGCGCTCAAGCACTGCGCCACCCAAAAATCAGCTACCACTTGCGGTCAGAGTCGGGCGCGTCATCCTCCCGTCTGACCTGATTACGTTTGTGATGAACGATGAAAATCATGCCAACCGACATTAACGTGGGAGGGACGATAAGAATCAAAATCCCACTGCGCAAGGCCTGAATCATTCGACCACCGGCGGAGGCCGCCTGCGTATAACAGAGCGCGCAACTTTGGGAGAAGGCCGGGAGAGGCGCGGCGAGCAGGGCCAGCCCAGCCAGCCCAATCGCAATAAGGAGGAGTGGTCTCTCGATCTTCATTTTTCTTAGCAACATCTCTTCTCCCAACTCGCGTCTTTCCGTGGATAAGTCATTTCGAAAATGGCGCGCCGTTAACCATACGGAAACTGTCGGTCCACCCATACTGCATCCCGAGCAGGACAGAAACCGTGAAGAGGACGACAAACCAAAGAAAGACACGTTTTTCCGACCAAAGATGCATGAAGAACAATTCCGCCAAACCCGCCTCGACGCATGCGACCGCCAGCATGCGCACGAACATTTGCGAGGCGTCAATATTTTGATAAGCAATGACGAATTGCAAGCCTGCCAAAGCTAACAGGCAGACATAGACGACTAAATCTTTCCCGATCCCGCCGCTCTTTTGCGCTTCCGCTGCTGTCGTTGTCATCGCATTCTGCTCCCGAGCTTCTTGATCTTTTGATCTAATGAGTAAGGTTCAAAAGATAGACCAACGGTACGACGAACATCCAAACCAGATCCACGAAGTGCCAGTAAAGGCCCAATACCTCGATGTCATCCGCATTGTAGCGGCCGCCCCTGTAGCGCATGCCCACAGCGATCAGAGCGATTATGCCGCAGGTAACGTGGGTGAGGTGCAAGCCTGTGATGCTGAAAAATGACGCGCCGAACAATCCCGTTCCCCACGGATTCTTAAAGAGGGTCATGCCTTCATTGATGAGGCCGATCCATTCACGAATGTGCAGCAGGGCGAAAACAATACCCAGAGCCGCGGTAATCATGATCCAGCGGAAGGCTCCCGCTTTGTCGCCCGCCCGCGCTGAGCGAAGTCCGATCAGCATGGTCAAGCTGCTGGTCAGCAGAATGAAGGTCATCAGCGCGACATTGGTGATGCTGTGGAACGGTCTGGGCCAGTTGGGGGTACCGTTGCGCAGGAATCCATAGGCCACCAGGCAGGCGGCGAAGGTCATGGTGTCCGCGATAATGAACAGCCACATCGCCAGCTTCTTCGTAGGAATCGAAAATACCGGTCCTATCGTCATGCCTGACGAGTGTCCTTGCATGGTCAAATCCGCTTGGCTCACGGCGCCTCCTAATTGAGTCGGTTAAAGTTTCATCCAAAGCAGCAAAAGCAGGTACAGCCAAAGAATTCCCATAAAGTGCCAGTAACGCGTGGTCGCAACTAACTGGCTCCGCCGGAGGGCCGACTTACTCAGCTTGCGAATGACATAGATCAGCCCGCCCAGTCCCCCCAGCACGTGCAGGGCATGGGTGGCTGTCAGCACATAAAAAAAAGAACTGCTTGGATTCGTGGCAAGATACAGCCCCTCGGCTCTCAACTGCGACCATGCGACATACTGACCAGCCACAAAAAGCAGGCCGAGAAATAGTGTTATGTACAGCCAGCGTGCGGGGCTCTTAACCTGACTCTTCAGTCCGCCCATGAAGGTAGCGACGCGGCGACGCGAGACCTCCAAGGTAATGCTGCTGGCGAGGAGTAGAAGTGTGTTGAAGTAGAGGACCGACGGCAGAGGAAAACTCCGCCAGTCCAGTGATGATCCTTTGCGAACGATCAGAGCGCTGCTGAACGCGGCAAACATCATGGTTACGGCGAAAACGACCACCCAGATGGCAGTCGAGGATGGTGGCGGCGAGTATTCCTGCGTCCCACGCAGGTCGCCGTCGGCGGGAACCAGGTTCCGCCAGCCGCCGTTCCCCGAGTGCCCTTGATCCGGCAAACGGCGCGGGTCGATTTTTGGCGGTTCATGTACTGTAGTTGCCATAATTCCTAGTTACCCCAAGTTGCCTTACTTCTCGTCGTGCTCCGTCTTAACTTGCTCCGGCGAAGTCTGCATGACGTAGTCACCAACCGAACTCTGCACGCCGTATTGATAGGGATCGTGATACACCACGGGATGCTTACCACCAAAATTGTCGAAAGGCGGCGGCGTAGCCGTGCTCCACTCGAGCGAAGTGGCCTCCCACGGGTTATCTGGCGCTGGCCTGCCCCAGAACCGGCTGTGAATCAGGTTGTAGACAAAAATAAGCTGGGCGGCACCGGTGACGAGAGCAGCGACGGTGATCCATTTGTGGACGGGGAGCAGCGGTTGCAGGAAGTCGTCCGGGAACGACGAGTAGCGGCGGATATTCCCGGCCATTCCCAGGTAATGGAATGGCATGAAGATGCAATACGCGCCCGCGAAGCTGAGCCAGAAATGAACCCTTCCTAACGATTCGTTCATCATTCGTCCGGTCATCTTGGGGAACCAGAAGTAAGTTGCCGAGAAGATGCCGAACATGGCCGCGACACCCATCACCATGTGGAAGTGGCCAACCACAAAGTAAGTCGCATGCAGCATGATATCGATTGAGGGCTGAGCCAGGAAGAAGCCACTTACCCCGCCGCTAACAAACATCGAAATGAAGCCCAATGCAAACAGGGAAGCCGCGTTGATGCGCAGCTTGGAACCATAGAGACTGAAGGTCCAGATCAGCACGACGATGGTTGCCGGGATGGTGATCACCAGCGTGGGGAAGGAGAATGCCAGCGCGGAGATAGGATTCATCCCACTGACAAACATGTGATGTCCGTAAACCATGTAGCTGAGGACGGCAAGCGCTCCCATGCAATAGATGAGCACTCTCTGGCTCAGCATGGGCTTGCGCATGTTGGTAATCAGGACGTGGGAGACAATGCCGATGCCGGGTACGATCGCGATATAGACTTCGGGATGTCCGAAGAACCAGAACAGGTGCTGCCACAGCAGAGTGGATCCGCCGGAGTGCGGCTGCAGTTGATCATTGATCACCGAATACGACGGAACAAAGAAACTGGTTCCGGCCACGTGATCGAGAATGACGAGGATACATGCCGGCATTAACACCGCAAACGCTGTCAGCCCCATGCACGAGGTAATGAACCATGCCCAGGCGGTGAGCGGCAGACGCATCATGCTCATGCCTTTGACGCGGAGATCGAGCGTGGTGGTGATGAAGTTCAACGCGCCCAGTAACTGGCCAACACAAAACAGCGCGATGGAAACCATCCAAAGGACCACACCCAGACCTTGGCCGGGACCCGCAACCGAACCCACCGAATTGAGCGGCGCATATTGGGTCCAGCCGCCCAGAGTCGGTCCATCGCCGAGGATGAATGACGACATCAGGACGAGGAAGGCAACGAATGTAACCCAGAACGACATCATGTTGAAGCGCGGGAACGGCATATCCTCGGCGCCGACCTGGATCGGCAGAAAGAAATTACCGAATGCCGCGAAAGGCGCGGTGGTGAGCACAAAAAAGACCATGATCGTGCCATGCATGGTCATCAACTGCAGGTAAAACTCCGGCGTGATCACGCCGCCAGGAGCACCCGTCTTCGAAAGCAATTGCAAGCCGGGGATCGCGGCGTTGGTCCACCCCAGATGGATCCGCATGAACCAGGAAAGCAGCATTCCGGAAAGAGCGGCGACCAGGGCCAGTGCGTAATACTGCTTGCCGATTACCTTATGGTCGAGACTGAAGACATGCTTCCGAATGAAACTTGTCGGAGGAGCGTGGTGTTCGACAGCGTGCGCCGATATGTCGTGCATTTGCTCTCACCTCAAAAAAGAGATGTCTCCATCCGCCCGCGCATTGAACGCGGACGGGAAGAGCTACTGCAGTGCCGCTTGCTTCTTCAGCCAATCATTGAAGTCATCGTGGGACAACACGTTGAGGTATGCCTTCATGTTGTAATGTCCAAGGCCACAAAGCTGGGTGCAGACAATTTCGTACCTGCCGGCCTTGGTCGCGGTGAAGTGCAGAGAAACGTCCAGCCCGGGAACAAAATCCTGTTGCACCCGCAACTCCCGCACAAAAAACGAATGCCCCACATCCTTCGCATGCATGAGCAGATGAATTTCCTGGTTCACGGGAATAGCCATCTCAGCGGTCACAATATCGTCTTTGGAATCCGCATCATTTGCGGTATCGAGACCAAAGAAGTTTTGCGATCCTTCATTGATTAGTTCCGGGTGAAGGGGGCCGAACTTTCCATCAGGACCGGGATAACGGAAGTAGAACGCGAACTGTCCGGCTTGGACCTGGATGGGCATGGCGTCAGCCGAAGGCGCGGTCAGATATACGTTCGCCCATGCCTTCACGCCGAAGACTCCAAGGGCGAGGACTTCCGCGCCCACCAGCAGCAAGGCAGCAATCACCAAAGCCTTGGCGCCGCCGGGAAAACTTTTAATCTTTGCATCCGGGCGAGGGTTGGAGAATTGCCAGATGAAAAGAGCCAAAATGAACTGTGCGGCGAGAAAGGCGATTCCAGCCTCCGCCATGGTTTCTGACATCTGCTCATCGATCAGATATCCGTGAGTCGAGATGTCCTCTGGCGCCACCCAGGTGTGTCGGAGGATGGGAATCGCGGATGCAATCGCGATCACAATGATGGTCACTGCAAGGAATTTTGCCACGACGCTTCGCTCCCCGCCGGTGCAGATCCGGCTGCCACGTTTGTCTCAAAGCCGCCGCGTGATTGTCCTGCGGCGCTCGCCGATGATTCGACTCCTTACTTCGCCTTGTAGGTAAAGTCAGCGGTTGCCGGCTTGCCCGCCGCGACCGTCACCTTCTGGCTCTGGGCGCCATAAGTCTCCTGCCAGGCCGTGACCGTGTAGTTGCCAGGCGGCAAGTTGCTGATGGTGTAAGAGCCTTTGTCATCGCTCACTGCCGTCGGACCTTTCACCACCGCCATGTAGCCATGCATCCAGGGGTGGATGTTGCACTTGACCGGAATTGCGATTTCTTCGCCCGCCCAGACTTGGTCGAACGGCGGCGTTCCCGGCGGCTGCGACCGGTTCCAT
>Ga0207088_1011_pt2 | contig 12541 bp, 12 predicted proteins | sample Alteio_BWMinHeat_52_FD_153564 | JGI IMG/M metagenome (GOLD analysis project Ga0207088, IMG submission 153564) | Enriched cells from forest soil in Barre Woods Harvard Forest LTER site, Petersham, Massachusetts, United States -... | ecosystem: Environmental > Terrestrial > Soil > Temperate forest >... | reverse complement strand
AAGGGGAGGACTGATATCTTTGCCCTGGCAGGTATAGATCTTTGGAATAGATCCATTCGGGGGAAATGCGCTGCTTGTAAGTTTCATATTGCTTATTTTAATGAAGGCCCAATTTTTGCAAAGAAAAATTCACGGGTGGTTGCAGCAACCTGTTTTCGAAGGAGAACAACGCCAAACAGGTTAATTAAAAGCATTGAAGAGAGGGCAATATCTGCCAGAATCCAGGCAAGGTGCGTCTGCATAAATGCGCCGATGGGAACCGTTGCAATAAAGAGCAGCTGCATAAAGAGCACTCCCCTTTTTCCAAAGAGAAACTCTATAGCCCGAAGAGCGCAAGATCCCCAGGCAAGAATTGTTGTATAACCAAAAAGAACAAGGGCGAGAGCAACAATCCAGATTCCAAAAAATTCTCCAAAAACACTTTGAAAAGCAGCAGTCACCATATTAGTGCTAGTAAGCTCCCCATTTTGCCAAACGCCCGTAACAATTAAGACAAGAGCTGTTGTTGTGCATACAATCATCACAAAAAGAGGAGCCACTAGAGTGACAACACCATCTACAACGGGGTGGCGTGTACGGGCTCCCGATTGCAAAATGGGTACAAGACCCGTTCCAGCATCGGTTGCAAAGATTGCTCTATCAAAGCCTGATACGACAACACGAGCTATACCAAAGCCGGCAGCTCCTCCTAATAAAGCTGTTCCCTTCCCAAAAGCAGAGGCCAAAATCATTAAAAAAGCCTCAGGAATTTTTTCTATATGAATTCCTAAGATGATTAAAGCGCCCCCTAAGTAGAGTCCTGCCATGATAGGGACAACCCCAGATGCAACAACGGCGACTCGCTGAGATCCTCCAATAAGCACTAGGCCAACAAAAAAAGTGGCAAGAATGGCCGTAATCCAGGGAGGAATACCAATATTGGCAAGAGGCAGAGCAATCGAGTTTACCTGGACAAAATTTCCGCAGCTCATCGCAGCAATGATCACAATAAAGGAGAAGAGTATGGCAGTCTTCTTACGGTTTGCCCCATCGCGCAAGTAGTACATGGGACCACCGACATACTCCCCCTTTGCATTTTTGGTACGAAAAAGAACGCCTAAAACGCAGCTCGCATACTGCAAACTAGCCCCAAGCAGAGCAATCACCCACATCCAAAAAAGGGCCCCTGGACCGCCAATTGTTAAAGCAACGGCCATCCCGGAAATATTTCCTGTCCCAAAATTGCCCGCCAAAACACTAGCGATCGCTTGATAGTGAGAGATATTTCCCTCCCCCTGCTGGTCCTTTGACCTAAGAAGCTCATTAAAGCTCATTTTGAGACGAGAGATCTGGACTCCCCGCAATTTAATGGTGAGATAGAGCCCTAAAAGCAATACAGCCGGGAAGACTATGAAGAGAGTAATTTGCTCATTGAGAAAGGTTAAAAAATTCATAATCACAGATTATAATAGATCTTAAGCTTTTGAAACAATTTCAGATTTAGGCTTCAGAGAGAAAACTCTCTGAAGCCTTGGAGTGAACTGCTAAGACTGATTGCTACCCAACTTGATGAGGTTTGGGTAGCAATCAGGGTCTAAGCAACAAGTTGCTTTATTTTACTTTCAAAAAAAGGAATACAGGTAGTGGCAACTGACACCATCGCGAAGCGCCATCCAAACCCAGCCATATATTGAGGATTAAAAATCGCTTTATAAAAGGGAGTTGTCGCATTAAAATCCCGTTTGAGCTGAGTGCTGTGCCCATCGCTTGTTTGGGTGATTAGAGTTGCTACAAACCCAGAAGCAATCCCTGCTACCCCTTGCGAGACAATGGGAGAGTATCCTTTCTCTTTCATATTCTCTCTTATTGCCGGAGAAAGCGCTTTATATCCAAGCGTAAAGCCCCCTTCACGCACGGCTGTGGGGAGAATTCCCCGAAAAATGCCTCGGACTCCATAATTATTATAGATGGACCTCGCAATATCGACATATCTCCCCCCCTCTTTTTGCTGCCGATTCATCACAATTTCCGATGGAGTGACAAGCACAGCAGAGGATGCCCCCGCCATCACAGAAGCCAGGAGAGGATCAAATCGCGAGGAAAAAAAGGAATAAGCAGCTGTTTGAAGAGCAATAGTTGGAGCAAAGCTTGCACAAAAGCCGGGAGCCCCTTTCCATAACTCGGTCGGATTCCTAGGAATTTTGAATGGAACACCGGAGATTTTCATCTCCTGCACACCATTTTTGACATACATGAATGGCATCACACCAACATAAACGGTACCTATTGATGCTAAAGAACTTGCACCAATATCTTTAAATACATCTGAACATGCAGACATAGCAAAACCTCAAATAAAAATATTACACCCAAAAAGGGCCTTACGTTTTAAAAAAGAAAAATAGAAAAATTAAAAAAATGAATGCGCTTTATAGGCGCGCAATAATAAATAGGATCGATAGAAGCTCAAACTGCTGGGTGACAGAAGTGTGATTTGATAAAGTAAAAGTTATCATTTGCTTCATGCTCCTATAAGAAAAGCGCTTACGATTTTATCAGTAGGGCTGGATTAATTGCAAAGAAAAATTAAAGATCGCTTCTCACTATTGTTTTATATGAGTTACTTTAATGTCGTAAGCTGGAAATAGGGTCAATTCGGGAGGGCTTTGAGTGCCTTCTTCTACACCGTTACCTCCGGGAAAAACTGAAGGCTTTTTAGTTTTCTGACAGCGAAGGCCTACATGAATTAGGAGGATAGTTCCGATTATCAGGGCAATTCCACAACTAATGGTAAGAGCATCAGCCCATACAGGGATATGAGCAAGACATCCACTAAAGCAGGAGGCTGCAGATAGCCCACCAAATAGGGTAGCCGCAATCCCTGCAATTCCTAGGGCTATCCCCGCTCCCAAGACTATATGTGGAACATAATTGCTACAATGGCCGCCAACTGGAGAAGTTCCTTGTTTTGATAACATAAATACATTCCTTCTTTTTTATATTTCTGATTATAGCCTCCAAATATTAATGCATTATTAATTCTTTTAGAATTATTAGTTTGTTAGAGGAAAAAGTAAAAATATTGAAATAATTTATTGAATATGCTATAATGGTAAAAGAAATTTTAAAAATAAGGAATAAAAATGCTTTCTGCTTTTAATTATGCTATTCATGGTTTTCAATCAAAGGAAGCCTCTTCCACCTCTTGGAAAGCGGTAGGAGCCTCAAGTACCGTATTGGGTGCAGTAGCCGCTATTTTTGCTGCTGTAATCATTGCAGGGAGCTTCGAGGGTTTCCTCCCCGTTTCTGCTCTCTTTGCAGCGATCCCCGGCGGGATGGGACTCTTCTTACTCGTTGACCTTGTAGTTGCTGGCGTTGCCCTCTATTACCCTAGCCGATCCACAGAAGCCCCAGGCGAAGAGATTGTCGATAGAGGTGAAGGAAAAGAAGGTATCCAAGAGACACACGCATCTAACCTCAAAGGAAAAAGCATTGATGAGATTAGAGCACAAGCTCTCGAATACATTAATGGTCTTGATCTTCCTGAGACAAGAGCAGAAGCAATGGACATTGACAAGGAAAAGAGACCCTATAGTAAAGAGGAGCTTATAGAGGATTTCAATACAGCACCCTCAGAGGATTTAGCAGAAATGCTTGAGGCTCTTCCCCACCATCTTTTTCCAAAAGAGGTCACCGCTTCTCCCTATCCCGTCATGGGCATTACCAATTTTGGAAATACTTGCTATATCAATGCAGCACTCCAAGTACTCACTCATACCCCTTATGCCGATTATGCCCTTTTGAGGCCCTTGCGTCCTCCCACACCCCCTAACTTTAAACGTACTCCCCCGCAGCAAGTTGTATGGGATAGAAGCACAGAAAGTTACGCCGAATTTAGCAATAGAAAGGCTGCCATAGAAAATACTCATTACAGAGAAATTCAGAAGCCGTGGGAAGACTATGAAACTGCACTGCTGGAACATCCCCGTTCTATAGACCGTCAAAAAGCTTTTCGAGAGGCAGTTAAAAGGCTTCGTAATGGAAAGACGGTGGAAAAACCCCAGATCTTGGATATATTAAGACTCATAGATAAGGATCTAGGCTTGCTTGGCGACCCAAAAACTGACATTTTTAAACACATAAATGCATTTGTACCAGTCCCTTATGGTATTGTATACATATCACCTGCAGAAGTTGATCATGACAGAGGGATCGTAGAGAATTCGCCCGCTCCTGTTCTTGTCCTCAATTTTCCAGGCCATTTCACTGTTGATGTGCTGACAACGGAAGGCCATTATTTCATAAATGATAGCTTAGTCAACCAAACCAATCGAACTAGGGAAGGAATAGTGCACAACCATCGAGATCCAGCTATTAGACAAAAAAGAGGTTGGCAGCGCGAACATCCCAATGCTGAACCTATCTACACTGCTTCACAGTATGCGGAATTGTATAAGACACCTCTCCCTTGTTAAAAAAAGTTTACTTTTCTGTCGAAATCTCTAATCCTTCCCATTACTATGGGTTAAAAGTGGAGAGGGTAAGAGATGAGCGTTCATATAGAAAAAGCAGAAGCCGGGGATATTGCCAAGTGCCGGCAAGAGTTTGGAGATGAGCTTGAAAGGCTTGATCTCTATTTTCGTACCGTGAACTATTTAGCTGCATCGCAGCTCTATCTAAAAGAGAATTTTTTACTCAAAAAACCCCTCAAACCGGAACATATTAAAGATCGTCTGCTGGGCCACTGGGGCACCTCTCCTGGCATTAACCTCATCTACACCCACCTTAACCGTTTAATCCGGCAGTATGCTCTTGATATGTTTTTGGTGAGTGGGCCCGGCCATGGGGCCCCTGCAAATCTCGCGAACCTCTATTTAGAGCGCTCGCTTGAGCCCTACTACCCTGATATGAAGCTTGGATTGGAGGGGCTTGGTGCGTTTATCAAGAAGTTCTCCTGGCCGGGGGGATTTCCAAGCCATCTCTTTCCTGGCATTCCTGGCACAATCCATGAGGGAGGGGAACTTGGCTACGCCCTTGCAACGGCTTTTGGGGCTATTATGGACAACCCCAAGCTCATTGTAGCCTGCATTGTTGGGGATGGTGAAGCGGAGACTGGTCCTACAGCTACAGCTTGGCATAGTTACAAGTTTATTGATCCTGCAACCTCCGGTGCTGTTCTTCCCATCATCCACTTAAATGGCTACAAGATCTCCAACCCCACAATCTATGGGACAATGGATAACACTGAACTCTCCCACCTCTTTACAGGTTATGGGTATCAGCCCCGCTTTGTTGAAGGAGATGATCTCCACGCCTCCCTGTTTTTAGCCCTCGACTGGGCCTACAAAGAGATCTCAGCCATTCAGACAAGCGCTAGAAGAGGAAAGCATAAAATTAAACCCAAATGGCCCCTCATTCTTTTGCGCTCTTTAAAGGGGTGGACAGGCATCAAACAGATCAATGGGTTGCCCATCGAGGGCTCCTACCGTTCTCACCAAATTCCGGCAAGCGACCTTAAAACCAACCCCCAATCTCTCCGTCTTGTGGAAGATTGGCTCCGCTCGTATAAACCCGAAGAGCTCTTTGACGAAGAGGGATTTCCCAAAAAAGAGGTCTTGGCAAATTCTCCAGGAGCTTCGCTGCGCATGGGGACAAATCTCCATACATTTGGCGGAGAGATTTATAAGCCCTTATCTCTTCCCCCCATCCAAGATTTTGCTCTTCACCCCAGTAAAGGAAAATCAAAACGGGGAAGACATGTTGAGAGCAATATCAAAGCTTGCGCAGAGTATTTAAAGATTGTTTTTGAAAAAAATCCTCAATCTTTCCGCATCTTTTCGCCCGATGAGCTGGAGTCGAATAAGCTGGGGGCTGTTTTAGAAGCAACACATAGGGATTATCAGTGGCCGGTTGGCCCTTTCGATGCCCACATCTCAACAACGGGGGGACACGTCCTAGAAATACTCAGCGAGCACACCTGCCAGGGTTGGCTCCAGGGCTACCTCATGACAGGCCGGCATGGTCTTTTTCCCTCCTATGAGGCGTTTTTGGGAATCATTACAACGATGATGAATCAATTTGCCAAGTTCCTAAAGTTTTCAAGAGAGACAAAATGGAGAAAGCCCTTCGCTTCTCTCAACTACCTTGAAACATCCACGCTTTGGAGGCAGGAGCATAATGGCTTTTCTCATCAGAGCCCAGGATTTATCAATACTCTTCTCAATATGAAAGCAAATATTGTGCGAATCTACTTACCGCCCGATGCCAACTGTCTGATCTCTACGCTTGACCACTGTTTAGAGAGCAAAGGGTATGTTAACCTTGTGGTTGCTAATAAAACTCCCCTCCCACAATGGCTAGAGATGGATGAGGCTATTGCACACTGCAGATCCGGCGCCAGCGTCTGGAAGTGGGCAAGCACAGATGAGGGGATCAACCCTGACGTCGTTCTTGTCGGTATCGGAGACATCCTTCATTTGGAGGTAATGGCAGCCGCTCAAATCTTACGCAAGGAGATTCCGGAGTTGCGGATCAGGGTTGTCAATGTCACAGATCTGTTAATTCTAGAAAAGGACACTCTTCATCCCCATGGTCTAAAAGATGAGATGTTCGAAGCTCTCTTTACTGCAAACCAACCGGTTATTATCAACTTTCATGGCTACCCATCAGCCGTTAAAAGCCTTCTCTTTGGGCGAAAAAATATCCAACGCTTTATCATCAAGGGCTATGAGGAGGAGGGGACGACAACAACTCCTTTCGACATGCTGGTGAGAAACAAGACAAGCCGCCTCCATCTAATTATGGAGGCTATCCTCCTTGCTTCAGCAAGCAATCCAAAAGTTGCAGCGGAGGCAAACACCCTTGTCTCCAACTATGAATATGCTCTGCAACGCCACAAAGAATATATCAAAACCTATGGAAAAGATCCCGACGAGATCGCCGACTGGAAGTGGGAATAAAAAAAATTAAACGCATGCCTAATCGTCATAGCGGTCGTGGTTGCCCCTACGAGGAATCTGCGTAATCAGAGAATCCATCAATTGATCCCAATTGCGAGCCTCAATTGAGGGAGTGATTATATTCGGGTTTATCCCCACTTTTGCTGCAAAGTCATTGATCTGTGCCTTTGTCATATTGCCAATTTGCGACTCAGTCGCTAAGCTATTTTTAAACCCCGCTAAAAAATCTCCCCAAATCCATCCTCGGCCCCGAATACTGCGGATCCCCGCTTTTAGCTGCTCACTTGTAAAAATGACCTCTAAAAAGCGTAAGGGATGAACTTGATCGACCCTATCTCCCGCAGCCTCTAACTCCCCTTTGCACTTTAAAATAGATACAAGAGATCGAAACGCAAGTGTGTTAACGATATAACTGATGCTATCAATTTCAACTTGTGTAAGCGTTGCATTATAATCTCTTGGATGACCTAGGTAACCTCCTTGATGTCCTGTAATATCAACAGAAATACCTTTTTCCAAGTTAATACTTAGATCCGTTTCTTTTGCATTTAATGACAAAGAAACTAAAAAAACAGAAATAAAAACAAATAAATTCTTTTTCAAAAAAACCTCGCCGCGGTATGTAGAATCCTTAGGATTGCAAAATATTTGAAGGAGACTAAAAATCTCAAGCTGATTTTTATTCCACACTCTGTTTAAGCTGTGGACAATTTATAAATTGCAATTTCTGGCCATCCTTGAGACTGATTTATCTCTTCGCACTTTTTCTTGTTCTACTTGGGCTTGCCCCTCTTTGTGCTGAAGATGAACCCCTCTTTACCCCTGATATGTTTCCCTGTACCTATTTTACCTATGTCGGTCCGGAAATCTATTATTTCCAACGCTCCCGCAAAGGGGGAACTGAGCAGTCGGGAAGAATTGATGGAATCCGCTTTACCATTGACCGGGTTAAAGGTGCCGGGATCTATCTGGGAGGAGAGATCCTTTACAGCGAAGGAACTATCAAGGGATTTAATAGTAGAAGAAAAAGGCTTGTCTCAGATGTGACAGATCTCATTGGGGAGGGAAGAGTGGGATTTACGTTTATGATCCCATTTGGAAAATTCCCTTTTATTATCCCCTATGCAGGATATGGATATTTCAACGAAAAAAACCAGTTTTTAAATCCCTCTCCTCTTCTTTATACCACTGTTGATACCTTCAACTATGTTGCAGCAGGCTTTTTGTCTGGTCTCAATTTAACTCCTTGCCTTAGTATGGGGATAAATATTAAAGCTCGATTTATGCTAAATGGCCGCTCAAAGATAACTGAAGATCCCGACTTTGATGATACAGTCCTTCGAATGAGTGATGAGAGCCATTATCGCGTTGAAGTGCCCTTTGCATATACTCTTGCAGGATCCTGTTTGAGACTTGAAGCCATCCTTTCCCCCTTCTTCGAATATCGTCATTTTGGAGGAAAAGAGGGCTACCCCTTTAATTTTATTGATACAAAGTTTTACCTTCTTGGCACAACAGTTGCTCTTGGATTAAGATATTAATTAATAGGACATCGATGTCAGATTTTTTTCATCGCTTAAGTTATAGTTTTGGAAATGAAGATTGGATGACTGAGCAAAAAGCTTTGAAAATCCGGCCCAACGATCGCGTTGTTTGCATTACTGCCTCCGGAGACCGTCCCATGAATCTTCTTCTCTCTGATTGTGGATCAATCATCTCAATCGATGTAAATCCCATCCAGAACGCCCTTTTGAATTTAAAGTGTGCATCCCTCGAAACTCTTTCTACAGAAGAATACCTGGCCTTCATGGGACTCGCTTCTCATGAGGAAAGGCTAGAGCTTTATAATAAAGTGAAGCCCCATCTCGAGCAAAATTCCTCCCTTTATTGGAATAGCCAAAAAAAAGCTCTTCGGAAAGGAATTATTTTTGCAGGAGCCATAGAGAAATGGTGCCTACGTTGCGCCCGCATCTTCCGCATCATACGCAGAAAAAAAGTTAAACAGCTTTTTGATTTTGATAATGTTGAAGAACAGTCTGAATTTATTAAAAATGAATGGGATTCTAGTGGATGGAGAGCTGCTTTTTCAATCATCCTGAACCCTGCTATAACGCGCTTTTTTATCAAAGATCCCGGTCTATATGAAAATGTAGATGGCAAGATCAATATCGCCAAATACATCCGGCATAGAATTCAGTGTTCACTCAACTTGCATCTGGCTAAAAGCAATCCTCTACTCTCGCTTCTATTCAAGGGAAAGGTCTATCCGGAGGGGCTTCCCCCCTATCTGACACGCCAGGGAGCTGAAATCATGCGGAGCCGATTAAATCGGTTAAGATGGGAAACGAGTGATCTTATCTCCTATTTAAAAGCGCAGCCTGCAAACTCCTTCGATTGCTTCTCTCTATCCGATGTCGCATCTTATATCAGCAAAGAGGAGTTTACAGTGCTCTCTCATGAAATTTTACGTACGGCAAGAAATGGGGCGCGTTTTTGCATCCGCCAGTTTTTAAGCGGTCAGACCTTTCCTGAGGGTATTAGAAGCCATTTTCATCAAGAACAGAGCTTGGAACAGGAACTGGAATATCTTGATAAAAACTTTGTTTACAGGTTTATGGTTGGCTCTATAAAAAAAATCTGAGGTTTTGTCTATTCAAGCATCAGGTCGACCATTCTTTCGCCCATCTTCCAAGGCAGCCTGCGCAATCCTCGAAAGTGGGCTGAGTAGATGGCTGTATACTCAGTAGCCTTTTTAAGCCCACGATGTGTTTTGAAGGTATCAGCTCCATGGCCGTCATGAAAAAAAAGACCCTGTTTATCAGCTTCAAGGCAAGGCAGAAGGCAGATCATCCGATATAGGCCGATCTCAGCTGGAAGCTCAGTATCATATCCTATGAATGGTACTTGCATCATCTGGTGGTCGCACTGATAGGCAACCACGGCATCGATTCTCCCCTCCTTTTTCAGTGCTAAAAAATTGAGAAGGTCATGTTTCATAAGATGAGAAATAAAGGCTTCTGAAAAATCAGGGCTGTAGGGGGTATACTTATCGATATAGACACGTTTATAAAGCTCTTTGCAGCGTTTAATATCCTCCGTTGAAAAGTCTCTATTACCTATCACTTCATACCCGCTTTGCTCAAGCAAGCGGATGTCGCGTCTGCGATGATAGTGAACTCTTTTAGAAAAATTTTCTTTTTCATGAGGATTATAAAAATAGATCTCTCTTGAGGGGACAAGCATAAAGCCTGCTTGTTCCAAAGCCTCATATAAGGAGCTATTAAAGCACTTTGTGATTGAACGGAACATCAAAAGATGGTCGGGGTAGACCTCTGTCAAAAAACGACGTACCTCTATCATTTGAGAAGGAGTGATGTGCGGCGGGAGAGAAGCTGAGAAAAACCATGTATTGAGATAGACAGCTTTATTGATTTTCAAAAGCTTTAATATACCTTTGAGAGGAAGTAAAAAAGGAGAAACAAGTGGTAATAGCCTCGGCTTTTCTTTTGCCAACTTCTCTTTTAGAAGATAGGTCCCATAATAGTTTGAGACTACATAGGAATTATTATACTCCTTTTGATTGACCGCAATGGGGAGGATAAGATCTTCAAGTTGAATAAGCTGCAAAGTTGTTTGGACATTTTGGACGAATTTCTCTACCCCCTCTTCCATAAGAGGTTGAAAAAAACGAGAGACTTTCTCTCCCCAATATGTTGTCGGCCATGAAACTTGATGAAAGTTATTTTTATCAACTAAAGAGATTTTTTGCATTGGAAGTCAAAGCCATAAGACCAAAATATGTCTTATACTGGATTGACACAAAAACTTCTCGATCTTTGTTGCAGTTACTGCTATCCTTTTACCTTTATTGATTTAGTAATGCGAGTAGGTAGGTTTTTGATGATCCTTTTTAGACGTTTTTTAATCTCTTCATTATTTCTCATCCCATTGGCAATTTCTGGATGCGCAAAGTATAACTCTAGAACGCTTTCATCCCCTCCTCCCCTTGTTTTGCAAGAGTAGCCGGTCAATAATGGTCTACGGATCTATGCTAAAGCCCTCTCCAAAAAAGAGTGTAGAAAAGTGCTCGGACGCGATCTTTTAGCAAAAGGCTACCAACCCGTTCACCTCTTCATTGAAAACCATACCGACAAAACTTATCTTTTTACCAAAAATGGAATTTCTATCCCCTTTGCTGATTCTGAAGAAGTAGCTAAAAAAGTACATACCTCTACGCTTGCAAGAGCAACAGGTTATGGAGCTGCTGCTATCCTCCTCTCCCCTATTTTTGCTGTCCCCGCCATTGTTGATGGCATTGGATCGGCGCGGGCTAATGATCTTCTTGATAATGACTATGCCGCTAAGGGAGTCAAAGATCAGTCGATCTACCCCTACTCCCATGCCAATATGATTCTTTTTGTCCCTAAAGAAGAGTATCAAACCTCCTTTTCAGTCACTCTGATTAATGAAAAAACCTCTCTTCCAATGAGCCTTTTTGCCTCTATTCAGTAAATCAACATGGAAGTCCACGCCTCTAACGAGATAAATTATTTTACTCTGATTCCGAGGGAGCTCCTATTTATGATTGGTGAAAGGGTCGCTGAGGTTTCTGATCAAATTTTGGCTTGGAAGATTCCCAAATCCTCTTTCCCTTTTGTCTGCACAACGTTTCTTGATGTCTATAAGGAGATACGCATTACTATCTTATTTAACCGTATCCTCCAACTTCAAGGAGCACAATGTATTATTAATTTGGCAGAAAATTGGAGCACGCTTGCTAAGCAGGAGCAGTATTTATATCTCTATCGGGAACTCAATAACAGCCATTCTATTCGCTCTAATCTCCGCTACAAAGAACAGATTATTCATACAAGAATGCAAACCCTTTTGCTAAGTATTTTTAATGATAATTTTGAGAACCTATTTGCTCAATTCGCATCACTCATTGAAGCCGGCGCACATGTGAATGCTCGCGCCATGCATAGAACACCTCTTCTACAGCTTTGCAATTATGTTGCGAACTTTATCCTAGGACAAGATCTAATTGAAATGGTCCATCAAAAAGTATCTTTCAGGGCTTTGCAACTCCTCGATTATCTGTTATCTGCGGGCGCTAACCCAAATCTTGGGGAATCGACAACTCCCCTTTTAGCCCTTCTTGACACAGAACCTAGGTCAGGGGAGGATATTGCCCTATTAAAGAGCGTGGTCTTAAAGCTCCTAGAGGCGGGTGCAGACCCTAAATATGCACCACCAAGTAGCAACTGGCTTTTTCGAAACCTCTCCCCTATAGAGCGTGCTAGAAATAAAATGCCTGTCCTATTAAGCATTCTGCAAGCTGAAGAGAGGGCAATAACTGTCGCTCACGTCCAATAAGATTCTTAAGCTTTCTTGATGTTTGTTGAACTATCCCACCAACTAACTCCCGGCACTCCCCAGTAAGAAGTTGCTTGTGCGCTTTCCACGCTAGGGTGATTTTTGGTATAAAGGATTTTAAGATCTAATTCTTCGACCCTCTTATTTTTTAAAGCATCTCTTGTTCCCGAGACCATGACTTTCATCTTAAAAGGAATAGGAGTTCCATCTATGGGATCGTTTTCAGG
>Ga0207088_1163_pt1 | contig 12548 bp, 16 predicted proteins | sample Alteio_BWMinHeat_52_FD_153564 | JGI IMG/M metagenome (GOLD analysis project Ga0207088, IMG submission 153564) | Enriched cells from forest soil in Barre Woods Harvard Forest LTER site, Petersham, Massachusetts, United States -... | ecosystem: Environmental > Terrestrial > Soil > Temperate forest >... | reverse complement strand
GAATGCCGGAGATGGATGGCCTGGCCGCCGGGCGCAGGCTCAGGCAACTGATGCCCAAATTGCCGATGGCGCTGTTCAGCATAGACACAAGTTCGCACCTTAAGGCAGCGGCTCAAGCAAGTGGCATAGCAGCGGTATTTTCGAAAACACAGTGGAATCAACTCTTTCGGTGGCTGGAAACAGTGCTGGACAGCCTACCACCGACAAAGCATAGGGCGAGAGTACCCTTCGCTGCTTAGATTCGACGAGGTCACGGAATAAAACAGCGTCACGCTGCCCACCTGCGTGCATGGTTTCAGGCCCGCCAAATCACTTCCCAGCCCAAAGTCGTCCGCCACAGGCACTTGGCTACGCCCATTCGATTTGCTGTGGGAGAGCCCACAGGGCAAAGTTTGCTGCCCCCCCTTGCACGCCTGGTAGCCGGTTCTGGTTGTCTACCGCATACAGCGTTCCCTTTATTTCATAGCAAGCAGAGCGGAAGTAATGTAAGCTATCGCGGTATACTGCGGTCCCACCCGCAGCCGCTTCCTGACGGATATCTGGCCATGAGCGCAGGCACGCACACCATTCAAGGGATTGATGAAAAGATTAACATCCTGATGGTAGACGATCAGCCGGGCAGGCTGCTCACCTATGAAGCCATGCTCAGTGGACTAGGCGAGAACCTAATCAACGCTCATTCGGGAATGGAAGCCCTGGAACATCTGCTGAAAACCAACATTGCCCTCGTGCTCATGGATGTGAGCATGCCGGGAATGGATGGTTTCGAAACGGCGCAGATGATCCACGAGCACCCACGCTTTCAAAACACGCCTATCGTTTTCGTCTCCGGGATTCATGTGACGGACCTGGACCGGCTGAAGGGATATAAACACGGAGCTGTAGATTATGTTTCCGTTCCCGTTGTTCCAGAGTTGCTTCGGGCAAAAGTGAAGGTGTTTGCCGAGTTGCATCGCAAGACACAGCAACTGGAAATGCTTAACGCTCGCATGACTGTGTTGCAGGAAGAGGAGCGGAGAAGAATTGCGCGCGAGTTGCACGACAGCGTTGGGCAACTACTTGCCGCCATCAGTATAAATAGTGCTTTCGTGCAGGGGGAGTCTCATAAGCTAAGCCCTGACGTGGCCAAGCGCGTCTCTGAAAACGCTGCGATGGTCGAGGAGACTAGTAAGCAGATTCGTACCATTTCCCACCTGCTGCATCCCCCCTTACTGGATGAAGTAGGTCTTGCATCTGCGCTTCAGTGGTATGTCGAGGGATTCTCCAAACGCAGTAACATCGAAGCGAAGCTGGACATTCCTCAGAACTTTGCGGGTTTGTCCAAAGAGATGGAGCTTTCTATCTTCCGGGTTGTGCAGGAGTGCCTCACCAACATTCATCGTCATGCTGGGAGTCCCACGGCCGGAATTCGCATTGTTCAAGACGAGGCTTGTTTAAGAGTTGAGATCGAAGATGCAGGCACCGGGATTCCGTTCGAAAAGCGGTCCGCGTTCGGGTCGTCGGCTCACACCGGAGTAGGGCTTCGCGGGATGCGAGAACGCTTGCGGCAATTGGGTGGCACTCTGCAAGTCCAGTCAAATAGCCCCGGAACACGGGTGACTGCCATTCTACCCGTTCTCCGTGCCACGGCTGCTCCGTCGGGTCAAGAAGTCAGCAGGGTCGCTCTGACCTGAGTGGCTTCGGTCGGAAACCAATCGGACCAAATGGGTACGCTTCGTTTTGGGGCATTGCACCTGTCATTGTTGCAAAACCCCCATTACACCAACTACCAGATAGCCGCGGCGCAGTCGGAACTGCCACCGAATGGGAGGGGACGGCCGTGATGCCGTCGTCCTTCGGAAGAAAGTTGACTATCAACCTATCAATCATTCGTGCGTAAAGGTCTTTTCTTATACAAGATCGATTGCTGGTCCGCAATTCCGGTCCGCACTCAACGTGTCATGCAACTTAGTTAGGCGGCGGAAAAGTCTTAATAAACCGGAGGGTAGAGAATGACCTCCATACAGTCGGGCAAGGCCAGTAGCGAGAAAGCGCGAGACTTGGTAGCTCAAATCGCGGTCGAGAAAGACCATGACAAGTTCACGGCACTCATCAAAGAACTTAACCGCCTGCTGGATGGCGAGCCGCCGTCTCTATCGACAAACCGCACCTAGATTGCTTCTGCGACCGAAATCCCACCGTAGTCAGTAACCGAGCATCGGCCCGTTTAAAAGCACAGGGGCGTTACAGGCGCGTCGGCGAGCGGGATTCATGGGACTTCTAGTCTTTTGCGAGTAATCGGCGATCTCGATGCGGTTCCGTGCGCGGTTGGCCGCTGATAAGCTGACACTTCTCTCCCGGTGCGGCACCGCAAGTCGGACAACTGATAGCGAGCGGGTTTCTTGGGCTGGGGTCGTCCTTCTTCATGGCGGAAAATGGAAGCGTAGCACCCGTGTAGTTAGTTCGTCGGTACGCCAGCGCACACCGTTCGGGGGCCTTGCCCGCAGTCGCTTCTTGGCAGAGTTCGTGCCAACGTTCCTTCGTCGTTTCACCCTCGGGCAATCGCTGAAAACTCGGCCAAAAGATGCGAACCCCCTTCATTCAGTCCTTCGCCAGCCATGCCAGTGCCTCATCGCGGGTCTTGAAAACGGGAAATTCGCGGCGGGAGAAGCTTTTCAGGTTCTCGAAGAATCCCTCAGGGAAACTGTCCGTTCCCACAAATGCGGATTTCTTGATGTACGGCTTGTCAAAGACCGCGGTTTGTTGCATGACCCGAATGGCCTCGTCGTCAAAGGATGCACCTGTGAAATCGGAGAGTATCAAGACTGAACCAAACGGACGGGTAGTCACAAGGTCGGGAACTGTTCGGAAAATCGTATCGACATTATCCGGCGAACAGTTTGACAGGTCTATTAGAAGAATCTGCTTACCGTGATGAGTGATGAACCGAGCACGGTCGATCATGTTTCAGCCTACTTCCTGCTGATGGTTTTTCCGGAGTTCCGGAAGCGGCACTTCCTTAACAATTTCTAAAATCTGCGGATATTCTGGATTGTCCGCATCGTCAATATTTATCTTCCCAATGGCAATCCGGTAGGGAGTGACAAGATGCCCTTGATGATTGCCTCCAAGAACCGCGCATGGCTGTCGGAATCGTCTCCGACAAGAGCCCTAGCTAATGTCCTTCGTGCAATTTGATCACTTTGCGATCATACGCAAAGATACGGGCTCCGCGACTCACCTAGAATGGTTCGCGTCGTCATGGGTGACCCACTAATCATGAAAGAAATGGCCAGGCACGTTCCGGACGCCGGCTCTTATGCTCCTGTCACCGTGCTCATCGACGAAATGCGAAGGAACTCTACGACCAAATGCTGGCTCGATATCCAGAATGGCTCAACCGTGGCGCCCTTTGGAGTTCCGTGACAGCGATAAAGAAATGACTAATGATCACAACAATTCATGTGAGGACTAAACGCCTAAACAATCCACCCGGAAAGGGTGGTGTGCTGTTGCACTTCAACCACATTGCGACGGTATCCATCAGGTGGCGTGCCCAGAACTTGTTTGAAAGGCTCGTCTTCATGTCGAGATGCATGAATCGCCTTGCCGCACAGATACATCAATCCAGACGACTGTGAACAGCGCCTGAAGAGCCCTCAGCCGTATCCATAACACGACGGCATGGAGCGTGCGAAGCAAAGGCGAATAAAACTTACCGGCAGTTTTACCGGCAGTTGACCTTTCCTACAGTGACTATCAGTAACTTACAGCGCCGGGAGGCACCTCTAAGTACTTGCAATCACTTTTAATGTCGGCCCTGAAAAGGCTGGCGTCGGCGGTTCAACTCCGTCCCTGGCCACCGTCATTCTAAAGCAGTTAGCGGCTTTGAGCCGAAATTTCCAACCCACGATCCAACCCACGATTCGGGGATCCGATCCACGATTTCTCACTGAACCCTCTCCGTGAGCAGGTGAATCCTGTCGCCCAATAACTGCTCCAGGAACTTGCCCTGTGCCTCGCGCATCGACTCCATGTCCGATTGTGCGTAGAGCTGCATAGTCGTCGAGAAGTCCTCGTGACGTAGCATCCCCTGCACCGTCTTCGCATCCACTTTCAGCTTCACCAGCGCCGTTGCCAGCGCGTGCCGGAAGTTGTGAAAGCCGAAACGCACCTTCTCCCCTTCCTTGATCACGCCCGCTTTCACCGCCGCCGGCCTCAGGTACTTCTGCACCATGATGGACGCGGACAGAGGCTTCTTGCCCTTGAGCCTGACGCTCGGAAACACGAAGTCGGTGTCCTTGCCGAAAGCCGTCTTCTCGCGCCATGCGAGAAGAAACCCGGCCAGGAGAGGATGCATGGGAACCGGGGCCTTCGATGCCTTCGACTTCGGCACCTTGAACCTTCCCCACACATACGCCCGCCTCACGTACATCACCAGATCCGCGAAGTCCAGATCCGTCCACATCAGGGCCAGCAACTCCGATACTCGTAGCGCCGTGGCCGCATCGCTCAAGGTGAGGGTGCGCCTCGGCTCCGGAATGTTGAGGAGAATCTCGAACGCCTGCTTCGGCGTCATGAACGTCAGGAGTATTCACTGGATTTTCAGAGCGCAAGGATTGCTAATTACGCACAGGAAAACGGCTTCGAGGTCTGCCAAACCTACTTTGATGAGGCCAAGAGCGGATTGGAAATTCGGCGAAGAGGAGGATTGTCTCAACTGCTCCAGGATGTCGTTGAGGCTAAGCAATCCTACAAGGCAGTTCTCGTGTATGACGTGAGTCGTTGGGGACGTTTTCAGGACCCGGATGAGGCAGCGCACTACGAGTTCCTCTGCAGAGCGGCTGGAGTACAAGTCCACTACTGTGCTGAGCACTTCTCCAACGATGGGAATCTATCAAGTCTGGTTTTGAAGTCGCTCAAACGGGTCATGGCCGCTGAATACAGTCGCGAACTGTCGGAAAAAGTCTTTGCGGGTGAGAGTCGGGTCGCTCGGGCCGGATTTAGGGTGGGCGGACACCCCGGCTACGGTTTCCGAAGAGTGCTCATATCAGCGAACAAAACTCCGAAGGGAGAACTCGGAGCCGGGGAACGGAAGAGCCTTTCCAACGAGCGAGTCAAACTGATTTCCGGACCCGCAACTGAGATTTATTGGATTCGAGAAATCTATCGCATGTTTGTCTCGGAAAATCGGACTATGCAAGGCATTGCCGACGAACTGAACCGGTTGAGAGTTCCGTTCATTGCTGGGCGAGAGTGGAAGCGTATGGGTGTCAGAGGGATTCTGACCAATCCGAAATACAAAGGCACCTCTGTCTACAACCGGAGGGGAAGCAGACTGAGTTCGCGGGTGAAAACTAACGCAGAAACGGAATGGATTGTCGTGCCAGACGCATTTGCGGCGATTGTTGATGAGGTGACTTTTGAGGCAGCCCAGCAAGTCGTCCGCAATTTGCCGTATAACTTATCGGATGACCAAGTGCTGGAACCGCTTAGGTCAATACTCAGAGCGAAAGGTAAGCTTTCACTAACTCTGTTTCGCGGTGCGCCAAACGCACTTTCTAAGGAGGGATACAGAAGGCGCTTTGGTTCCCTTGTGCGTGCGTATGACCTCGCGGGCTACGACTCGCCACTGAAAGCTACTGTTGCTCACAGAGCCGAAATCCGCAAGGTGCGCACGGAGTTGATGGAGACCCTTGTGCGGCTGTTCCCCGGTGAGGTTTCGATTCAAACGCGCGGTCCCATTGGTCGAGACCGTCTTCGTCTAACAGACGGTACTGGAGTGGCTGTTCGAGCGTGTCGTAGCCGGACAAACTACTACAAAGGCTCAGCTTGGATACTACAAAGCGCAAGGAGTGAAAAGCGGCTGATATCGCTACTGGTGTGTGTAAACGCAACCAATACGGCCCCTGACTTTATCCATGTGCTCCCTCCAATAGCAAATCGCTGCGCGGTTGTTCTTACCCTTGACCATTCATGGTTTAAGAAGGGTATACGGCTTGAAAAGCTAAGTTCATTCTGCGACGTAGTGCGACAGATTTCACGGGAAGACAAACGGCCTATCGGCGGCGAGCGAAGGCCGAAGGGATGTATTTCCGAAGATGCACGAGCAGCCATGTCGGCAGCTCTCCGGTTTCGTTGGAACGAGAAAAAGAGACTGGCAGGATGATTTGAGACGCGAGTCCTATATTGCGCTCAGAGTAGTGCGTCACCCGCGAGCACCTCAAGATTATGTCGATCCTAGGGCCGTGTTCGAGTAGCTCGGTGGTCTACTAGTCTAGTTTTACGATCCAAACATCGGTCCGCGGATCGCCATTCTTGTTCGCGCCGACTTGCCCGTCCCAGCTCGACGAGAACATGAAGAACCGCCCATCAAGAGAAACGTTGCCGAATGGTTCGGACCAGTAGTACTCAGGATCCCATACGGCGCGGTGGTGCGCAAATCGCCAGATGGTGGAAGCATCGAGATCCGTTTCGATACAGAAGATCTCGCCGTCGTATGGCTGTTTAACTTCGTTGTGGCCGTCGGGACTGTAGGCCGACCCGCATACCGGAACGTTGTTGTCGAGGTGCCCGCCGCTCCAGGTGAAGTGGATATCCATCCCCCAGAGGTGAGGCAACGGCAACGGATTCACGAGTTGAGTGATTTTCGTAAGGTCACTTAGCGGCCGACGGTAGGTGTTCATCTCGTCGATGATGCCGGAAGAGTTGATCACAGTGTCGTACCCGAGGGAATCATAGCCGTTGCAACGAAGGCCGACATGGGAATAACACGGCCGGACATTAAGGGATGTCACATCCCAGACGTAGTAGCCTTTGGGACCCGCATGGAGCTTTACGAACTGCCCACTGCCGGAAATGTAGGCGTGGTTGATCAGGAAGTTTTCAGGAACCACCGCCTGGCCCGTTGGTCCCCAACTGCCCCCGATTTGCCCCGTTTGAGTGTTGTACCAACGGCAGCCGAGTTGCTTGTCGTACACGATCGCGAAGGTGCGGTTGCCAGGCTGGTTTCCACCGGCATTGATCTCGACCCGATTTTCGTCGGCTGAAATCGAGATGTCACTACTGGTGACGTGAAGACCCGCAACTAGCGGCGGCTGCGCTCCGCACGTCGTGGTATCGATCAGGGGCGTTACCGCACCGGTGGAAAACCGAAAGCTGGCGATCGTCAGCGACGCTCGCGCCAGGGTTCCATACATCAGATCGGGATCGACAAAGCTGAACGTTGGTCCGGCGTGTAGAGGAATGGAAAAACCGCCGCCGGTTCCTGCTCCCGGCAGGGGACTGATGAGCAACGTAGACGGGTCGAAGCCAAACGCGAGCGGATTGTTCCGTTCGTCGACCAGGAACAATTTCCGGCTGTCTGCGCTCCAGGCATTGGTCTCGGTCTCGGGATTTCGGAAGTAGCTGTGGAGATCTTTCGGGTTCGTGTTGTCGTCGGTTACCCGAACCATGAGCGCTCCGAAGTCAGGATCCTGAAACACATTGTCGATGGGCGGCGGGGCTATGGGAGTCTTTGAGTGTACCCCCCGGTCGGTGAAAGCATTCGGGTAAGGTTGAACGCCTTGCGCCCACGCGGCAGCAGATGCTACGAAAACAAAGCACAAAGAAACGAGTGTGACGAATCGTCGGGTGGTCACGGGGACCTCCAGGCTCGGCTACCGCTCAGGGGGAGAGAATTTCGCGGGTATCGAGAACGACAGATTGTCCTCCAACTTGAACGAACCGGTCAACATGAAAGATTCTGCACCACAGCAGTTGCGAGTCACTGGCAAATTGTGCCGAGCAAGTTCGAAATCCGATTCGTTCTGAAGCAGCTCAAAACATAGGATCTCGAACTGGCCGCATCGGTCTGATTTGTGCCCGAGTCACCGGGCAAACCGGAACTAATTGGTGAAATCCGATTACACTAACTGAGAAGCACGACCCGTTGTGACGCTTGTCCCAACGAGCCTGCCTCCCCCCGTACGCCAGCGACGCCCCCGACCCTACGAGTCCCAAAGCCCGTGTTGGATTAGGGGTGTAGCACTTTGCCATCGCGCCGTCTATTACCGTGGTGAACGACGCTCTGGGCGAAGACGACGCTCTAGTAGAAGACGGCGCTGTGGTAAGACACGCCGCTCTGATGAGCAACTCGTTTGGGGATTTTCCGGTGCCGATAGAGGTAGTTCCAATGGAATCTTTAGTTCCAGACGAAACGGTGACAGGATTCCAGCCGCATCTCTCGTAAAGGCGCGGTCTACAGCTTCGAAGAAGTCTTCTATCGACATTGAAGACACCAAGCGTCATCCGAGTCTTCGTACTCACCGGGGCGGCTGGATCAAGGGTGCCACGTTGACGCCACAGATAGGTTGTGCTTCCCTGGGAAAATCCTAATGAGGATCGAGTTCCGTAGCTGGCTATTGGGCCCGCTCTCGAAGGTCTGCCCGGATTTTGTTCATGAGCTCCTTCCTCTCCATGGGACGACACTCCTTCCACCAGCCCATTGATGCGGGAGTCATCAGCGTCTTCACGCAAGCCTTCTGTCTTTGGCGACGATCGTTTCCGCGTTTGCATTTGGAGGCCATTTGAAACCCTTGGTCTTTGCATCTATGAGTTCTACAACTTCCTGAACATCGAATGGCTTCACAATTACGTCTACCCCCAGACGAATAGCCTTCACGGCTTGTTGCATGTCAAGCGAATCGCTCACCGCGACGATCAGGGCTTCCGGTTGGAGGTGGCGTATTGCGGTCACCAGTCGAAGACCATCCCGTGTTCTGCGCGTGTGCAGATCGGTGATAACAACATCGAAGTCTCTCGTGACAATCTGGCGGAAAGCGCCATAGACAGTCGCTGAAGTAACCACACAAAAGTTTTCGTTTTCCAGATAATGTTGCATCGCGTCGCGAATGTAACCGGAGAGTTCGAGCAGCTAGTAAACGAGTCGAAGCATTTTGAACAGGAGTAATTGTCGTTACCATAGAGCAGCGTCGAGTACGCTATTGACACACTGACTCCCTAAGCAGTCCATCGTAACTGCAAAAGGAAGCGATGGTGCTCTTCCAGCTTTCCTTCCAGGGCCAACTGCAATTGCGGAATCTTATTGCGCAGTTTGCCTTTGGCCAGTTCGGCCATCTCCGCCAGGCTCGCCTTACTTACGCTGCGGGGTTCCTCGCTGCGAGTTCTCCTCGCTGCTCGCGGATGAACAAGTCTATAGCTGTGGTGGAAAGATCTCGAAAACTGTTGCGCTGCCGGACGGTGCCGCGCAATCGAGTTTTAAGCGATCCCAGCACAGAGCGCACGGCCGCCCGCGACTTCGACTTATTTCGCTGTAGCGTTCGCCGTGGTCGTGAAGGTGATTGCCGTCTCGGCGTGGACCACAGCCTCTTCCTTACCCGTTGCCGCTGCCACTCCGGTCCCCGCTCCCGCGCCCACGGCCGTGCCGATCAGAGCGCCCTTACCGCCTCCGGCCAGTCCGCCGATGAGTGCGCCCGCGGCGGCGCCACCACCTACTTTGGTCACATTGCTCTTGGTATGGCTTTTGCCCTTAGCACGAAATCCGCTGGTTGAGACCGACAGAGTTTTACCATCCGCCAGTTGAATCGAGGTGAGTCGGACGGTGACCTGCCCGGGGGCGTGCAGCCGTCCACTTGACTTGGCATAGGCAACTTTCCCCTTAGCTGGCGCGCCAGCCTTGGCAATGGTCTTGCCATTGACCACTAGGTCTCTGAGCAAATTGGCATTAAATGACTGTCCGACATGCGCACTGGCGGAATTGATTTGCGAGTCGGTACGCACGGTGATGCGAGTTCCGGCCGGCACAGTTTGCGCCGACGCCAACATTCCAAGAGTGAGTAGAAAAAACATACACTTCCCGAATCTGCTCAGCATAACCTCTCCTGAATTACGACGGTGACAAGCCAATGGTCAGAGTTGTGAGATCAATTGTACGAAGATTCCTGCAAGGCGCAGTTACACATTCGTGTTCTCGGCAGTTACGTTGGACCGAGCACTCTCGCGTTAAATGAAAATTCAGCCCGATGTTTGGGCGACCTTTCTTTGCCTTCCACGCTGCAATTGTGCCCAAGGCGCGATAGACGCTAGTGCAAACGGCGTTCTGGGCAAATGATGACTAGGGGTTCCGGATGGATGTCGGCTAACCGGAAACCATCGTGACTGTCCGGTCAACTGTAAATTTACAGTTGTTCCGCGACTCGGAAACCGACCCGAAGCACCAGTTCAAAGTGGCCAACCATCTGGGAGCTGTCGAACCTGCACGTACAGATTTTCGCGTGATCAGGAAGAGGATCGCTGAGCCACGCTCCAGAATAGGTCATAGAGTTTTTCCGCCCAATTCAGCGACTTGGAGTCAGCGACCTGCAGGCGCGACCGGAGAGACCTTTCTGAACGCGGCTGGATACCCCACATCAGTTCCCTCCATACACTGAGTTTTGGTCTAATTTCCTCTCGTGCGGAGGGTTCGCCGTCTCCGAGCATGGACCGCCACCAGCGGCCACGCACGAGCAGCCGGAATCACTGTTATACCGGCACTGATCCCCCGGATGGCCAGATTGGTCACAAACTGGATTGCCACATCCGGGGTACTTGGGGATCTTCATGCATGCAGAGTTTTGGGAAAATTTGTGTGATTGTTCCCACAAACCGATTTCCGGAGCTTCGAATCGCAATTCTTCATGACTCAGCACATGAAGCTCGACCTCCTGGAGGCTTTTCACCTCTTTCACGCCACCGTTCACATCTAAGCTGGCTGTCATCGAACCGATGGTTCGGTTCATCCTACTCGTGAACTGCGCGAGTTTCTCAAACGTCGCGGCAGCTTGAGGTTGCTTCGCGTCCCGCAACCGGTGCCCATTCGCACCTCGCTCACCGCCTGAGATTCCGGCAAGCTTCTCTTCAAGAGCAGACGCTGCGTCACAATTCAGTCTCGCTTATGCGGGCCGGGAGAGCGTTGCACGATAATCAGCGGCGAATTTCTCAACGCCTTTGCGTGTAAGCTCGTGTTGTATATCAAACGTTTCCCACGGTCGTTCCAAGTCAAGCATTTCGTACGGGATCGTCTTACCGGAAGCCTTGTACTGAAAGTGTTTGTCTGGCAGCGGGAAATTGCTGTTCGCCCACAGTTCCAAGACTTTCGCAGGTACAGTTACAAGTTCCGTTTCGAGCGCAAAACAGTAAAGCAGGTGTTCTAGACTGCGGATGCTTGCTGCCAGTACCAGAACATGGCCGTCACCCTTCCGGAACATCTGTTTTATGTTCTTAACAACATCCATCCCGTTCTGGCCTATATCGTCCAAACGCCCAACAAATGGCGAAACGTAGGCAGGATGCTTTGTGCCCTTTGTCGCTGCGTACACTGCGGCTGCCTGTGGCTGCGAAAAGCAAAGGGTGATATTTACTCGCATATCTTGCCTGACTGACATCTGTGCCGCGCGGAGGCCTTCTGCCGTGCATGGATACTTGATGTACGCATTGGGAATCCACGAAAACATTTCCCGGCCTTGGTCGAACATCTCTTGTGCCATGGTCCTCTCATCCGAGAAAACTTCGATAGACACTCCCGCATCGCCGACCAATGGAGAAATTGTCTGGACGATTGTTTTGTATTCGTCCATTTCTTCCCGATTCGAAAGCTTTTGCCCCGACGCGATTAGTTCCCTGATGTGCGGGTTCTTCGCAATCAAAGATGGATTAGTCGTCTGTCCATCGACAAACCCCAACAAATCCTTGACCCGCCGAGTTTCCTGCGGGTCACCACCATCCACCAATATTTTCGTCTTGGGTCGAGTCATTGGAATACCCCTTTCCGTGTTAACTTCAGCCTACACCCCAAGGTGCCCGTTCCCCTCAGTAGCCCGAAAACTCCTCTGTGCGGACAGTCATCTTCGTCTGCTCCAGCAGCCGCCAGCATTTGGCTCAGAGCTATTCGTAGCTCCATCGCGCGATGCGAACCGCGCTACCAGCGCTTGCCGAGAGTGCGTCCTTGCGGACCACCGCTAACGTCCGGAACTTCTACTCTGAGCGCTGTGGCTAAATCGATTTGATGGTCCTGCTCCTGTACAAGGATCTGGCGAATCTGTTCCGCCATCGCGAATTCACCAAGCGCTTCGCATTGCCGGACGCGATCGCGATAATTACGAATGGTGTCGTTTTCATTTTCGAGATCGAACCGCAACATCTCTTTCGCATCTTTCGACGTGCGTACCGGCTTGGGAGTAACCGCTGGCATTTTGCCGAGGTAATCGATCTGCCGCGAGATGATCAGGGCATGGTCGAGCTCCTGCTTGGCGTGGATTTCGAGCTGCGCGGCGATGTCCATGTACTGTGCGCCGCTGAGGACTTGTGAATAGACGACGTAGCCGATGATCGCTTGATATTCGCGAGCAAGGTCTTCGTTCAACAGCTCCGCGAGATGCTCGCGGGAAACGTCGTTTCCATCAGCCATTCGATTTCTCCTTTTCTCTTGCGATGGATAAGTTTGTGATTGGTAGAGTCGCGACCGCGGTCGACTACACGTTGATGCAGTTTTCCATCAGACTCGCTGTTGTCACCGCACTGACAACCCGGCT
>Ga0207088_1017_pt1 | contig 12613 bp, 12 predicted proteins | sample Alteio_BWMinHeat_52_FD_153564 | JGI IMG/M metagenome (GOLD analysis project Ga0207088, IMG submission 153564) | Enriched cells from forest soil in Barre Woods Harvard Forest LTER site, Petersham, Massachusetts, United States -... | ecosystem: Environmental > Terrestrial > Soil > Temperate forest >... | reverse complement strand
ACCAATGCTTCTACTTCCCTGCAAAGGTAACGAGCCATGTTGTCTCTATTGGATATCTGAATGCACCCGAGGCAAAGTTTCCACTTCCTCTGGAACAATGCTACGATACTCTACTTTGGATTGCCGAGCATGCTCAAGAATTTCATGCGGATGCTACTCGTCTAGCTGTAGTGGGAGACAGCGCAGGTGGTAATATGGCAGCTGCATTATGTCTCTTAGTACGTGATCGGAAAGGTCCGACAATTGATTTGCAAGTGCTGATCAATCCAGCTCCCGATCTCACTGGGAATGGAACAATTCAGCGTCAGAACGATGGGCTTGATCTTATACGGTGGTATGCGACTCAATATGTAGCAGATCCAAACGATGTGAATAGTCCATATGTTTCTCCAATTATGGCTAAGGATTTGACTAATCTTCCCTCGGCTGTCATTATTTTAGCTGAAAAAGATGATTTGCGTAGGGATGGTCAGAGATATGCAGACAGATTAATTTCAGCTGGAATACCCACGAACGTTTATATTCAGTGGGGTATTGAGCACTTAGCCGGAAATGGCGCTCGAGCTTCAAGCGTTGCTCGAGAATCATTAGGTGTGGGGGTGGCTGCCCTTCGCGGAGTATTTCTTAAAAAAACTCCACATCAGGAGCTCTGCAGTTGACGGATCATGAGCTCCCAGCTCGATCCATCAGCCCACGCTCTATAAATAGGTTATGATCTGCTGCGCGATGAAATCTGAGTGATCCTCAAGGGCAAAATGGCCCGTATCGAGCAAGTGCAACTCTGCCTTCGGAATGTCACGCAGGTAGGCCCTGGCACCATCGACTGTGAAGAAGGGATCATTCTTTCCCCATACAATCAGACATTTCGGTTGCTTGTTCCTGAAAAATTCATGCCATCTGTCATAGTGCGTGAAGTTCGATTGGTAATTGTGGAGCAAGTTTAATTGGATAGCGTGATTGCCTGGACGGTCGAGCAAAAACTGATCCATGGTGTAGGAATCCGGGCTGATGCGGTTGACATTTTTGACCCCATGTGTGTATTGCAAGAGAGTTGTTTCCTTCGAGAGCAAAGCACGTACCGGAGCTTCTGTATCGGGATTGCGACTCTTCCAAAAGGGCTTCATCGGGTCGAAGGCGGAGCCAATCCCTTCTATATAAGCATTTCCATTCTGCACAACGATACCTTCGATTGACTCTGGATGTTTGGAGGCGATGCGATAACCTACGGGTGCGCCATAGTCTTGCACATAAATATTGAACTTCTTCAAACCAAGAACGTCGAACAATAGCTCTTCGATGTAGGTGGCCAAATTATCGAAGGTGTACTCGAATTCGTTTACGTTGGGTGCATCGCTGTACCCGAAGCCAATGTAATCGGGTGCGATGACGTGGAACGTGTCCTGGATCTGCGGGATTAGATCACGAAACATATGCGATGAGCTTGGAAAACCGTGCAACAGTACGATCGTCGGGGAATTCTTTGAACCTGCCTCACGGTAGAACACCTTGAGGCCGCGAACGGTAGCGTATTGAAACGTCGGCATGATCTATCTCCTCTGTTTTTTATAAAAATAGCATCTTTTTGGAAATTATTAGAATCATTGTCGAAAAGCAAGCCGCAAAATCTGATCGAAATCTCTAATTATTTACAGTCGATTTTTACAAAACCTTAAAAATTATTAGACAAGAAATCTAGAGCAAATATAGAGTTGTTTGGTATCAAATGAAAAATTTTATTATTTCTGAGATGTCAGATGCTTAGAGCTATCGTTACAGCATGGTTGGTTTTGGCTTTAACCTCGCTCCAGGGGGAAGCTGTCACTCATAAGAGTGCTACAGGCAATTCGAGTGCATATAGGGAAGTGTGCAGAAATGCTGTTTTAGATGAGGCCATATTCCAAAATTTTAGATCTATCGAGGCCTACTTCAGTGCGGTTGAGTGTGGACAATCAGGCGAATTTGCTGCCTATATCCGTACACATGCTACACCAAGGACCCTTTCTTTAATTCCTCAATTCAGCAAATTAGATTTATATGGAAATCCAGTCAGAAATTCGATTCCGGAATGGGGTCTCTTTTCTGGAACTACTTTGAGATATGTCTTGTTTGCAGATCATATTTCTAGGCTATTTGATCTGCCAAAGAATTATACAGCTGTAGAAATTGGAGCGGGCTTTGGAGGGCAGGCCTATATCTTGTCTACATTACTCCCCTTTGATCAATACTACATCTACGATTTGCCAGAAGTCGAATTACTTATCGAAAAGATGATGTCGACACTCTCTATATCCAATACCGCGTGTCTTGATGCGCATGCAGAGCTGCCGGTAGAGAGTATTGATTTGCTTATTAGCAATTATGCACTTTCGGAATGTGATCGCCTTACACAGCTTGATTATTTTAAGCGAGTAGTTGTGAAAGCAAAGCGTGGATATATGCTCTATAATGATACCAATCCCTTTGACCATCTTTCTCTTACTGAGTTTATTGAGCTATTTCAAATGCAAGGAATCCATCTAAAAATTTTTCCAGAGCCGGTATTCAGTTATACCGGCAATGTTTTAATCACCTGGGATAGGACAAATCAATGAAAAAGAAGATATTTTGTTTTTTGTATGCTGCTCTGGTACTCTTTTCCGCTCTCCATGCGGAAGAGGAACTCTATGTAATAGGGTCGATTTTAGGTGGTCTTGGTAATCAAATGTTTCAAGTGGCAACAACCTCTGCTTTAGCATGGGACCATGGAGCTCTGCCCTACTTTCCCGATTATATTCCTCTTCTGCCCCACTCTCTAAGTTATCATCATGTGCTTTTTAGATGCGCTCTCTATCCTCCTAAAGATGAGATTTCCTGCGAATGGATAACACCTGATTATGGATATGAGCCGATCTCTTTTACAAATGGGATGAGGATTTCTGGATATTCTCAAAACGAGAGGTATTTCGCTCATTACAGAGATCGATTGATTCAGCTTTTTGCCCCGAAAGAGAGCGATATGCAATATATAAAGATGAAGTATGGAGAGATATTAGATCATCCTAATAGCGTCTGCATCCATATACGTTACTATTTTGCTGAAAAACCCGAAGAGCCAGAAAGATTTAGGCAGTATGATGGGGAGTATTACGAAAAGGCGATGGCCTTCTTTTCAAACGATCCCCTTTTTGTGGTGGTCAGCGATAATATGAACTTTGCTAAAACAGTCATTCCAACGACCGGAAGAAATGTACTCTTCATTGAAAATGAGCCATACTACACAACCGATTTTTTCCTCCAAACACTCTGTAAACATAACATCATTGCCAACTCCACATTTAGTTGGTGGGGTGCCTGGCTGAATCAAAATCCAGAGAAGATAGTCATTAGGCCAGAAATTTGGTTAGGAGGCGAGCCAGATATTGGAGGTCCCGATTCTTGGATTAAAATTGATGCAAAGAGCTATCAGGAGAAATTAAAATGAAGAAAATGGTTTTGTTTTCTTTTTTGATATTCTCATTATTTTTTTCTAAAGAGCTCTTCTCATATGAATTGGGCATAGTGACTATGTTTAGAGATGAGGCAAATTATCTCAAGGAATGGATTGAATACCATCGGATGCTTGGAGTAGACCATTTCTTGCTTTACAATGATCGAAGCCAAGATAATTGGTCAGAAGTGTTAGAGCCTTATATAAACTCTAATTTGGTAGAAGTCATTTCATGGGATAAAAATGAATCTACTCCATTATTTCCCGTCTGGCAAATAATGGCTTATAAAGATGGTCTTAGGCGATCTGAAGGAAATACTAAATGGCTTGCATTTATTGATATAGATGAATTTATCTTACCCAAAAAAAACAAAACCATTCTTGAATGTTTAAATCAATATTTTCCATCAGCTTCAGGAGTATATATATGTTGGAGAAATTTTGGGACAGGGGGTGTTTATTTAGCTCCAGATGAACCTATTCTTACCCAGCTCACTAGCTGTTCCGATCCTTTTCATCCAAGCAATGCTTCAGGAAAAAGCATTGTAAAGGTGGATGAAGTTCTTATTGATCAAATATGGTTCCCTCACCACCTTGTCTTAAAAGAAGGTGGTCAATATTACAATGGCTCAGGGGAGCCATTGTATTTTAATGGTGGTGATCTCCAAGTTAGTCCCACCCATACAAGCGATTTTTTTCAGGTAAATCATTACCCCATGCGCGATGAGAATTATTATAAAAATGTAAGACTGAGCAAAGCTATTTCTATAGATTATAATAATCTTGCTCTGGTTTTGGAAAATTACCAAAGTTTTAACTCTACACACGATTACCAAATAATTGAGTTTCTCAAAACAGAACACCCTACCATGTATTATAATTTTTGGATGGATAGTATCTCCTTTTATTCTCAAGCGGCTCAGGATAAGTTTGTTTATACTCTTCTTTATGAACTACTTGGTAAGCAAGATAAAGGTTACTATCTTGAAATTGGAGCAGCGGAGCCAATTAATATCAACAATTCATATTTTTTTGAGAAACATCTTCAATGGATTGGTATAAGCATCGACAATTCGGATAACTTTCAAAAGGATTGGTCTGTTTTTCGAACAAATCCTCTGCTTACAGAAGATGCTATACAGGCTAACTACAGTAAAATTTTGCAAAATTTCCCTCGAGAAATTGATTATCTTTCTTTAGATATTGATGGATATTACGATGTTGTCTTACAAAAAATGCCCTTTAACGACCATATTTTTAAAGTTATAACAATAGAGCACGATTTTTATAGGTTTGGAGAAATATATAGAAAGAAAGAGCGGGAAATCCTTGAAGCTCAAGGTTATTATCTGCTTTGTGCTAATGTGATGCATGATGGATTTGCATTTGAGGATTGGTGGATTCATCCGAGCGCCTTTCCTCCCAACGTACTTTCTGCACTTATTTCGCTTGATTTACAAGAAAAGGAGTGCACTCAGCTTATAGAAATTATTCAAACCCTAAGAGGGTGAGGGTTATCAGAATTAAGAATGTTCTAACGAACTCAGTTTACTCTACAGGACATTGATTTTTTGCTTGAGAGCCTTCCGAAAAAATACTATAGTCTTTTTCAAATCTTTACTGAGCAGATCGAGAGATGAAATTTTTGACTATATTTTTGTCCTGTTTCTTTTTATCAAGCCTTGCTTTTACGGCACCTCCTAGTGCGATGGCGCACTAGATATGTCCCTGAAGAACTCTATGAGCGATTTACTATGGGAGGAAGAATCTTAGATTGGTATTTGAAGTAAAATGGATATTCCTGTATTTCTTGTTTTAGCTGTGAAATGAAAATAAGGATAAATTGATGGGAACTTTATTATTTGCGACTTTCTTAAAACCTGGAATGTTGGATGCGTACAAAAAATTTTCAGCGGAGATCATCGGTCCTCGGAAGCTGGAATACAAGGAATTGTTGAAACGGTATGGACTCAAAACCGCTAAAGTTTGGCATGAAAAACTTTCAGGAAGAGATTATGTCATGATCGTACATGAGGCAGAAGACGACGCCCTTGAAAGATTGAAAAATTGGGGGTCTTCTACACATCCATTTGATCTTTGGTTTGGTGAGCATCTGAATAAGTGTTATGAAAAATTTCCAGAGCCCTCTCATTTACTATTCAAATTTGATGCCGGTAATTAAAAGGCTCCGAGAGATCGAAGCCTCTTTTAGACTCATAAGTTCTGTTATAAGTCGTACTGAATGCCTAACACAAAAGCATTATACTGCATATTATTCACTTTAACATTCCATGGAGTGGTAGGCACGTGAGTAGAATATACAGTCGATCCAAAAATGTAATTGCTGAAATCTTCAAACAAATAGCGATATTCTCCAAAGACGTGGAAGCATCCGCAAAAATTATACCGAAGTCCTGCCTTTACTTGGGCCGCAAAAGCCCATGATGAGTCGTTGCGTCTCGAATTGAAATGGTTAATTCCTACTTCCGCCGGAGCTAATTGCAAAGAGTTAGCATTGTTAAGAGATATCCGTGTCGCACCAATTCCCAATCCTACATATGGAGATAAAGCCCTAAAGCGAGAATTATTCAACGAAAATACAGCGTTGGCTAGATAAACGCCCGCATTCATACAAAAGGTATCCAAAAAGTCGTGTTCAGGCAATCTGTCTGTATCTGTAGTGTTAAAGAGGTGTCCCTTTATGCTACGGCTATACCAATAACCTTCCAGCTCAACTGCTGGGGATAAGCCCCAGCATGAACATCCGATATTTTGAAGGCATGTCGTCCATTCATATCCAATTTGTACGCCGCCGAATCCTGACCAAGTTGCATTAGTGTTTCCTCGAGCATCTACAGCCAAAGGACCACCTGCAGCGTCGGGGAAAAGTGCAGTGCCCATTTGAGATGCTCTAGCAGAATTTGAATGCATTCCCCCGCCAAATCCTCCGATATAAGTCCTATTTGATTCGCATGAATAACAACATTCCCCCGCCATTAAAGAAAAATTCATTGTACCTAATGATAAAACCACTAGCAAATAATACTTATTGAATAATTTAAACATTTGGTTCTCCTGTTGATATCTAACAGATTTTTTTAATCAATTCACCATTTTATATCAACTTATTTTTTCCCTGAGCAGCTTATATGGATCAGTATAAGTTCCATCACCCCAATCAATTAAATAGACATCTTGATCAGAAACCAAAATATTGCGTGGGTTCAAGTCACCATGGGTGTTTACAGTTGGAGTGTTTAAGCTTTGCAGTTGAGAGGCTCCCTCTTTGATAATTGAAATGGCATCTTTTTGTGAAATTCTTTAGAGCCCTTAATCAAGAATTGATTTGTATATTTGGAAAATCGCTAGCTATGGCATAATACCTAGAAACTGGGTATTTTTTCATGAGATTAGTCAATAAAACAAGATACGCTATTTTAGGGATGCTCCTTGAGGGCCCCAGCACGGGATACGAGATCAAGTCGCTTATGGGCAGATCGACAGTGTATTTCTGGCGTGAGTCCGACTCGACAATCTATCCGATGTTGAAGGTTTTAGCAGAGGAGGGAAAAGTGCTCTCCAAGATCGTTTATGTGGGAAAGAAAAAGAAAGAGGTCTTTTCGATTACGGAGACAGGACGGGCAGAATTTAAGGCTTGGCTTAAGAGTCCGACGGGATCGGAAACCCCACGCAACGAGTTTCTTCTTAAACTCTTTTTCGTCACAGATCGAGAGGAGATGATGCGGCTGTTTCAAGAAAGATTAGCAAAAGCCCAAAAGACATATGAAGAATACAAGAAAATCGAAGCGCGGCTAGAAAACTTAATAGATTCTCCCCAGAGAGCGATCCGCCTCAAAGCATTGAGATATGGAATCGCTCACCTTGCCTTAGAAATTCTATGGTTAAAAGAAGAATAGGAGCATCTCTATGTTTAAAAATTTTGTTTGCTCTTCTAAATGTGATCTGCCTGTGACTAGTGATCTCGCCAAAATTATTGTTCATGGCGCAAGAGAGCATAATTTAAAAAATATTTGTTTCGAGATTCCTAAAGGCAAGTTAGTTGCATTAACCGGCCCTTCCGGGTCTGGTAAATCCTCTATTGCAGTTGAGATCTTACAGAAAGAGTGTCTGAGACAACTATTAGAGTCACTTGGTATGACTACGGATCATATATCAAAGGCTAAGGTAGATAATATCATGGGGTTATCTCCTGCAATTGGTGTTTCTCAGCGCGTAACAGATTTTAATCCTCGCTCTACTGTCGGTACAAAAACAGGTATTCTCACAATTCTAAGGAATTTGTTTGCGTCTATTGGACGTCAGCCTTGTGTAGGCTGTTGGAAAATCGTCAAACAACCTTTGCAAGACAAAAATAAACTGATAACTGTTGAAATAGATGAGGAGAAGGGGAGTTCTTCTTCAAAGAAGACAACAAGAAGCTATTTTGATTGTCCAAATTGTGGTCAGCAGTTAGAGAAATTGAAAATGGCTCATTTTTCATTCAACGCAACAGTTGGAGCATGTGAGGCTTGTAAGGGAGTAGGTGAAATTATAGGTGTCGATATACCAAATTTACTCAATGTCGAAAAAACCATTAAAAATGGTGGAGTGAATTTTTGGGATGCAGCGATTGCAGAGTATTACGAGGGCATTATCCAAGCGGCAGCTAAGCATTATAATTTTCCCTTTGACACAAGCTTACCTATAGGAAATTACTCGAAAGAGCAGAGAAATTTTTTACTCTACGGGGTTACTTTTCCGGATTTTGTCAAGGTACACAAGAATATCAAAGAGCCTAAAAAGGTGAGTGAAGGGAAGTTTGAAGGTATTATCCCCAATTTATTGAACCGATATAAGAGTAATCCTAACAAGCTTCCAAGTGCTGTTAAGAAATATATCCTACATGAGCCGTGCCTTGCGTGTCATAATGCACGTTTGGGAAAGATTGGGAGAGAAGTAACCATCAGTGGGAAAACTATTATTGATGTGGCAGGGCTTAATCTATGTGAGCTGCTTACTTGGATCAATGCATTGGACAGCCAAGTTTTAGAGGGTGAATTGCAGGTTCTTGCAGCTCTTTCGAGTGCATTGAAAGAACGCACATCAAATTTAATAGAAGTGGGTTTAGGCTACCTCACTTTGGACCGCACACTTCCCTCGCTATCTGCAGGAGAGTCACAAAGAGTTAGATTAGCTTGTGTGCTGGGTAGTGGACTTACAGGAGTTTTGTACGTTTTAGATGAGCCAACAACAGGTCTACATCCCCACGATACTGCAAAATTATTAAAAACACTGAGGATGATACAAGAAGCGGGTAATACTGTTTTAGTCATTGAGCATGACCCAGATGTCATAAAGAGTGTTGATCACATAATAGATGTAGGACCGGGCGGCGGTAGCAAAGGTGGTGAAATTGTGGTTTCCGGCACACCTGCTGAAGTTATGGCTTGTGCGACATCCATTACCGGCAAATATTTGGCGAGGATTGCGACTGCCTCGCTAAATCGCCCTCGCCCCCCTGAGAGCAAGGTACTTACTATTCGTGATGCTAGCGAAAACAATCTGAAAGGTATCGATGTTAGTATTCCTGTAAACCAGCTTGTTGTGATGACGGGCGTCTCCGGCTCAGGAAAATCAACTTTTTTATTTGGTATCTTAGATAAGGTGGCAAGAAAGCATTTTAATGGCGCAAGTGAAGTGCCGGGAAAGCATGCTTCTGTCCATGGGTTAAGTCATTTTAATCGAGTGGTAACAGTAGATCAGGTCACGATCAGGAAGACACAATCATCTCGCTCTAATGTAGCAACCTACACAAAACTTTTTGACTTGATTCGAGATTTGTTTGCGTCGACGCCAGAAGCAAAAGCTCGTGGCTCTGGTGCGGATAAGTTTTCTTTCAATACATCCGATGAACGCTGTGAGAACTGTAATGGGGCGGGTGTGGTGGCTATTGACATGGCCTTTATGCAAGATGTTGAGATGGAGTGTCCTCTCTGCAATGGCAGGCGATTCAATGAAGAGCCGTTATCGGTGAAATTTCAAGGACATAATATCGTGGACGTTTTAGATATGACAGTAAGCGATGCAATCCCAGTATTTAGTGAGCATCAGAATATTTTTCTACTCTTGGATTTAATGAAGCAGGTTGGATTGGAATACTTAACTTTAGGGCAGTCTACTTCGACATTGTCAGGAGGGGAGGCACAACGCATCAAATTGGCGACGGAGTTATCCAAGTCTGGAAGGGAATCAACATTGTACTTGTTGGATGAGCCCACAACGGGCTTACACCCACGTGAGGTGGAAAAGTTGCTTGACATCTTGAGAAAGCTTGTATCCAAAGGGAATACGGTAGTCGTCATTGAACATAATTTAGATGCTATTTGTGAAGCAGATACAATTATAGATTTTGGTCCAGGCGGTGGGATTGCTGGTGGTGAAATTGTTGCAATAGGTACACCTCAGGAAGTGGCTGCCAATAAAGATTCGTTAACGGGGCAATGCTTGAAAGCTTACCTCGCATTTTAAAAACAGTAGGCAGGCAAGAGTTAATCTGATTTCTTCTAAAGTATTTTCAAAACTGAGCGCAAAAAAGTTTGGACGACGGCCGAAAAACGCTCGGGCTGATCATACGGAACCGCATGACCTGCTCCCTCGATTTGTATGACCCCCAAACGTTGATTGAGTCTGGTGAGTTCTGCGGCAATTTCAAGAGTGACTATTGATCCAACATCACCGACGATAAGCAGGCTCGGAACATCAAGAGCATTGATCAGCTGCATGTAGTCGGGGTTCGGCGGCGTCAAAACCTTGTAGGCATGAATGCTAGTTTGAAATCTTGCCTCTGCGAATAGTTCGATGACCTCGCGTGAGCGACGGCTATGTCGGCTCTCCATCTCAGCCAAAAGATCCTCCTTTGGCTGGTTGAGAATTCGGCGATGCTGGTCTGCGGCATCACTTTTGTGAACTTCACGCTGACGTTGCGGCGTCAAGAAGGTTGGATCAACCAAGACAAGTCCTCGCAGTCGCTTAGGATTCTGACTGGCGACCACAGCCGCTGTCATGCCTCCCATAGAATGGCCAAGCACCACTGGAGTAGCGAGTCCGAGCGCGTCGATAAGGCTTACGACATCAGCGGCGAGGTTGTTATAGCGATAGCCATGGTCCGGTGCGCTGGAGTTTCCGTGGCCCCGTGCATCCGGCATGACAATGTCGTAATCCTTCTCCAACGCCCGAGCCAAAGGAGTCCAGCACGCTCCATTCAACGTAAGCCCATGCAGCAGAACAACAGGGGGTTTGTCGCCACCGGTTCGTAGATAGCGCACATCAATCCCATTTGCTTCACAGGTCCCTGTTGTCCAACTAGACATTGCTCCCTCCATAAATGACTGATTTAATAACTGAGATTTTCTTCTTTAGAGCGCCAAGCCTTGTCAGTTTTGAATGCTATCTCTACCACGCCTTGTGGTGCAAACATGCCTATGAAATGTCTGTACATCTCGGGCCTGTCCTTACCTCCAGCTGTCGTCAAAAGTAACTCTCGACTATAGACGGCAATGTCTTCTACGATGCGTTCATGTCGGTAATAGGCCAGGATTGTCGAATCAATTTCCACTTTTCCGTAACCCTTATAAAAAAGTTTTTCCTCATGGGGCTTATTCCAAACGTTCCCAACACCGCCGCCAAAAAACATAAGATCTCGCTCTTTTGGCGCCATGATAGGTTCATCCCAGTCGACTATGTAGATCGTATTATTTCCATCTATCAGCACGTTGCCAGCATGAATATCAGAATGACACAGTACGAATTTAGGGGATTGGTTCTGGAGTTTTTCTCCTAGCTTTTCCGCACGATCTACTAGCCGGCGAATGGCCAGCATATTCTTCTTCATAAACTTTTGTAATTTTAAAGCTATCTCATCGGCGATCGGCTCGACTTCAATATGAGCATAGATCGATCGAACGATCTCGCGCCATTTTGCTGAGTAGGTCTCTCGCCTAATTCGGTGTTGGATGGGTAGCGGCACTTCAATTTCGTGAAGCTGTCTCAACACTTTTCCGAGTATTGTCCATTGATCATCCGTTAAATTACGATTGAATCCATCTTGCCCATCAACAAATGGGTATACAATGAGAGTATAGTCATCAATACGCTGAGTTGTTCTACCGTGAATTGTCTTAACAGGGGGAATAATGTGTCGAATCCCAGCGCTCTGTAATAGCTCACCTATTTCAACGCTGATATCATGATGGTGCCCCTGTTTTAGCTTTATGAAATAAGACTTTTGATTAAGTGTCTGAACCTTATATACAGAGGCATTTATATCTGCTCCCAAAAGGAGAAATGTAAGGGAAGCGACTTCAATGCCATAATGGGTATTTAAGCAGCTAATAATGGTTGGGTCTGAAAGGGGGTGTTTCTCTAGCATTTAAATTCAGTGATTATTCGAGTCATTTTTTGCCTGTGTCACAAGTGACAAGAGAATATAACAAAGAAAAGGGAAAAACGAAATAGTTTGTATATCGCTAAAAAAAGAGGGCTTTATTCAATAAAACGAAGCTTTCGAGAGACATTCAGACCTTCTGATACCAACAAATAGCTTCTTTTCAAGTCTTGGCAAGATATGTTATCGTGTCGAACCGATATAATGGTGATCTTTAAGAAATAATTTTGAGGAAAAATATGCAAAAAATCAATCCCTGCCTGTGGTTTAGTGGCAATGCTGAAGAGGCTGTGAATTTTTATATTTCCAATTTTAAAAACTCAAAGATTGAAAATATATCTAGATATGGTTCAGTTGGTTATGAAATTCATCGAATGAAAGCAGGAACAGTCATGAGCATAGAATTCCAACTCTTTGGGCAGATGTTTGTAGCCTTGAATGGAGGTCCCGAATTCAAATTCAATGAGTCGATTTCTTTTATTTTGAATTGCGAAACACAAGAGGAAGTGGACGAGCTTTGGGAAAAGCTTTCTGAAGGAGGAGAAAAAGGGCCTTGTGGGTGGCTTAGAGATAAGTATGGGTTATCTTGGCAAATTGTCCCAACAGCTTTGGGGAAAATGTTGCAGGATAAGGATACTAAAAAAACAGATCGAGTAATGGCAGCCATGCTTCAAATGAAGAAACTAGACATTAAAATTCTAGAA
>Ga0207088_1048_pt1 | contig 12636 bp, 8 predicted proteins | sample Alteio_BWMinHeat_52_FD_153564 | JGI IMG/M metagenome (GOLD analysis project Ga0207088, IMG submission 153564) | Enriched cells from forest soil in Barre Woods Harvard Forest LTER site, Petersham, Massachusetts, United States -... | ecosystem: Environmental > Terrestrial > Soil > Temperate forest >... | reverse complement strand
AGAAAATCCAAGGCCGCTGGCTCTACCTAAGCGGCCAAATCCTCTAAACTCTGCTGATAGAGGCGTTAATAATTGCAAAAAACTCTAATAGTCAGTAATATAGATATCTAAGCTTATTAAGATTTTATAAGGAGAAAAGATGCAACCAACAGAAAATCGATTTGGACAACCTACAGTCCCCATATTAACACAAAGAGCAAGAAGTGAGGGAATTATATCATTCTCTCAGGAGTTATTAGAGAAAATTTTTTCATTTGTTAAAAGTAGAAGGGATTGTTTTGCTGCAGCATTAACTTGCAGGCAGTTTAGCGTTTTGATATCTAAAGAAAGACGAGAAGTATTTCCACCAGTTCCTCCTCAAGTAGAAATAATAAGAAGCGAGAGAATCGGCGGTTTTTCCCGCGAAGTATTAGATAAGATTTTTTCCTTTTTAAAATCCGGTCAAGACTGTTTTGCTACAATGCAAACTTGCGGGCAATTTAGCTCTATTATGCCCCATGTTAGATTCGATTATCATTCTCTCTTTGTCAAAAGCAGAAATAGAAACCCTCCATTCATAGGTTATTTTAAAAAAGTTCCTCTTAGCTGTATGAGTGGTTATTATCCATGCAAAGGTATTACTCTTGGAGAAGAAGAAAAACCTTCTGATTGGAAATATCAAGACGATAGGCGTTTCTTCAATACGTTTCTAGGCGGGTATCTTAGAACTATTTCTACTCCGCGATTAGATGAGGATAGTGGCCTTTTTTCAGATGATGAGGTCTCTGATGTGGTCGACCTTAATAAAGTATTTCTAAACGAAGGAGATTTAACAATTGGCACTTTTCGTACGCACTATAATTCTAACATCCTGAGTTTGGCATTAATAGAAAAAAAAGGTGAATCATCGACATCAAAAGTAGTTCAGATAATCACAACTCGGGGAGATTTTTATCATTTTCCTGCTAGCCCAGTAGATCCTACACTTCAGCCTTCAAAGGAATTGAATATATTTCGAGATACAAAACCAGAAGAACAGAAAACAAACAGTTTCGATCCTATGCTTGAAGACACCTCCCTAACAAGAGAAGGAAATCCAAAAAAAAGATCATATGATGGAGTTGGGTTTGATGTTTTCATAACAAATCCAACCCACCCAAAAAAAAGAAAATTAGATGCTGTTATCAATAAAGTTTTTCTAATTCCAGACACAGATCTTGTTCTATTAGATTGCCTAATCAATGGCGATGAAATAACGCGGTTATGGAATAGTGAAACTCTCCAAATTCTTCAAGAAATACCAGGTTCAATCTCTAGAGCTAGTCCATCCGGAAAACTATTTTTTATTACGGATGATTCTTTTTCTAAAGGCAAATGCCCACTATACAAATTTAATAAGGATCTCAATGAATATGAATTACTTAGATTAGATTTATTTAGAACTGGCACTCCTAATTTTGGGGGTGATCAAACCAGACAATTGCATTTCAAGCTATTGTATTCTAGCGAACCATATGATTTTGAGTTTCTAAATGATACACATTTATTTATTCGAGGACCTACATCTAATATATATATTTACAATTTAATAACTTATGAAGTTACTGAACTTCTTTCAAATCTATTTTTTACAACTAAAACAAAACTAGAAAGCATATTATCAAATATGTTAGTTGCTAATCATCATATTGTTTTTACAAAAAAGTCTCAAAAAGAAAGAGTGCTTTATATTCAAAATACCATTACCGGAATATATGAATCTTTTACGAGTAGAATGTTATCCTCCAAAAGAAAATCCCACATTCATGCATTCAGAATAATTACCCGGGAAGAAACTTCTTTTGTCCAAGTATGTCTAAAATATGATCATACAAATTTTGGCGGGCCCACTTACGAATATGTTGAAATTAGTTTAGGGCCTAACGTTGCGATTGGATTAAATAAAGATGGTGCCACACTCCCTGCGCCGCAATCATTTGATATAATTTCCTCTGAAGGGGAAACGTCATCATCCGAAGAGGAAGAGGAGGAGCAATTATCTAATATGCCTAATTATGCTAATGCTGATGATATAGTTCCTCTTGATATTGATAGTGACATAAGCCATCTCATGGAGCTCCTTGCAGACCCTCCGCTCCCCCCCCCCAGCCACGCCGATCTATTAGCTCGCCTACTAAATAGAAAAGGTGAAGATCCAGCAGATTGAAAAACCCAGCCCTAAAAGGGCTATGGGATTCTTTCAAGGTTTTGGATAGAATCGATTTACATGGCTCGCCTAACCCAAGGCTAGACCTACGATTGCGGCTTAGCTCATTCAAAACGAACAAGAACGCCTCTTATACCGAAAAAAGCCTCTTCGAGAAAATCCAAGGCCGCTGGCTCTACCTCAGCCAAATCCTCTAACTGGCTTAGGGACAGAGCCGTTAATACTTGTAAAGAATTCTAATAATAAGTAACATAGATATTTGATGTAATAAGATTATATTTATTAGGGAATAAAAAATGACAGCAGTAAATCGCCGTGGTGAACCCATCATTCACGCAGACGTACAGAGAGTAAGAAACGAGGGTCTCACAGCACTACCTGAGAAAGCATTAGCGCATATTTTTTCATTTGTTAAAAGTAGAAGGAATTGTTTTGCTGCAGCATTAACTTGCAGGCAGTTTAGCGTTTTGATACCTAAAGAAAGACGAGAAATATTTCCACCAGTTCCTCCTCAAGTAGCAATAATAAGAAGTGAGGGAATCGGCGGTTTTTCCTGCGAAGTATTAGATAAGATTTTTTCCTTTTTAAAATCCGGAACGGATCTTTTTGCTACAGCATTAACTTGCAAACAATTTACCTCTATTTTGCCTAACGTTAGATTCGATTATCATTCTCTCTTTGTCAAAAGCAGAAATCGAAACCCTCCATTCATAGGTTATTTTAAAAAAGTTCCTCTTAGCTGTATGAGTAATCATTATAAAAAAGAAGACATTACTCTTCAAGAAGAAGAGAAACCATCTGATTGGAAATATCAAGACGATAGGCGTTCCTTCAATCCCTATCAAGGGCATCTTGCAACCAGGCTTGCTCAATTAGATGACAATGAATCTGATACTCATAAAACAGTATTTATAAAAGAAAACGAAAGAGAGTTAGAAATTGGCACTTTTGGTTTGTATATGGACTGCGTCGTGAGTAATAAATTAATAGAAAAAACAGTAGATTCATCGAAAACGAAAGTAGTTCAGATAATCACAACTCAGGGAGATTTTTATCATTTTCCTGTAAGCCCAGCAGATTCTAAACTTTTGTCTCCAGGGGTATTGAATATATTTCGGGATAGTCGGAATGCGCAAGATGATTCTCTCTTAACACATGCAGAAAAGCAGAACACAAACAGTTCCAACCCTAAGCTCGAAGGAAATCCAAAAAAAAGATCATACGATAAAGCTAAGTTTGATCCTCCCACAACAAACCCAACCGGCCAAAAAAAACGCAAAATAATTACTTTAGTAAAGGACGCTTTTCCAATTCAAGACACAGATTTTGTTCTATTAAGTTGCGAAATCAATGACAATACAATAAAGCTTTTATGGAATAGTGAATCTCTCCAAATTCTTCAAAAAATACCGGGTTCAATCCTTCAAGCTAGTCCATCCGGAAAATTATTTTTTACCGGCTCTTTTTTGCCAGGTGAATGCCAACTATATAAATTTAATAAGGATCTCAATAAGTATGAATTACTCAACTTAGATTTTTGTGAAAATTTATTTAAAAATAGAAATATTTCTTATAATGATGGGGATGTGGATGTATGCTTTCTAAATGATACATATTTGATTTTTCAATTAGATGGTAAGTGTTTCTTTCTTTACAATTTACAAACAGAGGAAGTTACTAAACTTCCTAAACTTCCTAAACGTCGAATTTCCGTCACAAACATATCATCAAATATGTTAATTGCTAATCATCATATTGTTTTCACCGTTCCAAATTCTACAAAGGAAACAGTGCTTTATATTCAAAATACCATTACTGGAATATATCAATCTTTTACGGGTAGGATTTTATCCTCCAAAAGACAATCCAACATTCATGAATTCAGAATAATTAACCGGGATGAAACTTCTTTTGTCCAAGTATGTCTAAAATATGATCATACAAATTTTGGCGGGCCCATCTACGAATACGTTGAAATAAGTCTAGGATCTAACGTTGCGATTGGATTAAATAAAGATGGTGCCACACTCCCTGTCCCTATGCCTGATATAAATTCCTCTGAAGAGGAAGAGGAGGAGCAATTACCTAATAATATGGCTGATTATGCTAATATAGTTCCTCTTGATCCTGATAGTGAGATGAGCCCTACCTTAGCTGGCCTACTAGAGAGATGGTGAAGTTCCAGCAGATTCAATGATTTCCATTCTCAATGAAAAGACTGAAGTCGATGATTTCAGAGAAATATCCACTATCTTGCATACCCTCGCTCATTCCATTTACATGAATGAGAACAGGCTTTGACCTATCTTAGCCGCCAAATTCGATGCCCTCAAACCCTGATTTTTCTTTTCGAAGAAATCCTATTGAGCTACAATGACTTTCCATTTTGGAAGAATTTTTAGATAAGTAGGAAAATTTATGATGGCACTTGTCGGACAAACCAGCTCATGCTCTAGATTTGTAAGACCTTTCGGCTCAAATTGTTTACCTTTTAGGTATGGGATGATGGGCTCTACGCAACAGATCATGGTTAATCATTTACAATTACAAACGAACCTTTATTCTCATCCCCGAAGCTACTCTTATTCTCCATTCGCGAACCCAGCAGGTGATAGTATGAACAAAGCAGGACAAATAGGATTAGGCATACTCTTCATCGGAGGTGGAGGTGCCTTATATTATGTCAGTACCAACAAAAAGTCTGCTAGTGAAAAGAGATCCCCCCCTTTGCCAGACAAAGAATCCTCTATCGACAAAGAGGACAGAACCGATTTAAAATAAATATTTTAAGCTTTCTATCACTTCTGTATGCGCTAAAGAGGCCGTTGCATAGATCTGAAGAGTCTTCAATGGCAAGCACATCTTTTGGCCAATTCAGCATATCTTCATAAGCTAAATTACGATGAGTAGATTGTATCGTCTTAGGTGTCATTAAATTTAATCTTAAAAGATTGTATGTCGCCTTAACATCATACCAATCATCAAATAGACGAGCAAGGCTACTTCCTTTATTTTCTCCAAGCCTTTCTGCTATAGTAATTAAGCGTTTCTTCCTTCTCTTATCAAATAATTGAACTGTCCCAAAGTTTTTTTCTGCCCAATCTAAAATTGTACTCTTGTCTATGCTTGCATTCATTGCATTTGCTCCATTAATTCATAAATGAAACAACAATATACTCTAAATTTGAAAAATTTGGGTAATGACAAGGGCAGCGCCCTAGGTATATTAAAGTATTGATTTTCAGGCTGTAAGCCTGAGTTATAGCTTTTGAACGGAGCTAAGCCGCAATCGTAGGTCTAGCCTTGCGTTAGGCGAGCCATGTAAATCAGTTCTTTATCCAAAACCTAAGAAAGAATCTAAATGTGCCCTTTTACGGCTGGGTTCTTCAACTCCAAAATTTCTTGTGATTCAAAAAATCTTAAAGTCGAGATTGCAAAAAACACTAATAATAAGTAACATATGTATATTAAGCATTTATTAAGGAGTAAAAAATGGCCGTAGAAAATGGCCCCTGGTGGCCCTCCGTTCACACGGAAGTAGAGAAAGTAAGAAGCGGGGGTTTCACAGCACTACCTGAGGAAGCATTAGGGCATATTTTTTCATTTTTCAAAACCTCAAGAGATTATTTTGCTACAGCAACCACTTGCAGGCAGTTTCGTGCCATTCTACCTCAAGCAAAACGAGAGTACCCACGAGTTCCTCCTGAAGTATTAGAGCATATTTTTTCTTTTTTTAATTCCCCTAAGGATTGTTTTGCTACAGCATTAACTTGCAAGCAATTTAGCTCTATTATGCCCAACGTTAGATTCGATTATCATTCTCTCTTCGTCAACAGCGGAAATGGAGATCGTTCATTTATAGGTAATCTTAAAAAAGTTCCTCTCAGAGGTATGAGTAATTATTATCAAAAAAAAGATGTTACTCTTCAAGAAGAAGAGAAACCTTCTGATTGGATATATCAAGACGATAGGCGTTACTTCCATGACTTTCAAGGGCATATTGCAATCGAGCTTAATGGCTCTGTTGCTCATGCAACACTATTTATAAAAGAAAACGATAGAGATTTAGAAATTGGCGCTTTTCGCATGCACAGGGACTACTCTGGTAGGTACATGGACCCCGTCATGGACCACGTCGTGAGTTGTAAATTAATAGAAAAAAAAATAGAATCATCGATGGAGAAAGTAGTTCAGATAATCACAAATCAGGGAGTTTTTTATCATTTTCCTACTAGCCCAACAGATCCTACACTTCCCCCTGCAAGAGTAGGGAATGTATTGCGGGATAGTTGCAATGCGCAAGATGATTCTCTCTTAACAAATCCAGGAGAGCCGAACAGTTTCAATACTAATCCGGAAGAAAATCTAAAAAAAAGATCATATAATGAAGCTGGGTTTGATGTTCTCATAACAAATCCAACCCGCCCAAAAAAAAGCAAATTAAATGCTGTAGTAAATAACGCTTTTCCAATTCAAGACACTGATCTTGTTCTATTAAATTGCCGTATCGATGGCGTTAGTATAATTCGGTTATGGAATAGTGAAACTCGCCAAGTTCCTCAAGAAATACCAGGTTCAATCCTTGAAGCTAGTCCATCCGGAAAATTATTTTTTACCAATCCTTCTGTTTTTCTAGATGAACAAGAAGAACGCGAACTATACAAATTTAATGAGGGTCTCAATAGGTATGAATTACTCAACTTAGATTTTTTTCTAAAAAACATTACTGATCATTTGCGTGATGATGAAGTTGATAAAAAATCTGTTGAGGAAGATTTTGATGATGATGTAGGGTTTCTAAATGATACACATTTTATTATTCAATTTGATTCAAATCTTAGATTTCTTTACAATTTACAAACAGAGGAAGTTACTAGATTTCCTTCACTTCAAATTTCTGAATGCACAAGCATATTATTATCAAATATGTTAGTTGCTAATCATCATATTGTTTTTACCGTTGAAAATTCTCCAAAAGAAACAGCGCTTTATATTCAAAATACCTTTACTGGAATGTATGAATCTTTTACGAGTAGGATTTTATCCTCCAAAAAAAAATCCAACATTCATGCATTCAGAATAATTAACCGGGATGAAACTTCCTTTGTCCAGGTATGTCTAAAATATGATCATACAATTTTTGGCGGACACGACTATGTTGAAATTAGTTTAGGATCTAATTTTACCCGTGGATTAAATGAAAAGGCTGCCACACTACCTGTGCCGCAATCACCTGATATAGATCTAAATGAGGAAAGCTCGTCTGAAGAGGAAAGCTCGACCGAAGAGGAAGAGGAGGAACAAAGGGCTCAAGATAATCATAATCGCATAAATGATTTCATTAATAGATTAGAAGAAGCGTTGAGGTTGCAGAAATCTGCACTGACTTTCCCTATGCCTGATATAAGTTCCTCTGAAGAGGAAGAGGAGGAGCAATTACCTAATAATATGGCTGATTATGCTAATATAGTTCCTCTTGATCCTGATAGTGAGATGAGCCCTACCTTAGCTGGTCTACGAGAAAAAAGTTGGTGAAGTTGCGGCCGATTCAATGATTTCCATTCTCAATGAAAAGACTGAAGTCGATGATTTCAGAGAAATATCCACTTCCATTTACATGAATGAGAACAGGCTTTGACCTATCTTAGCCGCCAAATGCGATACGCTAAGATCTTGATTTTTCTTTTACGGAAAAACCTTTATTGATCTACAATCACTTTCGATTTTGAAAGAATGATTAAAGAAGGATAAAAAATTTATTATGGCGCTTATCGGACGAAACAGCTCATGTTCTAGATTTACAAGATCTTATGTCTCAAATTGTTTACCTTTTAGGTATGGGATGATGGGCTCTACGCAACAGATCATGGTTAATCATTTACAATTACAAACGAACCTTTATTCTCATCCCCGAAGCTACTCTTATTCTCCATTCGCGAACCCAGCAGGTGATAGTATGAAAAAAGCAGGACAAATAGGATTAGGCATACTCTTCTCAGGAATTGCATTTACTTCCTTAGCCTTATATGTTAATGCCAACATCCCTCCAAAGCCAGTCGTATTTTCTGCTCTCGAGGGTAGGGCTTGGGTAGACGAATGTTTGAAGCTACACCCTGAAGTCAAATGGCTAGCTGAGGGCCATGTTCGAAAAACGGAAGAGGGCCGAGCAACTGCGCATGGAGCCTATTCAGAACAATTATTTGGTAAAAAGGAGATTGAATTTGATAGAACCATCATGACAATCGAATTTTTAAGGCACGTTTTAAGGGGTACCTACAAAGACTATGAGGTATTGACTGCAGCGCAACCCCGCGATATTAGACTCTCTTTTGAAAGCTTTCTAACGCTACATCAAGAGGGAAAAAGATTGTTAAAATCTAAATGGAACGGACTGTCTGAAGTGCAAATGGCTGAGGCTATGGAAACGGCTTTAGTGCTTGGCGACATAGGAAAGAGTGAAAAAGCAAGAGAATTATTTAAACCTTACGGTATTAATCAACCTGACCATGATGATTTTTACGGAGAAGCGATACAAATTATTAAAGAGCACCCTGAACTCTCTCCCTCCTTCTCTCACCTTCCTCGCGCTGCTAAAAGACTCCTTTGCGAGATAGCTAATCTGGCTCACTATGGTCATGTGACTCATTTAGAAGGGGGTCCGGGAATGTTTAATAAACTCAAAAAGAGCGGTCTGCCCTCAAAAGACCCCATTGCTCTCTCTGTTGATCTCTTTGTTCATGGTTGTGATGTTGGAGGAGCTTTAGGCCATGTCGATAACCGCTCATCTCTTGTTTACACCGAACCTGCGCATAAAGCCATGCAAGCCATGGGAGATGCTGTAAGAGTTCTTTCAGATCCTCAAACAACGGAGTGGGATGCCTATAATTCTTATTTAGGAGTCCGTGCCTCTTGGTTGGGATTAAGCTCCGAAGATAGATCGGATCGCGTTTTAGTCCGCATCGGCGCTATGCTAAGGCTCTCCACTCCAGAGGAAGGGGCCATTTTAAGGAATGCTATGCTTGAACTTAACGGAAATATGCGCGATAGAATTGCAGCTGCGCTGGATATTCAACAAGACGACCAACCCAGCCGTACTCCTACCTATATGCCCGCAGTACTCGTGAATCTATCTAATAACCCGGAGCTTGGTGATTCAAAAGAGATAAGATTATCTAATGCGATTAAAATTGGCTTACCCTTTATAGCTAGAGTTCTGGAAAACCATAAAGAACTCTTGGCAAGGGGTGAATTTAATCCAAATATTCCTCTTAATTTCAATAGAATAGCTGGCATAGCAAAGACATCCCCCCATTCGCTAGACAAAGCATTCTCGATCGACGAAGAGGGCATGATCGATTTAATAAATATTTAAATGAAAATCTCTCCTGACCTCCAAGCGAATTAACCTAGAAAAAGCTATAAATCAGGCCAACGGCCTGAAATATAATAGCCTAGGGCAGCGCGCCCTAGGTGGGGCAGCGCCCTAGGTCAAATCACCCGCTTGGGGGATGGGGTTATTCGGGTTCGGCTTGTTTGAAAATCTGCTTGCCCTTGTACTGGCCGCATGCAGAGCAGATGCGATGGAAAAGGCGGGGTGAGCCGCAATTGGGGCAGGGAGTTGTATTGATGGGAGCTTTTGCGTGATGGCCCCTTTTTGCATTCTTCCTTGCATTTGAACTTCGATTTCGTGGCACTGCCATAGCTTAATACTCCTAATAAAACACTCTTAGATATCTTTAAAGGGGTGGTAGCGGTCTACCATTTCCGGATCCCCTTTTGCAAAATACTTAACAACTTCATTACGCTCGGGACAGCTGCCCCCGCACTCTGCTTTCAAGGGCAGGTCGAGCAATATCTCTTCCCGAACCAAATTCTTATAATGGAAGATTCCCCCTCGGATTGCACTTGTCTCCTCAGAATAATAGAGACCAAGAAGATGAATCGGGACCTCTACCTCTCCATTACAGATGGCACATGGAACGGATGCTTCCGTGATAATATCTAAACGCAAAATCAGGGCTCCATCTGCGAGATAAGCCTCTCCTTTGAGGATGACCGGAGCCTTGAATGTATCTTCTTCTTGGACATCAAGAAATTCAGGCCCTACCTCAAATTCGATCTTCGCTCGCCGCCCTTCTTTTAGCTGTTCGATATGGATTGTAAATAAGTCATCCATTGAAAAATGCGGTAATGTGTAAAGTCTACAAATTTACAGCAAAAAGTGATTTATTTCCACCCCTTGTTTTTTTTGTTTGTCAAAAAAAAATTGCTCTAGTGCGTTCATTTAGGGAGTTTTCTTTCAAAAACAATGGAAAACAAGAGGTTTTTATGGATAACTAGCTTAGATTTTTGTATAATAGGTCGCGACAAAGGAAAAAGAGTAGCCTTCTCATCTTCTACGGATTAGCGTGAAGAAAAGATTGAGAAGGCATCGAGAAGTAAAATCTGGCAGTGGCCTAAGAGCAGCAAAATAATTTTTTATTCCCCTAAATGGGCATTAATTGGCTTTCATCTAATTGTTTTCCGCAAGCGTTTTTCTCAAGGCGGATGTTGAAGAAGATGTGCAAATAAGCCAATTCATACGTGAAAGATACGAGCTAGTGGTGTTACACTATCTTTTTCGATTTTGGATTTCCTTTTTGCTCTTGCTAATGCCTTTGCAAGCGTTGGTGTTGCAATGGATAATGAAGTTCTACTTAATATTGAATCTAAAGAGATCCGTTATGCCCATTTAAAAAATGGACTCTTGTACGATCTGATTATTGAAAGAAAGAAAACGAGACAAATCACCGGTAATATCTACCGGGGCAGAGTCACAAATATTTTACACAATATTCAATCAGCTTTTATTGATATTGGAGAGTCGGAAAATGGTTTTATCCATATGTCCGACATCATTGAAAATACGAAAAAATTCGAACAGATGTTCGACATGGACTTCGCTCTTGATTCAGATATCCAGAGCGTGAACATGCGGCGGAAGGCCAATGTAAATATCGAAGAGGTGATGAAACCCGATCAGCCCGTCTTAGTGCAGGTCGTGAAAGAACCGATCGGCTCGAAAGGAGCCCGGCTCACCTCCAACCTCTCCCTTGCTGGAAGATACCTTGTCCTCCTTCCTAACTCCCCCCTCCGAGGAGTCTCTCGAAAGATTGAGGACCGGCAGAGTCGGGAGCGTCTAAAAAAACTCATCCGCGCCTTTGAAATGCCCCACGATATGGGACTTATCTGCCGAACAGCAAGCGCGAATGCCTCTACCGATCAGCTTATCGATGAAGCTCATGAACTTTTAGCCCTCTGGCAAGATGTTATGGAAAAATTCAATAACTCCAGCATTCCCACTCTTCTCTTCCAGGAATCTGACATTATTAGAAGATCTCTTATGACTTGCATCGATAAAAAATTTGACCGTCTTCTCATCGATGATTATCCGACTTTCCAGATCTGCCGCAAGCTCTTTCGCAAGTATTCAGAAGAGCATAATTTAAAAATCGAATACTACCGCGATAAAACCCCCATGTTCGAGCGGTTCAATGTTGAAAGAGAGATTGAAAAAGCTACTCGGCGCAAGATTTGGCTCTCAAGTGGAGGATATCTCTTCTTTGACCAGACTGAAGCTATGTGCACAATTGATGTTAATTCGGGAAGAAGTTCCTCTTCAGAGAATAAAGATGTGGAGGAGACTCTTGTCCGCATTAATCTGGAAGCAGCCTCTGAAATTTCAAGACAGCTGCGGATCAGAAATATAGGAGGATTGATTATCTGTGATTTTATCGATATGCGTTTTCGTAAAAATCAGAGGCGTGTCCTCGAGCGTCTTAAAGAGACGATGAAAGAGGATAATGCAAAATGCACTATCTTGGGTATGAGCGAATTTGGTCTTGTTGAAATGACAAGGCAGAGAAGCAGACAATCCCTTGCCCATATGCTCTTTGAATCCTGTCCCTATTGTCATGGAAATGCTCTCATCAAAACCCATGAGAGCACAGCCATTGAAATTGAAAGAGACCTTAAAAAAGCGATTCTAATGGGAGAAACTAGCATTATCATCTTAACTCATCCTCTTTTAGACCACTACCTAGAACACTCTGATAAATCCTTTTTTATTAGCCTGGCAAAAAAATCCAAAGCACACCTTGAATTTCGCTTCTCAGATCTTCTCCACCTTAATGAATATCAATTTTATTCTACGACAAGTAACCAGCTTATTGAAATATAGAAAGGAGGAGAAGCTGCGAATGAAATTTGTTGAATCTTTAAATCAAGCTTTTGAACGAGGAGAAATCCCCCATAAAGTTTATAAGCTCCTCTCTTTGCTCTATTATTCTTTTCAAGATGTTCTAAAATCAACAGAAGCTGGGATCTACTCCCATGATGGGGTTTTTACAGATTTTTTAGACAGGGTGAAAGAGCTGGTGGCAAGCCCCTTTGTTTTTGAGCCCTTTCACCGG
>Ga0207088_1161_pt1 | contig 12673 bp, 9 predicted proteins | sample Alteio_BWMinHeat_52_FD_153564 | JGI IMG/M metagenome (GOLD analysis project Ga0207088, IMG submission 153564) | Enriched cells from forest soil in Barre Woods Harvard Forest LTER site, Petersham, Massachusetts, United States -... | ecosystem: Environmental > Terrestrial > Soil > Temperate forest >... | reverse complement strand
GAACACTTCGATCGTAGCATAGCTTTATCGGACCTCCAACAATAGGCTGGCAGGCCCAGTAGGCATTTATGCACCATCCGTGATCTGGACAATATTGTAAATACTTTCCACCTTGCTGTGTGAAGCATATGGTCCAGCATGTGACGAAATTCTCACTCCAATGAATATCCCTCCCGTGGCATGTGCTGCAATCTCCGGTGCATGGACAGAGATCCGCCGTGAAGTGTTGAGGATTATACTGCATGAGCCACCAAGACGCGCTGTCAAGTAGGAGAGAATCATCTGGTGAACATACGGTCGGATCCCAGCAGACCTTTAGAAGGCAATAATCGAAATTATTCACACTGGTTTGCCGAGCTGCATAACATATTGTTACAAAACAGCTATCTCCTGCATCGTCGACAGAAATATTAACACAAGTATCATAAGGCCCCTGCCACGGGATTGGGGTAGTATCATACTGGGCATCGTCAATGGGAACCGGTGGGCAAGGGCATGTCGGGCATTGTGCTCTCGCACTATAACTAATGAATATGGTGCTACAACAAAGCAGCACCAATGCGGCCAAAACCGCGAGTTTGGAAACGATTTGCTTAATCATAAGCGTTTTTGAAAATGAATTAGTTAAAAAGCCAGCTCGTTACGCGAACCTGGCAACTGATCTCCGGAAGCCGGGCCGATGCGCTGTAAGATAGCACTTCGGTTCGGCTTTTCGCTTTTCATCACCATTCTCTAAAATTGGGAGTCCGGCGGCAAAAGCGTTCCGATGACCTGCTACAGTATAGGCGATTTCAACAGGTGTTTTGTAACAGACTTTTTTCATTTTTATGAAAAAATAATTCTAACGTAAATCCGCTGCCAATTCCGAATCATTTCTTGCGTTTTTTTGGATGTGGAGGCAGCTTTCCTAATCCTCGTGCCTTTTCTTTTTTTGCCCATCGTTTCAGCTTCACCAACGCCCGGTGGTATGTCTGTTTCAGCGCATCGGCGCTCTTCCCATCGATGCGCTGAGCGGCTATTTTCTTCCAACTCCAACCATAGGCGGTCTTGAGCCTCACGGTTGCGCGTTCATGCATATCGAGACCTGCATCGTAAAGCGACTGTACAAAATCGCGCCCATATTCCCAATCGTACGCTTCCGGCTCGTGGCTGGGTTCCATTTCCACCGCTTCGAGTCTATCCATCTTGCTATTATGCTTCCGCACATCGAGAATACGGTGCATAGCCGATTGATGGAGCCATGTGTATGGATGTTCGGGCTGCTCCACCGTTTGGTGATCGAGGAGATCACACCATTCCTCAAGTACATTCTGTGCCGCATCCCTGCATTCCTCTTTTGGTATATGTGGAAATTCATGACACAGGCTATCTGCCACTCGCAGCGCCTCGCGCTGTGCGTGATCCTTGAGAGCAATCCGATATTTCTCGTTGAGAGTCATTACAAACTATGCAAACTGACCGGATATATTTTCTATGCATGCCCAGCATCACCCCTCTATTTAAAGCCGCAATCCCGGCGGGCCATTCCAAACATGAAACGAAAGGAGTGGCCGCGCCGGGAGGCGGTAGAGACAATTAGGTTTTTACAACCAGCTCAATTTTCTCGGTTGCGATTCTGAGAAACTTTTCTGTAACGCGATGTTCCCATCGAAAAGGGAACTTCGCGCTAAGGCCACAAAACCCGGCCGGGCACTCCTCTCGAGTAGGAGTGCCCCCGCCGGGAAAGGGGTCTAAAGACACTGTATTTTGCGATACCCACAAATCGATCCATTTTATCTATTCAACTTTTACCCAAGTTCCCGATCGTTCCGAACGGTCGGGAACTTGAATTTGCAATCCCAGCGGGCCACTCCCAACATGAAACGGAAGGAGTGGCCCCGCCGGGTTGCAATGAAGACTTCTAATTTTTACAAATCACACAACCGTACCATGTAGTTTAAAACTTTTAGCCAAGTTCGTTCTGGTCGATCACCACGATCATATTCGGAGCCGGTGACATTACGATGACAAACTTCCCGCTCTGCAGCTGGACGACCACTTTCGGACCGACGGGTACGGTCTGTCCATTGATCGTTACGGACATTGCGGTATCTGGAATTGTGATAGATTCCTGGCTCTGCGCTGGAACGTTCAGATTGTAGTTCCCGCTTGGAGCCGTGACGGTCACCAGGCCGAGATCCTGTGTGGATTGGTTTGTAACCTGGAATGTATTGCCGGATGACTGTGCAAATGTTGTGTTCGCGAAGCCAAAGGTAGATGCGATCGAAATAGCAAGAATAAGGAATACTGTCTTCATCGTAGTATGTTTCTAAATAATGAGTGTTGCCGAACCGAAAAAAAAGAACGTTTAAGTTCAGACCGCAAAAATAAGGTGGTCGTTGGTGAATTTCCAAGGACAGTTTTCATTTTTTCTCTATACTGCTTCTGTAATAAATCATTAATATTCGTTGTTTTAGGCCATTAAGTAGTAGATTATTCGGAGAAATCGTCGTCATAAATACAACATAATTATGAATTCTCTAAGGCAATTATTTGAATTAAAGCGCATAATTGATAATTTTGGTAACAAAACTTCGAAATCTCTATTTAGCCCAACTTCAAAAAATAATCAATTATCTCAACTTGCACGTAAAATTGCAGCACCAGGGAAGCCGAACGAGCGGGAATGGGCGATGGAGATCTGCCAAACGAATCCGAGCGACCAAACCTACATCCGTATCCGAAGTCAGCTAAAACGGCGGCTCCTTGGATCTCTTTTTCACCTTGAAATCCGAACAGGATCGGAGTTCCGAAAGGCATTATACCGAAGTGCCAAAGATGTGTTCTGCATTCGAATGCTTCTGGTATTTGGAGCGCGTGGGTTTGCGATCTGGCTTATTCCTCTCGCGCTCGAACGTGCCCGGAACTATGAATTGACCCAGGACCAGATCGAACTACTCCAGCTCCTTCGGCAAGATGCAACAATAAAAGGCCTCAGAAAACAATTTGCTCAGTATGTAGAAGAACTGGATGAAGCGCTTATACTCCGATCTGCTGAAATAAAAGTACAGGGGTTGGATGATGAGATTAACGTTGAGTTAGTCGGCAAAGCCTATATTAGTAAAAAAGCAACTGCCCTTATAAAGTCCGCTCGCCCGGAGGCGGCCGCGATCTTTGCGCAGCATCCCACTTTCAACATCGGACTAAGTTATTACCGCATCGCGTCACTGGCCGCGGAAAGCGGTGATGATTCCCGTTTGTGCTTCGATCTGTGCACACAGGCGGAAACATTCCTTGCCAGGTTCCCGCATTTGAACACCCCGCTCTATATCGGCCAATTTGCGATCAAGCGGCTGAGTTCCGCCATTGCCATTCAGGATTTCGCGAGCGCCCGGAATGCCGTCGAGGTTTGTGAACAGTGTTTTCCGGAAACGACGAACAACTGGTTCATCTGGAAAGAGAGTGAGCTGCATCTGCTGCTGCATTCCAACGCATGGGCAGAAGCTGGCGCGCTGCATAGGCAGATCACAACGCATGAGCGCTTTGGCATGCAGCCGGAGCAGGTGCAGCAAATGTGGGCGCTCTTGGGGCACTATACCTCCTTCGCGACGTGGGCACAGGAACGTTCCACGTCCGAAGCGGAAGCCAAACACTTTAACATCGTGCTCGACGAGGTAACGATCTATAAACGCGATAAAGCGGGGTACAATGCGGCACTCTATATTTTGCAGTATCTCATTCTTGCATCCCGCGCCGATTTCGACGGGCTGATCAAAAAATCCGAAGCCATCGTAAAATATATGGATCGGTATATGCGCGGCAGGCACGAGACCCAGCTATTCGGGTTCCTGAAAACGCTGGTGCTGCTCAACAAATACGATTACGATCTCGACCGAACCCGCAAGCGTGCCAGAAGGTACATCGAGCAATTCCTTCATATCGGCCGCGAGAACGTGGACGAAGCCCAAACCCTCCGCTACGACCTGATGTGGCAATGGATCTGCCAGTGGATGGGAACTAAGATGGGGGCGAAGCCGCTGAAGTAAGCCTACCGTTTCGCCCAGCCCTTCAGGCGGCGGCGTTCGGCTTGAGACATTTCTATCGGCGGTGGTGGGGCGTAGCCGTCCGCTATAGTTTACTTTATCAGATCGATCACGCCTATCGACGATTCCCCTCCTGCTGTAAGGCGCACGGCATAGGTTCCAGCCGGCAGATCTTTCATCTCGATCGAGACATCGTGGTCACCGACTGTTTCCATTCCATCGAGAAGCGTTCTTTGGACACGCCCAAGCGGATCGACGAGTTGAAGTCGAGCGATGCCCGGTTTGTCAAGATGGAACCTAATGGTACACCCGTCCTGTGCAGGATTCGGATAGCTGGCGACAGAGATACCGTTTTCCGCGATCGGGCTATTTCCGACTGCCAACGGAGCATGCCATGCAATATTATAATAATGAGCAAGGCTGCGAAAGATCCCGCTGCCTTCGGTTCCTGCATAGATATAGCCATCGGCGGTGCGGGCAAAGCTTGTGACGCTCACATTGGTAAGGCCGTCCACTTCGCGGACCCACTGGTTTTGGCCTGTCTCCAGCAGGAACACACCCGAATCCGTTGCCGCAAAAAGCTTCCCGCTCGGCGAGGAAAGAAGGGTCCGGATGTTCGTGGTCGTAAGGCCGCTATCCACGGAATTCCAAGTGGCGCCCGTATCGGTCGAGCGGACAACTCCCTCGCCCGGAATGCCCGCAAGCACCGATCCATCCGGCGCAATAATAAGGGCGGTAATAATGGCGGGCGAAAAGTTGGTCGTGAGCGGAGTCCAATGGGCACCGCCATCATCGGTACGATAAATTCCCCACACGATCTTCGTGGTATCGTCCTCATATCCAGCGGCAAAAAGGATTTGAGAGTCGAGCGCCGCCATCGAATATATTTTGAGCGATGTGAGTCCGTTGTTCACCGTAGTCCACGAGGCACCGGTATCGGTCGAACGAAAGATTCCCTGCTCATTACTCGAAACATACAGCGCGCCGGAAGGGGCGGTCATGATCGCAGTGATTTGGGCCCACTGCGAGGAAAATTTCTGAGCGCGTACGGACCATGTCGCACCGGTATCCTTCGAAACGTAGATGGAACCATTCGAAGCGGCATAGATCCCTCCCACCGAATCGATCCCAAAGGCAGTGGAAGCTCCGGGCGTGCCGGAGGATGGTGCGTAGCGCGTCCAGGTCACACCATTGTTCTTCGAATGCCACAGGCCGCCGCCCCAGCTGCTCGAAGCGAGCAACAGTCCCGATGGATGGGACATCAGGCTGCTAACAAAACCGTTCGGAACAGAAAAATCGGACCACGTCGCGCCGCTATCGGTGCTGCGCGACACTCCAAAAGAAGTTCCAGCATACAGGACTCCTGCGCTATCCGATCCGAGCGATTGCATGTATTCGTCGATCAGGTCTTTCGGGGAATGGATGTCGTTCGAATGGTCCTCCACCGTGCCGGATTTGGTACGAAATAATTTCATCGAATAGGGATCGCACGTAACGGCATTGCCATCGGGCGCAACGGCGATATAATTCATTCGACCCGGTATCTTCGGGGAAACGGACTTCCACGTGACTCCATCGTCGCTCGAGCTAAAGAGCTGGCCGGTATCGTTCGAGGTTCCCGGATAACTGCGAAGATCGTAAAGAAGGGAGTCCTGAGTCTGAGCCAAAGCAAAATGAACGATCGTCGCAGGTCCATCGACCTTTTGCCAACTCGCCGCATTGTCGGTCGATCGGTACAAACCCCAATGCGAACCGACGAGCAAGGAACCATCGCGCGTCCGTATCACCGATTCCCACCACCCCTGCTGATCGTTAATATTCAGGTCGATATTGTGCCAGGTCGCGCCGCTGTCGGTCGATTCGAAAATATAATCTCCGATCGCTTCAATGTCGCCCTGAGGACTCGTCGTAATACTGTAGATGGTATAGCCCGGAAGGACAACATTCCATGTATCGCCGTTATCGGTCGATTTTCGTATTCCTGCATACTGAGCCGTGTTGGGAGAATTCCCATTGCCGCCTTCATACAGGTCGCCGTTCGGCGCGATCGCGAAACCGGTATACGAATCGGTCGAGTTTGGTTCCATGATCTCCTTCCAGCTAACGCCGCTATCGGTCGATCGAACGATGGACGTGGACATAATGAAGATGTCCCCCTTTTTATTGGTCGAGACAGAATGAGCTGGCGAACCGCTGATCCCGGCAGTTCCCTCCCAAAACGCAGTTTGGGCACTACTGTTCGAAGCAAGAAGACACGCCGCCATAGCAAGGAATAGAATTCGAGTAAACATCGGAGTGGTTAAAGGGTTAAGAAATGTAATGTATAAAGACGAACATCGCTTACAAAACCTGACCGACCGAAAAATAATTACCGCTTCGCCCAGCCCTTTAATCGTCTTCGTTCGGCTTGTGACATTTCTATCGGCGGGGGCGGGGCGTAGCCTTCGACGACGGTTCTCTCAATTTCGATCCCAACGCGCTTTTCGATGTCGCGCATCAATGGTTCCTCTTCGGGGCTTACAAGTGTGATCGCCACGCCGGTCTTTTCCGCGCGCGCGGTGCGTCCTACGCGGTGTACATAATCATCCGGCGACATCGGTGGCTCGTAGTTGATGACGTGGCTGATGTCATCGATGTCGAGTCCGCGGCTCGCAACGTCGGTAGCAACCAGCGTATCGAACTTTCCGCTTTTAAAATCGGCCAGCGCTTTGGTGCGCTCCGATTGCGTGAGATTGGAATGAATTTTCGTGACATTCAATCTGGCATGGCTTAGTACGTGTGCCACCCGATCGGCATCGTGCTTGGTGCGTGTGAAGACGAGGGTACGAATAAATTTGGCCTCTCCCGAAGATAGTTCCGAAAGCAATTTTAGCAGAAGTTCCGGCTTTTTCAGCTTCATCACGGAATAGATGAGCTGCGTAATGCCCTCCGCAGGTTTGCGCCGTCCGCCGACTTCGATAAGCGTAGGATCGTGCGTTAATCTGCGCGCCAGATCTTCGATGTCATGCGAGAGCGTGGCGGAGAACATGAGCGTCTGCCGGTCGCGCGGGACGTGCGCGGTGATGCGTTTGATCTGGGGAAGGAATCCCATGTCGAGCATTCGGTCCGCCTCATCGAGCACCAGAAATTCGGTGGAGGCGAGTGAAATGACGCGCTGTTGGATCAGATCGTTCAAACGCCCCGGTGTGGCGATGAGAATATCGCAGCCCTTTCCAAGATCGCGCTCCTGCGTGCGCTGGCTCACGCCGCCATAGACGACCACGGCGCGAAGCCCGGTGTGCTGCGCGAAACTGACGGTCGCTTCGAGCACCTGCATGGCAAGTTCCCGCGTGGGTTCCAGCACGAGCACGCGCGGCTGCTCCTTATGCTTTGGCTTCGGCGAGCAGAGCAGGGAATCGATGAGGGGGAGCATGAACGCGGCGGTTTTGCCGGTTCCCGTCTGCGCGATACCGATGACATCGTGCCCTTCTAAGATGAGCGGAATACCTTCGCGCTGGATGGGCGTCGGCGCGGCGTAGCCGATCTTGTGAACGCGTTCGCAGATCTCGGGAATGAGTCCCAGCTCGAAAAAAGCTAATTCTTCGATGCCCGTTGCAGGGGCTTGATCGGTGGCACTATTCGTGGCACTGTTGGAGTGGGTGGAGTGTTGTTTTACCGCCATGTCGTCAGCTAAATTTTGCCATCTTCCTTCCGAATTTTTCATGCTTTGGCGGAAGATATTCATCTAAATTGGAGAACGTTATGAAACATGTTACATTCTGCCTTCTTCTTTCTCTTCTCACGCTAACATCAATTGTTCCAGTTTCCGCTCAGGTTCCCAGAACAATTTCGTACCAGGGTGTACTGACCGCAAAGGCCGGTACACCGATCCCCGATGGGAAACATGTGCTCCTTTTGGCGTTGTACGCCACACGAACCGGTGCGGTGGTGCTCTATAGCAAGCAGGATACTGTGACGACCACCAATGGTTATTTCAGTACACTTTTGGATTCGATCCCGACCGCGGTCACGTTCAATGGGCCGATGTGGCTCGGCGTATCCGTCGATGGAGGTTCGGAACTATCCCCGCGCGGCCCGCTGACCGCTGCGCCCTATTCGCTAAATGTTCCTTCTTCAACCGCAGCCGTTACGCAAATCACTTCGAACGATAAAACAGTTACCATTACCAATCCCACCGGCCCGACGGTCGATCTTTCCGTAAAAGCGCCGACCGTTACGTGGTCGAGCATTACGGGCGTGCCATCCGGGTTCCCGCCCGATGGCTCCGCCGGCGGCGATCTTACAGGATTTTATCCCACGCCCACGTTTGCTACGAGCGGCGTAACGGCCGGTAACTACACGAATGCGAATATCACGGTCGATGCCAAAGGCCGTGTTACTGCCGCCTCGAATGGAACGAGCAGTGGATTTTCGCTGCCGTATAATGGAACTTCGTCTTCGCCCGTCAGCTTCCAGGTCGGGAACGCTGCAACGACAGCAGGTATTGCCATCAAAGGAACGAGCAACACGACGAGCATTCTGAACTCCCCGACGGGCGGCGTCTATGGAACGAATACGAATACTTCTATCAATGCTTCCGTTTTCGGAGTCGTGGGATACGTGAATTCACCATTTGCAAATTCTGCTGGTGTCTATGGATTCAACTTCGCTCAAACGGCAGGGGCGGGTGTGTTCGGATCGGGCTATAACGGAGTTCTGGGGGTTGCCAATGGCGGAGGATATGCGGGAATCTATGGTTCCAGCGGCAGCAACCCCAATGCGTATTCCGGATATTTTACCGGCGGCGCTGGCGTTGCTTGTGTAGGCAATTGGGTGGTCACTAGTGGAACAAAGTCCGCGTTAGTTCCTGTCGGGAACGAATGGCGGAAGCTCTATTGCGAAGAAGCGGCGGAAGTATATTTCACGGATTACGGTTCGGGAACCCTTATCAAGGGCCGCGCACATATCGAGCTGGAGCCTACTTTTTTACAGACGGTCGCGATCGACGCGGCAAACCCGCTCAAAGTTTTTGTGGAAATGAATTCAGCTACGAACGGCGTTTACGTCACGAAGGACGCGACCGGATTCGACGTCATCGAGAACGGGAACGGTACTTCAAATGGCGCGTTTGACTACCGCATTGTAGCGAAGCGCAAAGGGTATGAGGGTGTGCGCATGGAACAAGGCCAGCCGCCGCAATCTCTGAATGCTTCAAGATAATTTTTACTGTCCACTGTCCTAACTATCCACTAATTCATTCTTGTCACCATGTATTCTTTCATTGTCGTTCTTCACATCATCAGCGCCGGCGTTATCATCGGCCTCGTTACCAATGCGATCATGGGAACTTCCATGCGCAAAAAAATGAAGGGCACGATCAGCGAACTTGGCTCGATCCGCTCTGCTGCCATGATGGCTCCTATCATGGCAAATATCGGCAGCATCGGTTTGCTGCTTACGGGTGTGACCCTCACGCTGATGCAGTATTCGTTCTTTCCGTTCTCCACGCTGCCCTGGCTTGCGATCATGCAAACCGATTTTCTCGTCATCATGGCGATCTCGGGTGCGGTGATGATGCCGAACGGAAAGAAAATTCTCGCGCTGGCGAATTCGGAACTTTCCGGCCCCGGCGCCGCCAAAGGCGCAAGCGATGCGTTACGCGCACTCGTCGCAAAACAATTCACCTGGACGATGGTCCTTGCAGTCCTCTTTTTCATCGCGATGATGGCTGGCGAATCGAAATCGCTAATGTGGGTGAAGGTGCAGTAAGCTTGGTCTGAACCTGGATTTATGGGATGTGTGGGATTAATGAGATGGCATTAGGGTTTGATGCCACGATCGTTAATGGACTTTATTTTTTATCCCCAAAATCCCACACATCCCATAAATCCAGGTTTTAACTGTGTCTGACATTTTCATTTCCTACTCCTCGAAAGACAAAGAAAAAGCTGAGCAGCTTTCGGAGCACCTTGCCTCTGCCGGACTTTCGGTGTGGATCGATCAATCGGGAATCGATGTCGCTACGAGTTGGTCAGGCGAAATTGTCGATGCTATTGAAGGATGCAAAGCATTCGTAGTTTTGCTTTCACCGAATTCAATTCTATCGAATAATGTAATAAAAGAAGTCTCTCTTGCTGCCGACCAGAAGAAGAAAATTCTTCCACTCGATCTCGAGCCTGTCGAACTTCCCCGGGATTTAAAATATCATCTTGCCGGCATCCAGCGCGCACCGATGACAAACATTGACGCCGTCATTCGCGCGCTTACAAAGCTGGGAATTAGTCCGGGTGGCGAGGGCGCCACCCTCCACGCGGATCTCGGTGTCGCGAACCCCCGCGTGGGTGGTGGCGCCCTCGCCACCACACCCATTATTGATGATCGGAAATCTTTGATGATCCTCCCATTCGAAGATCTCTCCCCAACCGCCGACAACCAATGGTTCGCCGATGGCATTGTCAGCGAAATGATAAGCGCACTTTCGAACGTGAAGGCGCTGCGTATTGCCGACAACCAAGCTACGAAAGAGTTCCGAAACTACCACGGACAACTCACGACCTACGCTCAGACCATGAACATTCGCTACTTCGTTACGGGTGATGTTCGCAAATTCGGCGATCAGATAAAAATCAGTTCCCGCCTGCTCGACATCGAAACCGGCGACCACCTCTGGCAGGATTCGATGAAAGGAACGATGCAGGATATTTTCGATATTCAGGAGAAGGTAGCCGAGAAAGTCGTCGAAGGGCTGAAAGTGCATCTCGGATCGGACGAAAAGAAAAAGCTCGCCCAGCGCGGGACGGAGAATGCCGAAGCGTATGAGCTGCATCTGAAGGCGAATGAGTATTTTGAACGCCAGACGAAGGAAGGCTTCCGGCTCGCCGTCCAGCTCTACACCGAAGCGATTCATCTTGATACCGGCTATGCGCGGGCGTATCAGGCTAAGGCGAATGCGCTGTCATCGCTCTACCGCAGCTACGACCGTGATTCCGCGCTATTGGATGAAGCGGAAACCCTTTGCAAGGAGGCACTGAGGCTGAATACTGATCTGTTCGCGGTCTATGGCCCTCTCTCGTTGATATACATACACCGTGGCATGCTCGCCGAAGCGGAGGAAGCTGCAAAGGAATACATCCGGAAAGACCCGCAGAACTATCTGAGTCATAGCACGCTCGGATTTTTCTATGGCAATACCGGCCAAGATGCCAAAGCGATTGCACCGTTTGAGGAATCGATTCGTTTGGAGCCGGATAATCTTACAGGCTTGTTCAATCTTGTCGTAGCCTGCTCCGAAGCACAAGAGCGTGAGAAATGCTCTCACTGGGCTTCGATGGCGCTTCCGCAATTCGAGCGTCATCTCAAGCTCCATCCCGATGATGAGAACAAGCTGGTCTGGCATGCTATCCTGATCCTGATGAGCGGCAGAACCGAGGCTGCTCATACGGCTGCAATAGGATTAAAGAGTCTGAAGGATGGCAGCTCCCTCTACAACATCGCCTGCCTCTTCGGCAAGCTTGGCGACAAGGCGGAGGCGCTCGTGACATTCCGCAAATCAATCGAGGCGGGATTCAAGAATACCCGGCATCTGAAGGAATTTCTGACCGATGAGAAAGAGGGCATCGCCGCCCTTGCCGGTACGCCGGAATATGAGATCGCTCGACAGATGGTGGAGAGCTTGGAACAGTAAGGTGTGGGACAGGCTTTAGCTTGTCCCAAAAACCTGACGCAAGCTAAAGCATGCGCCACACCTCACGGGAAAATCCCATAAATCACAGTTCAGACGATGTGACCTTTCCACAAACGGCGTGTTATCAACCGTTCGACTCAATTAATATGCTAAAAATGACTACTTTCCACAAAATCATGCGGCTTTCGGCTGCTTTGGTCCTTACGGTTTGCCTCGGCTCGATGATCGGCAGCACGGCTGCCCGAGCCACTTCCTTCTCATATACGCCGGACACCATCACGTTCTCCCCGACGAGTTCGGATTCGGTCATTGCGTATGTTCGCATTGTCTATAATGGCGATACGACCGGACCCGGCACCCATATTCACGCCTGGGTAACTGAGGGATCCTCGTATTTCGGCTGCCCACACGACACGATCTTTACCAGATCATATATTTATCTACGCGTGGCCTACAAGCCGCAGTCTTCCAGAGTCTATGGGCAGATCACCATTTCGGACGATACGGTCACGAGAACGGTCTATCTCATCGGAAATGCGTATGTGGCCGAAGATAGCTATCTTTATGGCACCGGGCCGTACTTCCCGACCAATGTTCTGGAAGGACACGATACCTGCACCACGATGAGCCTCATCAATTATGGCACCGACCACGATACGATCGTTAGCGCAGGGTGGTCGCATAATCCGAATGGCATTTTTACGTGGGACTCGGTCTCGCTTCCGCTCATAATGCCTTCGCACGACACCGTGCACTGGACGTTCTGCTTCAATGCGCCGAACAATACCAATATTTACACCGATACCTTCATCGTCTATTATCATGACTCCGCCAGCCAGACCCGCTCGTTCTCGCGCGTTGTCACTGCACAGGCGTATGTGCCGGAAGATGGATCTCTCTATGCTATTGGCCCGTATTTCCCGAGCAATGTTCTGGAAGGCCACGATACCTGCGTAACGACGAAACTCATCAATTATGGTTCCGACCA
>Ga0207088_1148_pt3 | contig 12709 bp, 8 predicted proteins | sample Alteio_BWMinHeat_52_FD_153564 | JGI IMG/M metagenome (GOLD analysis project Ga0207088, IMG submission 153564) | Enriched cells from forest soil in Barre Woods Harvard Forest LTER site, Petersham, Massachusetts, United States -... | ecosystem: Environmental > Terrestrial > Soil > Temperate forest >... | reverse complement strand
CCACGTGCTCGAACTGGATGGTCGTGTGGTCGATGTGGAAGTCGTGATGCAGGCGATCCTTGACATCGCGCAAGATACGCTCGCTGACTGACGGTGGGATGTCGGCAATCGAGATGTGGCAGGAGAGCGCTCGAGTCTCCGACCCGATGCTCCAGCAGTGCAAATCGTGAACGTCGTTGACGCCCTCGACCGAGCGGATGGCGGATTCGACTTTCTCGAGGGCCACACCGCGCGGCGTGCCTTCGAGCAAGATGTTGAGGGTCTCGCGCACGATGCCGTAGCCGGACCACAGGATCAGCGCGCCGATACCGAACGAGAGCGCGGAGTCGATCCAGTAGTTTCCCGTGACCAGGATGGCCCAGCCACCGAAAATTACGGCGGCGGTCGAGAGTGTGTCGCCGACTTCGTGCAGCAGGGCGCTGCGGATATTGACGTCGCCGCCAGAGCCCCGGCTCGAGCGGTAGAGCAGCAGCGCGATCGCTCCATTCATCACGACGCCGGCGGCGGCGACCCACATCATCGCGCTGGCGTGCACATGCTCGGGATGCTGCAGGCGGCGGAACGCCTCATAGAAGATGAAGAACGAAACGGCGACCAGCGACGTCGCGTTCACCAGCGCGGCCAGCACTCCGGCGCGATGGTAGCCGTAAGTCTTGGTCGAACTGGCCGGCCGCGCCTGGAAATACACGGCGACTAGCGATAGCAGGAGTGCCAGGAAGTCGGAAAGGTTATGCCCCGCTTCGGAAAGCAGCGCCAGAGAATGAGCGCGGATGCCGGCCACGACCAGCAGCACGATGTAGGCCAGGGTCACGGCGAGCGAGATCTTCAGGACCCGCGTCGGACCGCCTGCGCCATGAGCGTGCACGTGCATGCTTCCAGTGTAAGGGCGTTGGCGGCGAGCTTCAAGCGGATCGAGCCCCAGATATTCCGGCTTCCTGGCCAGGTCGGGGTGGAGTCGGTCAGACCAGGAGCGAGCCGCGGGTTGTCTTTTCCACTCGAGATCTCCGCACCACTCGGGGCGTGAGGTTAAGTTGTCTCGGCGAATGCCGATGTGACGTAGAGATAGAAGTCGCGCGTGAAGTGGTTACAGCTTCGCCTGCGGGAAAAAACGGACTCAGGGCGCAGGGCTCGCGCTGCAAGCCGGGATGGTTGTGGCCCGGATCAAGTCTATGGATGACATCGTTAAGGATTTTCTTATCGAGAGCAACGAGAACCTGGACCGGCTGGACCAGGAGCTGGTGCAACTGGAGAGCGAGCCCTCCTCCAAAGAGCTTCTGTCCAGCGTTTTCCGGACGATCCATACCATTAAGGGAAGTTGCGGGTTTCTGGGTTTTACCAAGCTGGAAAAGCTGGCTCATGCGGGCGAGAGCCTGCTGTCCCGGCTGCGCGACGGCGAGCTCGCCCTGAACGCCGAGATCACCAGCGCTTTGCTCGCCATGGTTGACGCGGTTCGACACATCCTCGCTGCTATTGAGGCCTCAGGCGAGGACGGCGAGGAAGATTATGTGCCTCTCATTGCCCTGCTGGGACGCTTGGGGCTTTTGAAGCGCTTGCACGAAGAGCAGGCTGGCGAGTCTCTGGCTGCGGCCACGGGCAAGCCCGCCGAAGGTCTGCCTTCGCCACCTCCAGTAACGGAACGGGAAGGTTCGCCGAAGACAGAGTTGGATACAAAGCTGTCTCCCGGCTCGACCGCGAAAAAGTTAAGGCGCAAACCCAAGCCCGAGATCATGGCCCCCGACCGGACCAAAATTGGCGGCGTACTCATCGAGCGCGGACAGCTTCGCCCCGAGGACCTTGCTCTGGCCTTAGAGATCCAGAAAAAGGGCCGGCACAAGATTGGTGAGATTCTCGTGGCTCAGGGAGCGGTTAGTCTCCAGGACGTGCTGGCGGCGCAGCACACCCTGGAGTCGCGAAATCTGGACGCTGCAGTGGAAACCATCCGGGTGAAGGTCACCCTGCTGGACCAGTTGATGAATCTGGTCGGCGAACTGGTGCTGGCGCGCAACCAGCTGCTGCAATTTTCCAACGGCACGCAGGATGCCGGGTTTCTGGCCGTTTCTCAGCGGCTGAATCTGATTGCGTCCGAACTGCAGGAAGGAGTCATGAAGACCCGCATGCAGCCGATCGGCAATCTCTGGAGCAAGTTTCCGCGTACGGTGCGGGACCTGGCTCACAGCTGTGGCAAGGAAGTCCGGCTGGTGATGGAGGGTCAGGATACCGAACTCGACCGGACGATCATTGAGGCCATCAAAGATCCTCTTACCCACCTCGTCCGCAACTCGATGGATCACGGCGTTGAAGACCCCGAAACTCGCAAACGCGCGGGCAAAGATGCGACGGGAGTTCTGACCTTGCGGGCTTTCCACGAAGGCGGACTGGTGAACCTCGAGATCAGCGACGACGGCGCTGGACTGAACGTCGACCGCATCCGGCAGAAAGCCGTCGAGCGGGGGCTGATCCCGGCTCAACAGGCCACGCGCATGCCTGACCGCGAAGTCTTCAACCTGATCTTTCTTCCGGGATTTTCCACCGCGGAGAAAGTCACCAATGTGTCGGGGCGCGGCGTCGGCATGGACGTCGTAAAAACCAACGTGGAGAAAATCGGAGGCAGCGTCGACATCCAATCGATCCCGGGCCGGGGCACGGCGGTTCGAGTGCGAATACCGCTGACCCTGGCAATTATTCCGGCGCTCATCGTCACGTGCGGGGGCGAACGTTTTGCCATTCCCCAGGTCAGCCTGTCGGAGCTGGTGCGCCTGGACGCCGAGGGAAACGGAAAAGGCGTTGAACTGGTCCATGGCGCTCCGGTGTATCGCTTGCGCGGGCGCTTGTTGCCCTTGGTGTACCTGGATCGGGAACTCGGACTCGGCAGCGAAGCCGACGCCAGCGTCAAACGGACGGCGGCTATCAATATTGTTGTGTTGCAGACGGAAGGCCGGCAGTTCGGGCTGATCGTCGATGAGATCACGGATACGGAAGAAATCGTGGTCAAGCCTTTGAGCAGGCAACTCAAAGGGATCAGCACCTATTCGGGCGCCACCATCATGGGAGACGGTCGCGTGGCGCTGATTCTGGATGTGCCGGGACTGGCACTCAAAGCCAAGGTGATTGCGGAAGCTCATGAGTCGGCTCATGTGGAGGGACGAAGCGAGGCGGTCGCGGAGGGACTCTGGGACGAACACGCCCTGCTGCTCGCCGAAAACGGGTTGGACGGCCGGGTCGCGATTCCGTTGTCCATGGTGGCACGGCTCGAGGAATTCCCGAAGAACGTGATCGAACGCACCGGTGCTCAGGAGGTCATGCAGTATCGGGGGCAGATCATCCCGCTGGTGCGGCTGTCCGAAGTCATTCCTTCCACCCAGGACGCGGAGTTGCTGGCCAACGCTCCCTCGATCCAGGTCGTGATCTATTCCGAGGGCAAGCGCACCGTGGGCCTGATCGTGGACCGCATTGTCGACATCGTAGAGGAGCGGGCCGCGATCGAATCCCTCGCGCCTCGCGCCGGAATTGTCGGCTCGTTCGTGACCCAACGGCACGTCACCGATCTGCTGGATATACCCACCATCGTGCGGGCGGCGGTCCCGGGATTGATGGGCGCGCCCGAAACCGAAGCGGGAAGGGTATAGGAGCGACTTCCATGGCAGCGCGACAGTTCTGCACGTTCCTTCTGGATGGCTATCTCTTCGGCGTGCCCGTTCCCCAGGTTCAGGAAGTCATCCGCTTTCAGCCCATGACGCCGGTGCCGCTGGCGCCCCCGGCGGTCGAGGGCATGATCAACCTGCGAGGCCAAATCGTGCTCGCGATCGACCTGCGCCGGAGGCTGTCGCTGGGGGAACGCTGCGCGGGCGAATTGCCCATGAACGTGGTGATGCGAACCGCGGATGGCGCCGTAAGCCTGCTGGTAGACGAGATCGGGGACGTGGTCGAAGTGGAACCGTCTACCTTCGAGGCGCCTCCGGAAACCCTTCGCGGCCCGGTGCGCTCAATGATTCTGGGAGTGCACAAGCTGGAGCGCAGGTTGTTGCACCTGCTGAACACCGAGAAAGCCTGCCAGATGCAGGAACTCGGGGACGTCGTGGCCGCCGAACGGTAGCTTGCCGCGCTGGGGTTGAATGAAACGCGGTCAGACTTGGCACGCGATTCATCGGCCTTGAGGTCGCGGGCATTGAGTTGAGCATTGAAAGGAAACTATGCGTTTCACCTTGGGAAAGAAGCTCGGGTTGGGTTTCGGAGTGATCCTGACTCTGATGGTGGTCAGCACCGTCATCAGCTATGTGAAGCTGGCTGACGTTAAGCAGGGCCAGGACGAGGTTATGGCTGTACGCGTGCCCACGATCGTCGCACTGAAGGATTTGCAGATGACGCTGAATCAGTCCCAGAGCAGGGGCCGCCAAGCCATCCTGGCGGGGGGCGAATTGGCCCGGCGGGACGCCGCGAAGAAGCTTCTGAATGCGAACTGGGAGGAGATTGCCAAGGACGTCGCAAGATTGGACGATTTGTCGACTCACTGGAGCCTGCAAGCCAACCGTGACCGGCTGGCCGAGGCGAAGGCGGAGCTCACCCCGCTGCGCGAGGCCCAGGACGCGGCCATGACTCATGCTGCGGGCGGAGGCGACGCCATTGCTCTGGCGGGAAACGAATTCGCGGACCGGGCCACGCCAGCCGCAGAGGCGATCAAGAAATCCCTCGGCGACGTGGCGAATTCCAGCGACAACTCATTGCAACAGGAAACCGAGCACATGCATTCGGCAACCCAATCGACGAGTCTGGTAATGGCCGGGACCACTTTCGCCGCCCTGGTCGTCGGGGTCTTTGTCGCGGTTTTGGTGAGCCGCCGGCTTTCCGCAACTACGCAATCCGTGCTGACCCTGGCGGAGGCCATCGCCGCAGGGGACCTGACGCGGGACGACTTGGCAATACCCAGCGACGATGAACTCGGCGATCTGACTAAGGCTGTCAATAAGGTGAATAACAGCCTGAAAAGCATGATTTTCGCGATCATCGACAACGCCCAACGTGTGGCCAGCGCGAGTGATGAACTCTCCGCTACGAGCGCGCAGATTTCAGCGAACTCTGAGGAGACCTCGGCTCAGGCGGGGGTGGTTTCGCAAGCCAGCCAGCAGGTCAGCCAGAACCTGCAGAGCGTCTCCACGGGAGCCTCGGAGATGACGTCGACCATCCAGTCCATTGCCTCCAACGCCTACGAGGCGGCCACGGTAGCCGGCAGCGCCGTGCAGACCGCACAGTCGGCCAATGCCACTGTCGCCAAACTGGGCGCCTCCAGCGCCGAGATCGGCGAGGTCATCAAGGTCATCACTTCCATCGCCCAGCAGACCAACCTGCTCGCGCTCAACGCCACCATCGAAGCTGCCCGTGCCGGAGAAGCGGGCAAAGGCTTCGCCGTCGTCGCAAACGAAGTCAAGGAACTGGCGAAACAGACGGCCAAGGCTACCGAGGACATTAGCCGCAAGATCGCCGCCATTCAGACCGACACCCAGGGGGCGGTGCAGGCCATCGGCGCCATTAGCACCGTCATCATCCAAATCAACGACATCTCGGGCACTATTGCGACCGCAGTCGAACAACAGAGTGCCACCACCAACGAGATGATGCGCAACGTAACCGGCGCCGCAAAAGGCTCGGGGGAGATCACACAAAACATCGAAGCAGTGGCGGAGGCGGCGCGGGGCACCTCGACCAGCGCGCAAGAGTCACAGATTGCCGCCACCGAGCTCGCTGAAATGGCGACGCAACTGCACAGTCTGGTAGGACAGTTCAAAATCAAAGGGAATGCGGCGGCTAGCGCTCCTCCTGCCACACCTCGATTCCCCCGGAGCCGGGCGGCCCGTGCCGGAAAGTAGCGAACCCGGAGGGCACGGCGTTCAGAGACCCTCGATGAAATGGGCGACGGGCTTGTACGCGCGACCATGATGCGAACGGCTGCGCGTGCCCAATCCTGAGAATCCTGCGGCTTCCGGTTTACGTCTTCGTCAGACTGTCGATGTAGCGATTGTTGAAGAACGTGGTTGTCTTCTGTACGAACTCGAGAATCTTGAACATGCGCTCGCGGCCTTCGCGGTTCATTTCCCGGAACTGGACGGCAACGCCCGTGCCCGGATCCAGTCGCGCCACCACACCCTCAGCTGATAGGGTCGCATCATCCATGGAAAATCCCAGCTTAATTTTGGTGCCTGGCGCAAGAATGTTGCTAGTTTCCACGAAACAGCCGCCCAGACTGACGTCGGTAACATTGGCGAACAAGGGAGTCCCTCCCGCCTCGGTTTGCATTTCGATCGTAACCCGACACTTCAGGCGCGGGTGGGAACGGCGATCTTTATAGGAAAGCTGCTTCTGCTTCTCCATATACATGCGTCGGTCGGCCCCGGCCAGAAGCTGTTCCGCATCGTTGCCGTCTTCCGGATACATGGCGCGTCCCACGCTGAGCGAGAGAATGTCTTCGCCACACACTTCACTGCCCGCCTGCCGGGCCAGAGCGCGCATCTGCTCGGCCTTCTTACCCGCCGCGTCGGCCGCCAGGCCGGGGGCAATCACCACGAATTCGTCTCCGCCCATGCGTGCGACGTAATCATATTCACGGCAGCTGTCTTTGAGCGCCTGCGCAAAGAGGCGCAACACGCGATTGCCTTCCAGATGGCCGAAGCGGTCGTTGATCTGCTTGAAGCCGTCCATGTCGGAGACCATCACGGTGACCGACGAGTTGTCGCGCTTGCAGCGGGCCAGTTCGCGATCGAGTTGCAGGAACAGGGAACGGGCGTTGGGCAGTCCGGTCAGGTAGTCGGTAGTGGCTGAGTTCTCGGCTTGCGCGTACTTCAGCGCGTTCTCGATCGACAGCGCCATCTTGCTGCTGACTGCGAGCAGGATGCGCAGGTTATCGGTGGCGAAGGCGTCGCGCTCGGCGCGATAGAGCGCGAGAACGCCGATCACTCCGGAGACTCCCTCCAGCGGAACGGCCAGAGCAGAGCGCAATGTGCTGAACTTGGAAGGATCGTTCAAGTATCCCGGTTCCACCGACGGGTTGCCGTTGATGATCGGCTTGCGATTGTGCGCCACCCAGCCGGAGAGCCCCTGCCCGACGGGGATACGCAACGAGGAAAACAGACGATAGTTGTCCCCGTTCACATATTCGGGAACCAGTTCATCTTCGCGTCGAATATAGATGGCGATGGCATCGTAAGGCACCATCGGCTTGAGCTTTACGGAGAACACGGAGAGCGTCTCGGTCAGACTGAGCGAAGCGCCCAGGTCCTGGCTCAACTCGAATAATGACTGCGCTTCCTGCCGGGCGGCCGCGATGGACGACAGGAACGTGTTTTCACGTCCCGCATAGTCTTGCACCGTGGCATTCTCGAAGCCGGCGGCGGGCTCAAGGCCACGCTCGATTTTGATCGAGGTAGAGAGCGGACCGTTCGGGTCCTGAGCCGACTTAGCCACGGCGAGCCGTTCCAGGTATTGATAGCGCTTTTGCAGAACGTCGACCACCTTGGGATCAAACGACTTGCCCGATTCGGCGGCCAGTTTCTGCATTACATCGCGCAGTGGCAAGGCGCGCCGGTACTGGCGATCGGAGGCCAGGGCGTCGAGATAGTCGACCGCCGAAAGGATGCGCGCGCCGATCGGAATTTCGGCACCCTTTAATCCCATCGGGTAGCCGGAGCCATCCCATTTTTCATGGTGGGCGCGGACAATGGGCACGACGGGATAGGGGAAACGCACGCGTTCAAGAATCTCCGCTCCGACCAGAGTGTGAATCTTCATCTTCTCGAATTCTTCCGGCGTCAGCCGGCCGGGCTTCGAGATGATGTGCTCCGGCACCGCAAGTTTGCCGATGTCGTGCAGCAGCGCCGCTGCATGCAGCGCCTCGAGTTCGGGCCCGATCACACCCAGTTCCTTGGCCACTTCGATGGCGTAGACGCGGACGCGCTGCAAGTGCTCGTGCGTGGTATGGTCTTTGGCTTCAATGGCCAGAGCCAGCGCCTCGATGGTCCGCAAATGCAGGTTCGCCATCTCCTCAACGTGGCGTTTCTCGTCCTCCAGTTTGCCCAGGTACAGGCGATAGGAGCGGTAGATGACGTAAACCGCAGGCACGAGGAGCAGTGACGTTTCCCAATTGAAAGTCTGGTTCAGCCAGGCCACCGCGCCGGCGATCCCGGCCCCTACCAGGTAGTAAGGGAACGACCAGAAGTAGCAATCCACCAGAATCCGGATGAGTGGCCGGCGCTCCGTCAGCGAGATGACGGTCGCGATGGAGCCGGCATTGGCAATGAAGTAGATTGTCGCCGCCACACCCAAGAGGACCGGGCGGTTCCCCACCAGCTGGTTCGCCAGTGGGTGGTGATACACGACGTACGCGAGCGCAGTCGACATGGAACCCGCGCACACGTTGAACGTCACCTGAATCGCTTTGGGGCGCTCGGGATACAGGCACTGCGCCAGCATTGAGACCGCGCCCAGAATCAGGGTTTCGCTGAAGCTGAGTTCCAGCACCCCGATCAGGATGAACAGAAAATTCACTGACAGCGTGCCGGTAATCCCGGGCAGGTTCACTTTGAGCCGCGACGCCAGAATCGCGATGCCCAAGTAGCAGATGAATTCCGCGATGTTCTTACTGCTCTGGTGAACGCCGCCGTACACCAACGTGGCCAATCCCACAATCACGACCAGGCCGATGAACAGCTTGGCGGGCAGAGACAGTCCTCTCCACGAGCGCGAATGCGCAGGCAGACCTATGGCGACGCTGGTTGCACCAGTCATTCGAGTAAACTGCCGAGTAAACACACTGCAGCCGGACGGAGGCCCAGCCACACTCAGGAATACCAGTTAACACGTTTAGAAACAATGATTTGGGAGATTTTCGACAAACTTCAGTAACTTGCTCAGGTTACAAAGCGGGGATATCGGCGGGCCCGGTGAAAGGGCGAAGTGCGCTAAGTCCAACAGCCGACTAGATTTCAGTGACTCGACGTGATTTCCGCAGTTTCTTCAAGGTTATATTCTTCACAAAAGTCATCTGGGAAACGGCTCAAACGTGAAGCTGAGAAGGCGAGGCAGTCGAAAGAGAAACGCCCCGACTAGCACCGGGGCTAGAGATGAGACATCGCAGCATCATGTCGCTCGTGTTCACTATCTGGAAAGGGGATGGATTTCTGTAGATCTTCGCGTTTTACCTGTGGAGGATTTTCTTGCTTGTCTTTCGTTAATACATACCACGCGAAACCGAATGCTGATCCGACAAACACAAGCATTTGCAGAACAGGTGTAATCATGCTCGCCTCCTCTCTACTTCGATGCCAAGTCCGAGCAGAACGGCTCCCACAAAAAATATCAAGAGGAAAACATCCCATCTCTGTTTGTCAGGTTCAAAAAGTTCATACATTGGAGCGAACACCAAAACAAGTATCCCTGCCTCTCGAAGAGCCTCCCCACCCATTTGAGCGGTCTTTAGCTTCTCTGACAAGGTTACCTCGGTCCTGGGGGAAGGAGCGTTATATCACAGCTTGCGGCATCGGGCGGTTAGTTTTTCAAGCGTTGGTACCGGAGCAGTCACCGTAGCGCAGCGCGTAGAGGAATCTTTCCAAATCTGACCGGGGTCGGAGGCCCTGTTCGGGATTCAGACCGAGTGCGACACGTCTTCCTCGGCCGCATCGTGATCCGAATTGTTCGTAGCCGAGACTGGAGCCGAGCCCTTGCCGCGCCGCATGGCAACAATCCCCGTTCGCACCATCTCCAGAACGCCGTAGGGACGCAACACTTCGAGCAGGCCATCAATCTTGTCTTCAGCTCCGGTGATTTCGATGGTGAGCGAGTCAGGGGCTACGTCGACGACGCGGGCGCGGAAAACGCTGGCCAGTTCCAGCACGTGCGAGCGCGCTTCGTGTGTGGCCGCGACTTTGATCATCGCCAGGTCGCGGACAATCGCAGGCTGGTCGGTAATGTTCTCCACCAGCAGCACGTTGACGAGCTTATACAGATTGGCCTCGATGCGGCGCGCCTGGTCGTGGTCGGCGTCGACCGTAATGGTCATGCGCGAGACCTCGGGCTTCTCGGTGCGGCCCACGGTCAGGGAATCGATATTGAAAGCGCGCCGGCGAAACAGCGAGGCCACGCGCGTCAGCACGCCCGGTTTGTTCTCTACGTACACCACGTAAGTGTTCAGCATGGGAAATCAGTTCTCAGTTCTCGGTTCTCAGTTGTTCGACTCACAATATGCGGATTCTGCTCCGACTATTCATCTTCGGCGGTCTCGACAATCTTGCTGGGCCGGCGGATCATCTCGTGCAGCGACGCCCCCGCGGCGACCATGGGATAAACCGTGTCCTCTTGTTCCACGCGGAAGTTGATGAGCACCGGACCGTCATGTTCCCGCGCCGCCTGGACTGAGGGCACAACCTGCGAGCGCTCCGTAACGGTCATGCTGCGAATGCCGTACGCCTCGCCCAGCTTTGCGAAATCCGGGTTCAGCAGCGGCGTGGCGGCGTAGTTGCGCTCGTAGAAGAATTCCTGCCACTGCCGCACCATGCCGAGGAAGCCGTTGTTGATGATGGCAATGTTGACCTTCAGCTTCTCCTGCACGATGGTCGCAAGTTCGCACAAAGTCATCTGGAAGCCGCCATCGCCCACGACCACCCATACTTCCGCTTCGGGCCGCGCAACTTTCGCGCCGATGGCCGCGGGCAAGGCGAAGCCCATGGTGCCCAAGCCTCCTGAAGTGATCAGGCTGCGTGCCTTCTCGTGCTTGTAGTATTGCGCCTCCCACATCTGGTGCTGGCCTACGTCGGTCACCACCACCGTGTCGTGGTCGCGCGTTTCGCGCCAGAGATCGTTAATCACATGGGCCGCGTAAAGATGCCCGCTGTCGGGCAGGTTCTGGATGTCGCGCACCGCGGCATCGCCCTTCAGTTTGTCGATGGAGTCCAGCCAATCGCTGCGGTCAATCGTTTCAACATGCGGCAACAACTGGTGCAGCACTTCGCGCAAATCACCGACCAGCGGAACATCCACTTTGACGTTCTTGTTGATCTCCGCGGGATCGATCTCGATGTGAATCTTCCTTGCATTCGACGCGTAGGTTTTCAGGTTGCCAGTCACGCGATCGTCGAAGCGCATGCCGAAGGCCAGCAGCAAATCCGCTTCCTGAATTGTATGGTTCACCCAGGCCTCGCCGTGCATACCCATCATGCCGAGGTTCAGTGGATGAGATGCGGGGAACGCTCCCAGTCCCAGCAGGGTGAGCGCGACGGGAATGCCCGCCTTCTCCGCAAATTCGCGTACTTCCGCCATGGCTCCGGAAATGATGATGCCATGCCCGGCCAGGATCACCGGCCGCTTGGAATTGTGAATCAGCTCCAGCGCCTGCTCATATTCTTTCTGGTCCGGCGACAGATCGGGACGATACCCCGGCAGTTGCGGCTTGGCGGCTTCCCAATCGAATTCGCAGGTGCTTTGCTGAGCGTCCTTGGTGATGTCGATCAGCACCGGCCCGGGCCGCCCGGAGCGCGCAACATAAAAAGCTTCGCGCACGGTTCGTGCCACTTCGCTCGCATGCGTGACCAGATAATTGTGCTTGGTGATGGGAAGTGTAACGCCGGTGATGTCGGTTTCCTGAAATGCGTCAGAGCCGATGAGTTTGCTTCCCACCTGTCCGGTGATGCAAACGATGGGCGACGAATCGAGCATGGCCGTGGCGATTCCCGTGACCATATTCGTAGCGCCGGGGCCGGACGTAGCAACGGCGACGCCCACCTTCCCGCTGGCACGCGCGTAGCCGTCGGCCATGTGGGTCGCGCCTTGCTCGTGGCGCACCAGGATGTGATGAATCTTGCTGCCCTTGAGCGCGTCATAGGCGGGCAGAATCGCGCCGCCGGGATAACCGAAAACTGTCTTGACGCCTTCGCGCTCCAGGCACTCCCAGAGAATGCTCGCGCCGGTCATGCTTTTCTTATCCGTCATGCACCCTTTCCATCTGCTCCTAAAAAGCGAAACCCACCGAGCCAGCGTTTCTGGCGGGGCGGGATTCGGGAGCCTTTAAGATTTCTTTTTTCTCAGCTCCCTGTACCCCTCCGCACCGCGCTGGGGACGAATACTCGTACCCCGCGGACGACGACCGTAATTCGATGTAGAAGGCCGCTATTCATAGCTGTTTCAACGTGTGCACAGAATGGTATCGAAGCGATGGGCTCGCCGCAAGGGGAAAAGTCGGGCTGGTCTCAGACGAAAGGCGCTAGCTGAGTCGGAGCTCTTTCAGCGGGCGTTCCGTCTGCCAAAGCTCGTACAGGTAACCGTCGGGGCCGCGAAAATAGGTCCAGGCCTCGGATTCGCAGCCCTCGACTTCGGTGACAAACTGGACGCCCCGCAACTCCAACTCCTTTCTTGCGGAGCGCACATCCTCGACTTGAAAGGCCAGAACAGGACAAGCATGGAGCGGATAGAAACGGCTTTCCGAGCCGAAGACCTCGAACAACTGCCCCGAAGGCACCTCAAACTGAACCATCCCCTTACCCTCATGAACAGCCGAGAGGCCCAACACGTCGCCAAAGAAGCGCGCAGTTGATGGCAGGTCGGCAGTTCTTACACCTGCCCACGTGTAGCCCAGCACCCGCAATACAATCCCCTTTCCCCTCCGGCAGAAGCGGCACCTTCTGAGTGTTCGTCTCCCGTTTGCTTAGAGTTTAAGAACCCGCTGCTCCACATC
>Ga0207088_1160_pt1 | contig 12732 bp, 21 predicted proteins | sample Alteio_BWMinHeat_52_FD_153564 | JGI IMG/M metagenome (GOLD analysis project Ga0207088, IMG submission 153564) | Enriched cells from forest soil in Barre Woods Harvard Forest LTER site, Petersham, Massachusetts, United States -... | ecosystem: Environmental > Terrestrial > Soil > Temperate forest >... | reverse complement strand
CCTAACTTTAGTCTGCTTGAATTAGGCTTCGAGTGGCCGTCGGGCAGACTGACACATTGCGCCATTCCCCTTTTCAATGGAGAGGTTGAGGATTGCCAGACGGAGACTCTCCCCAATGTCCCTCCCGGTACTCCGTTCTTTGATCTATCGCCATGGGCAGTCCAATTTTCCGATCCTACTGCACGTAGCAACCATCTTGAGCAACCCGGACGCATCAGACTGGTGAAAAAACACGGCGGCCTAAGAATCGTTTGCAAGGACAGGCCTCCTCTCCGCTCCCTAGCCTACGGAGGAAAGGTCGTATGTGATTTTGGAGAAGGTGACGAGCTAAACGCACTGACACTGGTGGGCGACTTTTCAGTTTGACGTAGAAGTTGATGGCCTCTACTCCCTTCCAATCTCGATCAAGTGACCCAGACATTTCGAGGCGTCAACGGCATCGACCAAAGCAAGGGCTGCAGGAGCATCGGTTCTCTCGTCACCCTCCTGCCAGGATTTGAAAACCGTGGCCACGGTCTGGCTCCGCTAATATCAATGAATGTAGTGGTGATTTGGACGAAAGCCGCTGGCGCGGCGGACGCTACCGCGTGTTCGGGGGACGGCTATTTTCTCAGACTACAATCTTTGTCCTATGCCATTCAAGCGCGCCATTGAAATACGAGATCCAGGTAGAGGGTTTTCGATTGCTATCGAATTGGACGGCTCCCACAGGCAGCTCGTAGCTTGAATACCTCTACGGATTGACCGGCGGATTCAGCAGGTCGCAGTGCTCCACGCACTTCACCGTATTGACCTCGACGTCGGCTTTCTTGTGTCCGGAGAAGCTGATGTCGGGAAGGATGAACAGCGTTTGCGGGCCATTGGCGACATTGAAGGAGCAATTGAAGCTCATCGACTGCACGCCGCGTTCCTTGCATCCGGTTTGATCGAGTGCGTCAGTAAGGCTCACGGTCTTGTCGTAGAGCTGGTCGGCCAGATGGGACGGCAGTAGCGCGACCGTCAACGGAATGGGCGACTTGATCTTGACACTGAGTTCCTGGCCGTCGTGATCGGGCGTCATGAGGCTGTAGACCTTGGGCGCCGGCGTCACGTCATATTTTTCATTCAGGATGCGGCGCCAGTGAAATTCGGGCAGGATGCAATTGTCCACACAGCTCCAGCTGTAGTACTGGATGTGGAGGTCGTTGGGCGAAATGAATTGCTGCGTGCCGGGTCCGAGGATTGCGCGGATCGTGGAGACAACCGGCTTCTCCGGCCGGCGCTCGTCGCGGAAGGTAAGGATCATGAGCCGCTCGGACGGCAGATGACACTCGTAGATCGTGTTGGTGACATGCTCCTTCACGCAGAGGAAGCTGAAATTCGCAGAGGCGTCGGGATGCTGCATCGCGGCATTCCATTCGTCGGCCCAGGCCATGGCGATGGTGACGGGATATCGCGACTCGATGCCGATGTGCATGTTTCCACCTCCGGCTGCCGGATGGTAAACGCGACCGGCGTGTAGGCTGGCGGGCTCCATGGGGATGGTCTCGGCGTTGGCAGGGGTCCAATCGAAGACGCGATTATCTTGCGCGTTGGCGGTGTCGGCGAAGGCGCAGACGAGTATCGCGGCGAAGATAGAAAGATGCTTCATAGCAAAAGTATTTGCCGGGTCCAGGTGAAGACCTAGCTAAATCGAGATGGATGGGTTACGGAAGTACCGCGGCGGGAGAATTCGGCCAGTTGTCCGCTCGATTTCTAGCGTCAGATAACTGTTATGGCGACATCTTGGGAGCCTTTTCCTTCAACATCTTTTTACTCTGTTTGTACCCGCCCCGGAGGGCAAGTTCGTACCACATGTATGCCTTTACATAATCGGCGGAACTGCTAGTACCTTGCCGATCTTCTTGACGAGCATCGGCGTATGCATGCTCGCCCATTAGGAACTTGGCCTGGGCCAAGCCCTGATTGGCTGCTCTCTCCAGCAGCTCCCACCCACGGACTTCATTCTCCGGAACATCTCGACCTGCAAAATAAGAACACGAAAGGTGGCCTTCGGATCACCGGCGTTGACCTTTTCCTCTAGCTCTAAGATCCTCGTATTTAGTTCTTTTTCGTGTAAATTGAAATTGACGTCGACGTTAGTCTGCACGGCGACCGGCTTGCCATCTTTCATGGCCGGCTCGAAGCGCCAGTTTTTCACCGCCTCGATCGCCTTTTCATCCAGTCCCAATCCTAAAGTTCGAACCACTCGGATGTTGTGCGGCTTGCCGTCCGGACCGACCACCCTCCACAATATGCCAGTCCCTCCGTAATTCGCTGCGACGGCCTCTTTCGAGTACTCGGGGCCCGGCGCATGAATCGCTTTGGGAGCGGAAACTCCACCGCCGACATTAAGAACAGGACCTGGTGAGGTCTTCCCCAAATCGGTGCTCTCAGGCGGCTGTGTCTGGCATAGCCAGCGCGAAGGACATCACTGTTATGAAACAGGCGCGATGGCTGCTCAGCGACATGAAGGTCAGAGTCTAGCAAATACAGCATACAAACTTGCAGTCTTCTAAACAAGCGATGGCTCCAATTGAGAATTTCCGGCGTGACCGACGATTGTTCGCCGGTCGTTCGTCCGAACAAGACGAGCGGAGCAACTCTAACGCGATTATTGACGTAATCAGATGGCGAGCTTGGTATCTTGCGCGGGCATGGCTGGTGACGGGAAGCGCGGCCCTGAAACGTTCGCAAGGAGACTCCCTCACCTGCGAGTCGCGCAATCCCGTCCTGAGCAGAGTAGGGCGACGGGCGTTACCGGGGGAATGGCTCGTCAGAGTAAGGGGATGGCACTCTAGAGGAATCCGGGTAGGTGTTGACGAGGGTTCCAAGGGTCAGATGGGCAACGGCAAAACGCTTATCATGCACCGCATCCATGAGCCCGGTCGAACAACACTTTATCTGGAGTCCCGGAACCAACCTCGGCGTAGGGCTGACAGGCCGTCAACCCCCACAATAACGCGCAGATACCCATGATCTGTTTCGTGCGATGCATGCCGAGTATGCAGCCTCTTACAAAGACAGCTTACCGCATCTTCACATCTTCACCAACTATTGGAGAAGCGCGATGAGGGTCCATCGTAACTGCTGCGGTCTGGACCAGGTTGGATTCGCTGCTCTCCTTTCCTTTTTTCATCCCCTACAACATGCCAGGTTTATCCCTGCCTCTCCGAGTTGATGACGATTTGCCCGGAACCCCAGAGACTTAATGGAGCGGAAGGGGTCCGTCTGGTCCGTGTGGTTTTGAGTGATATCGGGATTGGACGAAGCCGCTGGCGCGGCTGACGCTACCGCGTGTTCGCGGGACGGCTATTTTCTCAGCTACAAGATTTGTGTTTTGAACGATAATAGGCTTCGCTGTGCTGTACCTACATTTCTCGACGATCTGGGCTTCTGGCACTACTGAGGCGATCCAATAGCGAAACGGCCGTTGAAAACCCATAGATAAAAGATAAGCTCCCCCGCATCCGCCGCAAACGCCAGCGGCTTCATCCAAATCCCCCTATCGCAAGTGCCCCAGCGGGAAGCACTTGGGTCCACGCGGACGCTCGTCGCCGGCGCACTTGTCGATAGGGCACTAAGCACCGGCCACCCCTTTGGGGTGGTTGTGAGAGCCACAAACTCCCATCGGATACCCGGTCCGTGTTTTCAATAGGTTGCGTGGGAGTTGGTGGAGAGATTTTTCGCCAACTGCAAAGGTGGCCGTCCGAGACTGATTTTTCTGAGGGGAGTTCCGGGAGAGATTTTACGTCAGCAATGAGCGGGCGCCTTTTCCAGTTCGATCCGCAGAGCGCAGAATTCGAGTCCAAAACAAAAACCAGAGCGATTGCATACGGTACCAGCAACACGAATCGTCCTGCCCGGCGTTCGGAACTCGACTTCCATCAGCTCGCCGGGCTGCAGGTTGACTCCAGCGTAGAGCTCCATGCCCGTGCGGCTTAACTTAGAAACCAATCCGGGCACAACTGTGTTTGTGGCACCGGGGACCGGGATGAAGACAGGTGTGTGCATATAGTATCGGGGGTATCGGCGAGTGTTGGTCGAGTCCATTTCGAGTTAGTGACGTCAAATACAATCTACTTGAGCAAGCCGAAGTGCAGCAGGTATGCCGCAATTGCTAAACCGATCGTGAGCAGGCCAATCACTCCAGCGAGATTGAACCGCCAAGAGGCCGGCTCGTTGTGCTGCGCCGACGCAGCGCGCAGTTTCTCGATCCAAGCCTGCTCGGATTTGTTTTGAGACCACTCCCCGATGAGCGCTCCGACACGGCGCTGATCGACTGCCGGGAGCGAAATGAAGCGGAAGGGCTGCAATCCATTGGTGACGGGGCGCAGCATCTCTGCGCCTCCGAGCACTGCGCCGGCTCCAGTCAGGAACATCAATTTGACCTGCGATCCTTGGACGACAGGCTCAGAGAGCGAAAGCAGACCACCGGTGAAAGAAATCACCTGGAGGTTGGCCCCGGTGGTCTGGCCATTTGCAAACCGAAGCACGGCCGGATTTTGGCCCTCGAGATGAGCGCGCGGGAAACGCCACGGCGGGCGAGATTGGGGAGAGCTGCTCATAATCAGGCATCAGTATCCCGCAGAGTTGGGTACTAACAGAAGATTACCTAAGTTTGCGTACGCATGATTTCTGAAGAATAACAGCTGTTAACTGTTGAAAACAGGCGTTCTCACCAGTTTGCGCCGTTTGTTCGCCAGACAGGCGAAAGGAAAACGCAAACTTGTGCTAAGGGGATATTTCAAGAACTACCGCAGCCAGTGCAACCGGGACAACAAAGCCCCGACGAGGACAACCAAGAGCACGACCAGCATCACTTCGAGTAAAACGGTTGACCAGCTACGAGGAGGATAAGATTTTCGGCCGCCGGGCATGGACACGAGTATAGACAGACCTTGGCTGGATTGTGAGTGTAATGGCGATTTCACCAACCATCAGGATAACGGTCGTGTCTAGTGCACGCCTGACGAGTGAACAACAGACTCTACCTGAGAAGATTGTTCTTCGAAGAACTTTCCGCTCAGATATTCCGCCCCGGCGTCAGAAAGATGATTGTCGTCCGAATAGAACAGATGTCCATCATTCACCGCATAACATGCCGAGGCATCGCATAGGTAAGGGAGTGGATCGAACACTTTCAACCCTGTAAATTCCTTTTTCAATTCGAAAACGACATCGCGATACGAATGATTGCGGGCGTCTACTTGAGATCGAGGCACCCCACAAAACGGCCGTGGATTGGAGAAAAGACTGACGGGGCGCGGCAGGCAGGATCGGGGATCGAGGCCCAGTTCTGGCCAGTCGATAAACAAAATCACATTCTTGCCGCTGGCGGATAGACGCGAGACCGTGTTTCGCAACGCGGCTGCAAACATCTCTGCTTGGCCGATACCTTTCGGTGCCCCTTCCCAGAGGATTTCCTTGGTTGCTGTTCCTGCCTCTGCCGGGCCGAAGCCTTGGCCCGACATATACCGCGAGCCGCGAAACGAGAGAATGATTGTGCGGACATTTGCGCTGGTAGTGGCAAACTCAAGGACGCGATTCAACACAGGCTTACAGTCGTTATGGCGAGCTGCCGGCGTGAACGATTCCGTGTCGTAGAGGGGCACGCAACTACTTTGCCCCAGATTCATGAGGATTTGAGAACGTTCCTTGAAGGCTGGTGCCAAACCGTTATAGAGCACAGCGGCGTGTGAATCGCCGATGAGGAGCACATCGGGCAGACCGCCAGTTTCGCTGCGACAGTAGTCGATGTTGGCGAGGCCTACCAAACTGCGGCACTCGGGCGTAGACCAGACAACGTCCCTCAGCCGACCCATGTCTTCAAGAGCATTTGGAAATCTGGCGATAAAACCATCACGATGGGCGGCATAGCCCGCCAACCCGATCATCACGGACATCACAATGAGCGCAGCGGGCTTGATCCAAGTCTTGCGACCAAATCGGATCGGACTCTCAATGTAGCGCCACGTCGCACACGCTAAACCAAAACTGAGAAGCCCTCCGACGATCCTTACGGAAACGGATAGCTCGCCGCCGCGAATAACCCTTGCGAACGTGAGGATGGGCCAATGCCACAGATACAGCGGATAGCTGATCAAGCCCACAAAGACCATGAGTTTGTTGGCGAGAATTCTGTGGTTGATCCACGCGCTGGGCCCACCCTGAATGAGCAGCGCGGCACCACCAACAGGGAGCAGCGCCCACCATCCGGGAAAGAGATCGTTATCATGGATTCGAAATACCGCGATAGCGACCAACGATATGCCAATCGCGGAAAAAAGGTTACTGACCACTACCAGACGAACTTGCGATGATCTTGATCCAGTAAAACCGGATACCCAGCGCATTCCTTGGAATGAATGCGATCCTTGCCTCAGCAGTTGCCAACAAGCAATTACGCCACCCACCATGAGTTCCCAACACCGTGTCTGCGGCAAGAAGAAGGCGGCGGCCGCCGCATCACGGTGGACTTGCCAGATGTTGAGCCAAAACGAAACCAGTGCAATCGATAGAAGAATGGAGAACGGGTTGCGGCGAAAACGCCACACCAGCCAAGAAAACAACGGATATGTTGTGTAGAACTGTTCCTCAATGCCCAGAGACCAGAGGTGCATTAGAGGTTTCAGATACGATCTGGTGTCAAAGTAGCCCGTCTCGCGCCAGAGAAGGAAGTTTTCGATGAGACGCCGCTCGGGGCTTTTCATATTTCGGTTGACTCGCGCACCCTCTTGGGGGAAAATTTGCCCGTATCGCCTCTTCGAGAGCAGGCTGCCGCCTTGAGGTGCACCATGCTCCGGCAATCCTCCAATCGTCGTCTTAAGGATCTTTCTCACGGGAGAATTCTTCTGATCGACCGCTGCCAAGCGACGCGTGAGTTGATTGACCAACCCTTGTCGTGCAAGCAGACTCTTGTCGGCTCGGAGCAGGTTGAATGGCGCTAAGAGTACAGACACAGATATCTGGTGACGTGTTCATCTTCCGCTGCGACGGTCGTATCGTGTATGGCGATGAAGGTGCTGTTTTGCGCGAAAGAATCGGGAACATGCTGCCGGCAACCCCGAAAATTGTCATTGACCTAAATGGGGTGGATTACATCGACAGCGGAGGACTGGGCATCCTGGTTGGACTTTTGGTCTCGGCGAGAAACCGCGGTGGCGAACTCAAGCTGGTCTCTCCCCGGAAGCGCGTCAAGGATCTGCTTCGACGCACAAATCTGCACGCAATATTCGGGGTGTACGAGAGCAACGACGAGGCGGTCGCAGCCTTCCGCAAACAGGTAGCCTGAAGGAATCTTCTCGGCGAGGTTGACCATGACCCAACGAACCTAGCCACCCTTTCGCAAGAAGCGCGGGAGGGATGGGGCACACTCGGTTGCTGTGCCCCCGAACTGGCTCCTTGGGCGTCGGGCCCAAGATTCGCGGAGCTCGCCAATAGCGATCCTCGCGCCGAGACTATAGGCTGGTAGTGGTAGGTGCGTCCCGCGATGGAACCCGTCACAGAAATTTTTCCCCCCGCCGCGAAGGGAAGAGAGTCCGAATTTCGTTCTGTGAAGAGAAGCCTAGGTCGAATGGCGAAAGTCCCCGAGTATTTCTCCGCTAAAGAGACCAAGAAACCGAATAAAAAGCGCATTTATCACGACGACGATCAGTGCCGTGCAGGCCGCGATATTCCACAGAGCGAGCGACGCAACGGCACGGGCGGCTATCGGCAGTGCGAAGAGTGCATTGAAGCCTATCTGGCATCTGCCGCTTAAACTCCCCTCTTGCTTGCGGTACAATTCCCGCCTTCCCCCAGCATCGCCTAGAAGAGCGGAGCGAAGCTAGTCCCGAGCGGATAGTGGGCAATTCTCAGTTAGCGCAAACGCCTGTTAACATCAACTATCTGATGCCCCATGAAAATCGGTTACCTAATCGGTGCGGTTGTTGCGCTGGTATTGAGCATGTGCGCGTCTTTTTTGTTTTTCCGAGGTAGTATTGTCGGCGCTCTACCTGTCTATTCGCGTGGTCCGCTTCAACGTAGCCTACACTTCGCAGCCGGGATCATCTTCGCAACCCTGGCTGTTGGTATTGCGTTGAAAATCGCAGGGAAATGGTAACCAAGGACTTTGGCCCGTGAAAACGACGATCCTGATCATCGTTGGCGTTGTGATATTGCTGGTCGCAGGCGTTGTGCTGATGCGGAATAGGCAGAGGCATGCCAACTCGCAAGCTGGAACGTTCTCAATCTTGCAGGGCATCATCGATGGTCACCCGCTGTTTGCCACGATCGACATGGGACTGCGTAATTCACCTGACCGGCAAGTTCTTCCGTTTTTTCTCAGCCTATCAACGCCTCTGACGAACCCAACCAGCGATGGACTGCCCACAAGGAGTGATGCCGAGAACCTGAACAGATGGGAAGATGCAGTGGAAGCTAGTCTACGATCAGCAGGCAAGTTCGCATTCGTCGGTCGAGTGACTTGGAACGGCCACCGAGAGTTGTTGTACTACCTCAAAAGTGAACACCCGGCTATCGAATCTCTGAGAACATTGCTCGATAGTCACTCTACCCGCCCTTTCGCTTTTAGCTGTGAACCCGATGAGAAGTGGACGAAAGCTGACCTCTATCTGAATCGAGGTTAACCGCCCAGGTGTGTAGTTGGCGTTAATCCCAATTACACCAACTACCCGCCGCCGGGTTCGCGGCTGGCCCAGTCCGGCAATTCCCAGTTAGTGAAATCGCCAGGTTTCGTCAGTCACGCAAGGATGTTCCCGCAAAACGTTCCAACGAGTGAGAGTATGGGTTACCGTCTCGGGCCGGAGGGCTACGCAAAATGAGGGCAACATGGGTGCTCGTAATTCTCCTGTTCGTGCTGTGTCTCGGCGCGGCACAAGAGACCACCACGTACATCGGGCACTATCTCGAACCTTTTTCAGGTCCGCAGGTTTACAAAGACCCGAATAGCGGGACGTTGTTCTACGTGGAAACAGACGGACGGCATGTGGCGGCAATCTCAGGCGAAGGAAAACTGTTGTGGAGTAAAGACCCCTTCAAAGACGCGCATCTGCCGTTTTACAGGACGGAAAAACCGCAGATTGTTTACATCGGTCCAGCACCGAAGGGCGTACGCCCACCCGGAGAGGAGTCAAACAAGTTCGTCTCAATCGCCTTCAATTCGTCCCAGTCTGGGTTGCTAAGGATGAGCGACGGCGTCTTCGAGTTCCTTGGGCAAGATTAGATTGGCTAACTGTTGAAACACGATTTCACTCAAAGCAATGTTCAAGGCTTTGATAGGCGATTCTGGACAGGTGCCACCGGGCATTGCTCAGCTTCGCGGCGCGTGAAGTTCTCCGGTCGCAGCTTTACCTTCCGATTGTCGCTCGGCCCTGAAGTCGTGATGAATCCAGTCAGTGTCGCTGGCTTCCGATGAACCGCCGAACGATCAATAAGGAGAACCCCTCCAAGTTGAGACAAATCGGACTCGGATAGCGCATCGTGCCCGAAATCTGCGCCCCCATGGGCTTTCGCTCCGCCGTCCTTATAGAGGGCAGCTTCTCCATAGTTCTCTGCGGTGATCGTCCACCCTTCTGGAACGTTGCACACAGCAACAATCCGTCCTTCTTGGAGGTGGATGTCGAAGGTCCACAGCAGTTCGCCACGTCTCAGGGTGACATTTCGCAACCCGACAAGTTCTGCTGCAAAGACTAGGTGAATACCGCTAAGAACAACTATCAATAGAGAAAGTGAAATGCATCGAAATGCCTTCATTTTCATCGCAAGCGCTGATTCTACACTGAGTCAATTGGCGTAACATCCCGATAACACTCGTTGATCAGCTTTCAGGCTTAGAATGCCTTATGCGCTGGGTACTGCTGTTTTTCGGGAGTCTAGCCGCTGGAGTGTTGACGATTGTGCTGTCGCTGGCCTTACTGCTCGTGTCGCTCTCTATATACGACAGGTATGTTGTGGGAATTGCCTCAGACGGGTCGGTCGGTTGGGACCCTGTTTCGATTTACGGACGACATTGGGTGATCGGCATTCCACTACTCATCTTCGGCCTTGGTTGCAGCGCCGGCTTCTGGTTTCTTGACAAGCGATTGCATCGCTAGACCAGCGGTCCCTAGCTCGTGGTTGGAGTAAAATCCCGATTACATTCATCGACCCCGGTCGGGCCACCGGCGGGTTCTTTATCAGTGACAGTGATCTCGCCTTTTGGGCTAACAATGCCCTCGATCTTGCTGGGTCGGAATTTTCGTCATCACCTACATGCTCCCAGCTTCGGTTTCTTGGTGGAATGGCGACAACCATTTGCCGCCTTTCTTCTGCCAGATCGACGTGGCGAAAACCTTCCCCGCTTGCTTTTTGCCTTCGCAAGTTGCGTCCTGCGTCGCCGTGTACGTCATGACGACCGTTTCTTTATCGAGCCACATATAGGAAAAATCGGAGAGCGCGAAACTGTTGACCACACATCTCCCGTCACTAATGCTTTTCAGAACCTGTTCCTTGCCCTTGAATACCCCTCCATCGGCGACGCCTATCGCGTCGTCCGGCGTCCACGCTTCCACCGCCTTTGCATTGTGGTCTTTCCACGCCTGCCAGCCAGCTTGTTCCTTACTTTCGAGTGCCTTCTCTACGGTTGCATTCATCTGCGAGAACAACGGAACTCCGGATAACAGCAGAGCGAAACCAAGTGCCGTTAAAGCGATTCGACGCATACTCCTCCTCTAGTCTTACGTGGTGACGAAAACTATAGATCGGGCAAGAAATCGTGTCAATCACTGCGAGGATTGTTGCCATTTCGCCTCGGTCTCGCACAATTGCATCGAGAAGATGCACAGGTTCAATGGCGGCTGCACCTCTGCGGCCAGCATTCATACGAGCCAGAAAGATTAGTCGCCGCGACCTTTCGGAAAACTGTTCAAACACTTCGCCTCCACATAAACCAAGTGCTTTGGTCAGTTTACGCCCGAGGGCAAGGAGGCTGTGCGGATCGTTGTTTTAACATCCCCATTACGCAAATTGACCGGCTTACTCGGAAGCTTGTGCTATCTGATTTCATCAACCATCAGACAGTCGTCAGGAAAGGACCTGATGGTGGAGTCCTGCGACTCAGCAGGGCCGTTAATGACCGCTGCCGCGCTGCGGGCAAGAATTCCTCAATTGCAAGGAGTAGAATCCAAATCCGTGCCAGGCTATGCGTATGCCGTTTTGGCTGCAGGATGGGCGATCTGGCTAACGCCGTTCCTGCGAGCCAGACGCCACCAGGAACGAGCAAGAGTGATTGATCGCCGTGCACGGTGGGGTGTTTTGCTTGTCGCTGTCTCGTATTCGCTGCTCTGGCAGAACAGCTTTTGGGCAAGATGATGTCTCCGACCGCTTCGCAACCGACGATTTAGTGATGCAAGGTCACTTGAGCCAGGCCGAGGCCGACTCAGTGGACGACTTTCTTGAAGCGAAACCGCAGGGAATGGGCCTGACATACGTGGGAGATACGGCTAGGCGGTACACGGAAGACAACGCCATCGCAGATGAATTCTCAATTGACGAAGACGTTGCTGAGTGGGAGGGGTTCTGAGATGCTGACCCGAAACTCAGGCTGGACAGACGCAACAGGCACCGACCGCGCGTCGGCCTTTGGTGAGACTCACCTAAACCGAAACTTCAGCAACCGAACGGGCTGCTATCGATGGTGTCGTGGTTGCAGCAGAAAAACCCCTGTGTCGATTAGGGACTTTTCGAAAAACCCAAACCCGCCACTCTGCCCGCGATGTTCAAAAGGCCTGCTCGGTTAAGCGGTCATAAAATCCAACCAACAATTTCAAAAGGAACTCAATACCGCGCAAGCGGAGAAAGGAGAACACAAATCATGTCTATAAAAACGTCAAATCATCAGCCCAGTGCCGACATCGGTACCGAGTTGAAACCGCTCAAAGGTGACGCCAAAGGCAGCATCGAAAACCAGCTGAACTCGTTGGACAGTCTTCACGACCATGAAGCCGATCAGGCCGAAAACCAAGAAAATTGGAGTGATGGCCGAAGCATCCGCAACCCCGTCGGCGGGACTTACAGCGCGGAAGCATTGCGTCAGCATCTCGAGAACGGACCCCACGGTCCGAGATTTGCTGGCCATTCGAAACCCTTCGGCAACTAGTCGAGTGGTGAACAAAGAAATGCCCGGCAGAGGAGAACCTGCCCTGCCGGGCCATTTCGGGCGTTTACAGCAACTGCGAGGTCAATAAGTGTAATCGCGATTTTTCGCCAGTGACATTCTCACATGCCCGTCTTTATCCGATTAATGGCTCCTCTCAAAAAGGGCAGGATCTGATACTGGATTGCCTTCTCGAACAGAATCTGTGCAAAGACATCCATCGGATAAACCTTGATCTCTTCGCCATCCATATAATGGCCAATCTGTGCGGAAAGCTGATGCTGCAACTCGCTGAGGCCGATTAGCCTCTTTATGACAATGGCCGGGTCCTTGAATGGTTGGGTGGCGGCCTCGAACTCGCGTGTGCAGATCGTCAGATCGTGAGCAATTCGATTTAGGGTTCGTGCTCTCTCAGGCAAAGACATTCCAGCCAGCCATTCGCCCAGGATTTGCGGATTCAGTTCGTCAACCATAAGGGTGAGTGCCGCTGCTTTTCACAAACCTGCCATTGTAGCGATCGCCCACCAGTTTAAAACAGGCGGTGACGCTCAGTGACCCCGGCAGGGATGCCGAGCAGG
>Ga0207088_1159_pt1 | contig 12735 bp, 12 predicted proteins | sample Alteio_BWMinHeat_52_FD_153564 | JGI IMG/M metagenome (GOLD analysis project Ga0207088, IMG submission 153564) | Enriched cells from forest soil in Barre Woods Harvard Forest LTER site, Petersham, Massachusetts, United States -... | ecosystem: Environmental > Terrestrial > Soil > Temperate forest >... | reverse complement strand
TGCCGCTCCTCGGCTTTGATGAGGGAGATCGAGGCGGTGATGTATCCGCCTAATCCGAAGGTGGCATATTTTGCTTCGTGATAATTGGCGGTGCGGAAGTTAATGAGGAAGCCGATAATGCTCGCTTCGAGCGCGATCGGGATGGGCGGGCACGATGCGTGAAGGATGAGATGGTCGTCATCCGTCGAGCCGGGAACCGCCAGCCAGCCTTGCGCTTCGTTCACGCCGGGCGTGACGGACTGTGGCTCGCTGGTGATGCTAATAGCTTGTATTGGCAGTGCGCCGGCGGGCAGGCTGGGGAAGGCGCTCGTGAGATCGGGAACTGCTGTCCACGGATCGCTCGTCGATGCGCGGTAATGGAGATAGAGGGAGGTCATAGAAAAAGAACCACGATTATGCGGATGATGCGGATTTTTCAGATTGGGAAGAAATTAAGAAATATTACTGTGTAAAACTTCCTTTGAAATTCTCAAAATCAATCCTTTTAATCCGCATCATCCGTGAAATCGTGGTTCAGATAGTTATAGTTAAAGAAGTGTGAAAAAATATTCCGCTTGGATCGTGATGCTCGATCGGGTAGCGGTTTTGCTGAGGATGGGTGGTTCGGTCTTTACGATGCGGACGCTATCGATGCGGGCGACGTCTCCGGGCGAGACGGTGGGAACCGCGTAGCCGCCGGAAAAGAAGGCCTCGATCTGCGAGACATTGGTCGAACGCAGCGAGCGCATGAGTGGAACCGAAAGCTGCGGATGCGCGAAATGCACGCGGATGGTGAAGGCCTGCACGCCGTTCGTAGGGTGCCCAAAGCTATCATAGACGGTGTATTTTGCTTCGTCGGGAAGTATTTCGAAGCCGGGGAAGTCGCTTGGGGCGAGTGTTCCGGGCAAAGCGCCCTGCACCGCAGCAAGCGACTTCCACGTCGTGAATGCCGCGAACTGCGGTTCGAAACTGGTGTTGAATAAAAGTTCTCGGGTCATAAGTCTGAACCGTGATTTATGGGATTAATGAGATGTATAGGATTTTGATTTTTTGGATTTTCAAACCGATCTGAAAAATTCCGAGAATCAATCCGCGTAATCAGCTTAGATAGGCGTAATCGTGGTTCAGACAGGATAGCGTTTATAGGGGCGGAGTTTGTCTTTGTGGAACTCTGTGAGATCGAGGAATCGCTGGTGGTCGGTGGAGGTGCCGTCACGGTGGGTGGCGAGGAGAACGCCCAGCTCGCCGGTTCCCTGATTGCTGGCCTGATAGAGCAGCGCGGCCACTTCCGTGATGACCTGCATCACCGTTTCGGGGTAGGTGAGCGTGCTGGGCTGATGATAGATGACGGTATGCTCCGCCTCGCATTGGAACTTATGCTGGAGCGTTTGAAGCAGATAGCCGTTCGCGCGAATGAGCAGGTCGCTCGTGCCGGGAGTGGTAACCGTTCCCGAAAGATCGGTATAGCTCCATGCGGTGACGGAGCCGGCTTGGTGGCGCAGGCTGTGGAACGCGGTATCATCGCCCCAGAAGACGTCGGTTTTGCTGGCGCTGGCAGTATAATCGCGGTCGAGCCAGGTATAGACCGCTTCGGTCGCGGCGTTGAGGCAGGTTTGGAAAAATCCCGTTACGGTCGTATCGGTGGACGCATCCTTGAGATACGTCTGAAAATCCGTGAGTGCAACGGGGCTGGTAAAGGTAGGCATTTATTAGGAAAGTGATGAGGGATGAAGGGGAAGACGAGCGCGTAGGTCGGTGCCTCTGGCCCGACCGGTGCGGTTCTGATGCTTGGGGGTCGGGCCGGAGGCGCCGACCTACGCGGGGGAATTATTAGGAACGAAGATGTTTATCAGTGACGAACGATAAACTTCGAGGCTGTGCTGCCTTGCGGATCCGTGAAGTACACCATATAAGTTCCATTCGGCCAGGAGTGGGTGTCGACGCTTTGATCGGTATCTGAGATATTTTCTTGGCCGTACATTTCCTGACCGAGAATATTGTAAATTGCAATGGAACCTTTAGCTTCAGGAAAAGATATATTCACGAAGTCTATCGCAATGTCAGGGAAGATTGTAATCGCATTTAGACGGGTTCCAGAGGTAGCCACTTTAAGTGAAGTCGGAAGAAATTTTTCAGAGTCGGGTCCACAACCTATTTGCTCTTCAAAACTTGGTCGAAGGCTGAACGGGACGAAATTGTAGTTTCTATCAAAGCTGAACAAATTCTGGAATACAAAACTGATAATAAGGGGTTCGGTTCCATCTGGTATATCAATGCTATCATAGATATTGACCGTAGCATATGCGTCTCCAAGCGTGAATTGTGGCATCTGATTAGGATAGAAAGAAATTCTTCCGCTAAACCCGTGCGTTGTGGTGCTATCTGGATTTGTCCAAGGAAGCGCACCACCTCCGCTGTATGTAAGGACCGAATACTCGTTTGCTATGTCTGATACATAGAAGTATGAAAACGAGAATGTAGAAGATCGGCAAATTGCTGAAGAAAAGTTCTTTTGCAAGGATGAGGGGGCCACATCACCTCGCAAATGTAGATGCCATTCATATTGATATTGCTTTTCGTAGCCGGAACGAACGGCTAAGTTATCAAAAATAGTAATCCAATAGCTGCTTAATTCTCGAGCGTTCGAACTATCTCCCAATTGGTCAAGAATCACGACATGCCCACAAGTGGCATTCCCCGTATCTCGAATAGCGCAAGTAACCAGCGTGTCTGTCCACTGCAGAATCGTTAAAGGTATGCCCTCAATAAACACTGTGCTTGGAGTGGAAGAAAACGAGCCATAAATGTTCAGCGATTGGTTCACCTCATCGCAAAAAAGGTAATCGATGCGGTTCTGATTTGCGTTAGCCGAAGCAAACGCACTCAAAAGAGCGATGGCCGATAGAAGCGCAATTCGTGCTCGCATAGTAGGGGTCGTTGGTGATCATTAAACGTGAACTAATGAGGAAAGGATTACCAAGAAGTTGCGCTAAATTGGGTAATAATTTGTGCTGTGCCCGAAGAAACCACCCCTTGGGCAAGTATGAACTATGAAGTATGAAGTATGAAAAATGGCGTTTTACAAATTTCATACTTCACACTTTTTTACGACGCACTCGTACTCAGCACGACGAGATACTCCGGCTGGCCAACACCGAAAGGAAATGGATTGCCTTAGAAATCGAAATGCAGAGAGGATTCATTATGGGGATATGTTTATGAACCATGTCCCAACGTTTCTTAAATGCAGTGCGCAAGATCATCGAATTTGTCGTTGCATACCTTCGAAAAAATCCGAAGGCTGCCAGGCCATTCATGACGCCTACGTTTGCACGCCAGTTGAAAGAGGTGGAATCCGGCGACACGATGTTGGTCAAGAACTTTTGTAAGGTGCTGGCCGCCGATCCCTCAAAGCCAAAACGCGGGAGGAACGTGGATGGCACCCACTGCCACAAAACCGATATGGCAAAAGGGAATCGTTCTGCGATGTACCGTATATTATACTATCACAGTGTTGTCCGGAACGAAGTGTATTTTATACTTCTGTTTGCAAAAGCCGATCAAGAGAACTTAACATCCGATCAGGCACGGGAAATAAATAGAACAATCGAGAGGATCGATGCAGGGGAGATTGAGCTTACGCCACTTTTTTCAGGATCTGGCGAATAGATTTTTCAGGGTCTTTTTTGTCGATCTCGAAGACTGTTCCCTCATTTAGTTCACGCAAACTCTGGCTCAATGCGTTGTCGAACGCAGTACGGTCTTTCGCCTTTTTATGGGCAACGGCTTTCTTTCCGCGTCCTTTTGCGAGATCGTGATTATTGATCGCTGCTGTGTTTTGCATAAAAATCCTATGTCAATAGATAATACACCTAAGTTCAGGGTTGAGTTTCCAAAGGGTAACCACCCCACGGGAAAGTATGAAATTTGAAGTATGAAGTATGAAAAATGGCGTTTTACAAATTTCATACTTCATACTTCACACTTCATACTTTTTTACGACGCGCTGGTGCTCAGCACCGCCAGATACCCCGGCTGGCCGACGCCGAAGGCGAGGCGCTCGGTCATGCGGAGGAGCTGGAGATCGTTGGTGAAGGCGTTGACGCTGTCGGCGGTGGCATCGTAGCTGACGCGGAGTTCCATTCCGCCGCGGAGTCCGAGCCAGCATCCGGCGTTTTGCAGGTTCCCAAAGAGCGCGAACGGCGTGCTCGGGGTGGTCGCAGTGCTGTACCCATTGATCATCACTCCGTTCGGGAGCGACACAACGGGATAGCCGTGAAAGTGCAGATTCGTTCCGTTAAATCCGTTCGCGCCGTTGATGTTCGGATCGTTGGAGGTCGCGAGATCCCAAAGATAACGGCTGGAGGAATCTTTTTTCTTGAGCAGATCGGTGAGCGTGTTCTGCTCGACGAAGAGGCAGGCTCCGCGCTGCTGGGCGGGGCCGATGGACTGCACGAGATTGATGAGATCGTCGAGCGTGATGTCGGGGAAATGCGTTTTGCCGGAGGTGGAAGACGCGCCGAGATAGGTGAGCGTGGTTCCCGACGTGTTCAGAATGCCGGTGAATGGGGAACCCGTGCCGTTGAAGACCTGCGCGTCCTCCTGCTGTCCGAACACTTCTACAAAAATGCGGAGGATGGTATTATAGACATCGACGTTGGCATCCATGAGCAGTTCGTTGGAGATGGGATAGATGGCGGCAAGCTTCTGCGCGGTGAGCACGAGGCGCCCGAAGGTTCCCTTGCTCGCGGGGATGATGCTATCCTCGCTGACCCAGCTTACGGAAGGCTTGCACGTGAGCGTGGAGACGTTCAGCACATTACTCGCCATCTGGATCTGCGCGCAATACTTCCGCGCAAAGCCGTATTCGTTGAGCAGGAAGAGCACGTCCGCATAAAATTCCTGCGGGACAAGATAGCCGCCGGCGGAGTTGGTTCCCTCGATCTGCGGCGAGAGCGTGCGGACGTACTCCGGCTCGTAGGTCTGCATGATCGAGCGGAGGGTCTGGTGGTCGTTCGAGGCGACGGCGTTGAAGAAGCGGAAGGTTTTCGTGATTTTTTCTCTATCGGCCTTTTGAGAACTTAAGGATGAAGGATGAGGGATGAAGGATGAAGGGAGGGAAGAACGCATTCCTTCATCCTTCAACCTTTCGCCTTCATCCTTGTGAAGCGAAGCGACCATGCTTCGGTCGGGGAGGGATTTTATTTTGCGGTCGAGGGCTTTGTCGATGATGGTGTTGAATTCATCGCGGGAGGCGGTGAGGGTGTTGTCGGTTTGGTTAATAGTCATGTTTCGTTGATTGTAAGTTAAGTTGTTGGGACGGATTGGTCGCATGGGACGCATTGGCCTATTCGTTACGTGAGCAGCCAATCTGCGGCTTCATCGGCGGTGAGGGATTTTGCGGTGTCCACGGCTTCCGGGTTCATGGGTAGCTCGACTTTGGAGCATTCGATGAGTTCCCATTTGGTGAAGGTGTAGCCGCCGAACTCGTTGGCTTCGTATTCAATGGGGCTGAAGCCGATGGAATTGGCGGGAAGCATTCCGGCCAGATCCATTTGGTAGATCTGCTCGGCGAGCGGGGAGATCTCGGAGGGGGCGTATTCGACGAGTGCGAAGAGGCCGCCGGTTTCAATGCGGAGTTCCAGCACTTTGCCGATGGTATTCACCTGCGCGCCGCTTGCGCCATGCTGCCAGAGGAACTGCGGATTGTTCAGGAAGTTTTCTGCGTCCATTCCGGCGAGAATAAGAATATCTCCCGCGCGATCGACGGCTTCGGTGGCGAGGGTGAGCCAACGCTGCCTTGGGGGTAAGGATGAAGGTTGAGGGATGAAGGATGAAGGTGGGAATGAAGAAGAGATTTGGGTATCGTTCTCCATAAAGCGCTTGTGTAAGATGTTTGTATGACGCATTATATTGTAGTGATCTGATTGCCGAGAATAAGGGAAGTTCCCCGGCCATCGGGCAAGGGCGGAAGGCCAATGAGGTTGCGCTGCTCGTCGATGGTCATGGATTGCTTGAGGGCGTTGACGCGCTCCATGAAGATGTCCTCGGATTCGGGAATGAGAGATTCGTGTTGGATGACGATCTCGCCGCGCGGAACGAAACGTCCGGTATCGGAGGAGCGGTCGGGCGGCTGGAACTCCGAAGCTAATGCGCGGGTGAAGGCCTGTGCATGTTTGGCAAGCGCGTGCTCGACAACATCGCGCAGAAATACCATATAGCTGGTATCCGCATTAGCAAGGTTCACCTGCTCGGTGTCGCCGAAGACGATCTTGGGAACGCGAAATGCCTCGCGGATGGCATCCCGCAGTTCCGATTTCGAGCGGGTGAAATCGAGTTCCTTCGCGCCCGCGCCGAGAAGCTGCACCTCGCCGCCATCGGGCAGGATGCCGATGCGTCCGGCATTAACGGGGCTGGCATATTTTGCTTCCCATGAGAGGCGGAGGCGGTCCATCTCGTCCTGCGTCAAAAGCGCGCCTGCTGGCCACCGTAGCACCGCGCGGGGCGTGGCATCGTTCTCGAAAAATCGGGATTGAAACAGGCGCACGGCAGATTCGGCCTTCGCGGTATCCATTATGTCCGAGATCAGGCCATGTCCGAAGAAGGGCGACATGCGAATATCGGGGCGGCGAATATGGATGACGTCCGCTGCGGGAATGATTACGTTCGAGGGAAGGAAACGGTAGGTTTCCGGCAGTCCATCCGCGCCGCGCTCGATGAGGAACGAAAGCACGCTGGCCGGCCATAGCTTGACGACCTGCCCGTTGCCATCGCGGACCTTGAGCCAGATGGAGTTCCCCGTCGCATCGAGCCACTGGCTGGAGAGTTCCATCAGATCGCTCATGTCGAAGATGGGGTTGGGGCGCTGAAGCAACCGTTCGAGCGGGTGATCGATGGGCAGCGATGTACACGATGTAGCGCAAACTTTAGTTTGCGATCCTGCGCGCCGGTGGGGGTCGCAAACTGAAGTTTGCGCTACATTTTGCGCTACATTTTGCGCTACGGCGTGGAACGTTCCTCGCCCGATGGCCTCGCTGCGGGCGTGCATACAGGCGGCGACGGTCTCGCGGATGTGGCGGAGATTTTCGATGGTGTTCTCGCGTCCGAAATTGCCGGAGGGATAGACCATCGGCACGCCGCCGGGCGGCCAGGGGAGCAGTCCGCCCGCGCTTGCAGCAACCTGCTCCGCCGCTCCGCGAGCAATGTCTTCGGAATTACTGCCGCGTTTTAGTTGAATGGAAAATGTTCCGAGTTTTAGGTTCATATCATAAAAAGTGATGAATTAATGTGTGGTGAATGGAGGGTCAGTGGGGATGGAACTACATTTGAGAATTGCGAATTTCATATCTCGGACAGTCCACAAATCTTTAGTAAGGCAATGAAAACATCTCTTTTTCTTATCGCACTGCTTGCGGTTATTTCGATGAGTTGTTCTCAGAGTTCATCGCCATCTCCTGCGGTTAGTCTCTATCACGGAGATATGACGGGACGTGTTCTTCCACTCGATGTGAACGGCGATACACTGTGGAGCATGCTTGCCGGAACGACTGTTTCTTTGGGGGCAACAAGCTTCATTACTACGACTGACTCAGCAGGCCATTGGACACTTAAGGATGTACCGGCTGCTGACTATTCGATATACTTTGCGAAGAATGGCTTTTATACTTTTGCGTTCGGCATTGGCTTTAATGAAGCAGGAGACGATCTTACCCCAGACAATGTTATCGTGCGATTGCCAACGGATTCGATGTTTTTGGAATATGCGGCGATCCGGGATGGGAGGTTTTACGGTCAGGGCCATCGAGAAATATTTTTTGGTGGAACCATATCTTCAAATAAACTACAAACGTACACCATGCACATTACGCTTGATTCTGCCTCAAATAACGATTGGTATGAATGGCAGGGGAGTGTAATGAATGGAGAATATACGGGTGTCGCTAAAACCGCCTTCGATACCTATACAGTCGGTGTGATTGCTCTTGACTCTCTTTCCAGCGGTCGGAAGATATTTGTGCGAGCAGAATTGCTTCCATATAGTTACTATCCTGACCTATCATTAAATGTTACTCACGATTATTCGAATATTATTGAAGTAACCGTCCCATAAAACCATATTTCGACGGAATACGACGAGCCCAAGCAGCGTTGTGGTGCTAATGTTTAGACGATACCGCACCGAATCCCTGATCGCCCTTGCGGCCGCCATCATTGCGGCATGCTGGTGGCCGATTCGTATGCGGTTCCCGTTCGACGACACGTACATCACGTTTCGGTATGCGGCGAATCTGGCGCATGGGTTGGGAATTGTATGGAACCAGGGCGGCGCGCATACCGAAGGCTATACCAATTTCCTGCTCGTGCTGTTGCTTGCGCCGTTCAGTGCGGTGGGGTGGGATCTGGTTGTTGTGTCGCAAATTATCGGGGTGGTCGCGGTGATGGTGACGGTGGTTGCGATCTATCGGATTGTAACGCGCATCGCCGACAATGCTACTTCAGTTCGCGATTCGGCGGGGGGGTCGCAAACTAAAGTAGCATCGTCGACGATGATCGCTACATTTGCTGTTGCGCTTTTTCTGCTTGATCCCTACATTTGGATGAACGCGTACTCCGGATTGGAGACGAGTTTGTTCACGATGTGGCTGATCGTTGCGGTGTGGGCGTTCGTCACTAAGCGGATGGAGCTTGCATTCATGCTTGCAACCTTTGCCGCGCTGACACGTCCCGAAGGCGCGCTGATGGGAATGGTTCTGCTGGCCGTCGCGCTTATTCAAAAACGGCAGCATCCGAAGGAAGAAATTTCTGCTACATTGAAGGATCATCCGCCGGTATCTATTTTTGGCTATTGGGTTTCGGCATTTGTGCTTCCGCTTGCGATCTATGCGGGTTGGAAACTATATTATTTTGGTAATCTTTTGCCGAACTCGTTCTATGTGAAGGTGGCGCAGGCATCATCGGCGACGATGGGCGGGGGCACGACATTCCTTCCCGGACGCGGGACGGTCAGGATCTTTTTGGAAAGCGTGTGGTATCTGCTGCCGCTTGCGCTGCTTGCGGTGTGGAAGCTGCGGAAAAATGCAGCAGTGCAGATCGCGGCGTTGTGGTGCGGGTTGCTAAGCATTTTTTATCTTTTTTCATTGCTCATTCAAAATGAGTATCAGCGATTCACGAATTCGATCGAGGTGATGCTGATAATGCTGGTTGGGCTTGCGGTTTCGCTCTTTATTGTGCCGAGGATGCGAGCGAATAAGGAGCAACGTCCTCATTTATATCCATTTGGGGGTTCTGGTATACTTACGGCCCTATTTACGATTCTTATCAGTTGTACATTTAGTATTCGCGGCGGATCGGGATACATTCAGCGCACCGATGAGGAGAAGAATCCGTATCCCAGCGTTGCAAAAGTTCTCGCTTCGATCCCAAATCACGAAGATATTACGCTGGCGTGGGGCGATGCGGGAAGGTTGCCGTATTTTTCCGGAATGCGGAACCTCGATCCGGTGGGGCTGAACACGAATGAGATCGCACATGCGCATTCGGCGGAGGAAGTCATTCGGTTCATCATAAAATCGCGTCCCGATCTGCTTATCATTCCATTAATCCTTCCCAGGGACGATACCATTCCGAACGACACCGTTCGCCGCGTGTTCGAGCACGGTCACGGGCTTATCGGCGCGGCGTATCCGGCGCTGGCGGCGGCTGCGCTTGCAAATGGTTACCAGCCCATCGCCGCGATGCCGCAGAGCGTGTACGATCTCGATATTTTGGTCGATACCACCTCGATCTATTGCCGCGATATTGTGCGTACGATCGCTCCGTATGTGGGGCGGGATGTGAATTTTCAGATGCCGGTGATGAAGATGAAATAACGAAGAACGTGAAGCAAATTCGAATACTATTGATCGTTCTTTTCAGCGTAATGCCTCTTGAAGCATTTGCGCAGACGGTTATAACGGTCTCACCGGAATTTGTTGGAGGGTTAGCTTGCACCATTACGCCGCCAATTACTTTTAGCAATCAATCCATTTCTGCCATGGCCGGTGTTGAGGGCTCGATCAGAGGGCTTATCGGAGATAGCGACCTTGCATTAAATCTCGGGGGCGGCTATGAAAGCCGTGGCTACGACGGAAATGGCTATATGCCTCAATCAACTATCAGGGATCCAAATATAATTCGAGAGAACTATATTGACATGGACGCTTCCTTTCGATACAAATGTTTTCAATTCGGCGCTGTGATCGGTTTTCCGTTAAACTGGCACCTGACAAGAACTAATGTTGATCCTGGCCCAATGGAATGGTACTTTGATAATGCCGACATGAATACAACCGTAGGCATCTTTTTCGCGGGAAAGTTTACAGTTTCGGAATGGTCTTCGGGCAAACTCATTTTTATTTCCCGACTCGACTTTGAGTCATTCGTAACACCAATACCAAACACGCCAACGCACTCCGGTGTTTTGCTGACTTATAACGAATCTAACGGACCACCCTATGGGTACACTTACATGCCCGACCTAGGTCCGATCTTTATCGCACGCGTCGGTCTTAGTTATGAATTCACCGTTTGGGGTGGAGCGCGGTAAGTTTGAGTAGTTGGTTCCTCGCTTTGGTAAAGACCGGGATTTCAAGCCCCCTGCAAAAACCATCAAAGGGTTTTGAAATATCTTAACATTAAAATAATGTTTGAGGGGAACGCAAAATGGGTGTATCTTTGTACACAAAAACCTGGATTGTCTTTCTTATACTCTTATGAATAAAATTATCCTCTTCACAGTCTTTCTTGCTTCGGCTCTTGCGGTCGCAGGATGTAAATCTCCTACCGCGCCGACCAACCCGTCATCGTCGAACACGGCAAAGGTCAGTGGAACAGTGAAAGATTCGGCCTCCGGCACCTCGATCGCTGGGGCTACCGTCAGCCTTTATAACTCCAATGCGGCCTCGGTCCTTGTTGGAACGAAGAATACCGACGCGTCCGGCAATTACGAATTCGACAGCCTTTCGGCAGGAAAATACTACATCGTTGCCTCTGAGCAGGGCTTCAACACTCAGACTGATACTGTGACGGTCACCACCACCGCCAATGCGACAGCCAATTTCCAGTTGGGCACTGCGAAGATAACCGGGCTTCCTGCTTTGTCCGGCTCTATCAAAGCCGCAAGCACCGGTTCGGTCATCTCCGGTGCCACGGTCACTCTTTACACATCGGGTTCGGTACTTGTATCGACAACACAGAGTAACGCTGCCGGATATTATGCTTTCGACACGGTTAACCCCGGGAAATACATTGTCACCGCTGGTACAAATCGCTACGCCGCTCACAGCGATACTGTGACCGTCGTGGCGGGAAGTAATGTGACCGCAAATTTCCAATTGAGCAATATTGCCGACCTTCAGATCGCGATCCAGTCCCAGGTCACGGGGGGTTCCATCGACACAGCCTATGTGATATTCGATGGCGATACCATCCTGAGGGAGATCCCGACTCCCAGCGGGTATGTTGACTTACAATTGGCTGAAGGTCCACACCGGCTGCAAGTTGCTGCACCCGGGTTTATTACCGTAGATACTTCGATCATTTTATCTTCCTTGATCACTAATTTTTACCTTGCGAACATGCGCGAGTCCATTGCCCCGGATACGCTCATTGCCGAATATACATTCAGCAACTCGGCGATCGATTCGAGCGGCCACGGGCACAATGGAACCAATCACGGAGGCGCCTATGTCGCAGACCGGTTTGGTATTGCTCAAAGTGCATTGCAATTGAACGGCTCGACCGATTACATCTCTGTTGCGGACGCTCCGGATTTCGATTTTGGCAAAACCGGCAGCTTCACTATTTGTTTCTGGGCAAAATATTCGCTGCCGCAGTACGAAGGATCGGGTGAACCGATCGTCGTTCACAAGGGAACTGGTTTTGAAAGTTCCTTCACGGGCTACACTGTTTACATCGATGGTTACTATAATAATTTTGAGATCGGCACTACGTACGGTACCGCGAACGGACAGCAGGAAGAAGTCGGTGGGGATACGCGCTGGCACTTCTTCGTCTATACCTTCGACCGCACGGGTCCCGTTGGGTTCTACTACGATGGAGTTCAGCAATATTATTTCAATTACTCCAGCAATGGCATTCAAGGAAACCTCAACACGACGGCGCCGCTGCTGATCGGCGGCGATGGCACGGCTCAAAATTCTTATAAAGGGACTCTCGACGACATCCGAATCTTCAAGGGTGTTGTACAGGCTCCTGAGATCAATACGCTGTATCACGAGAATGGCTGGTGATGGTAACACCGCAGGCCGGCTATAGGAACTTATTGCGCTTTTCATGCTTCTTTAGCCGCAGCGCATAGCGCGCCAGCGCGGTAGCATCGGCGAGGTCGGGGGAGCGGCCGAGGCGCTTTTTGGTCAGCTCCTTGTCTTCCATTTTGTAGGCGGTGGAGTTTTTTACAACATCGAGCTGGATCGAGGAGAGTTCCTGCTGGAACTTCTTGTGGTCGTATAGTCGGAGCTTTCCGGCCCGCAGCTCCTCGTTCAGGACAAAATACATTTCGGCGTGGGCGTTGGCGATCTCTTTGCCGGGAAGGAAACCCCGCGCTTTGCTGGCAAAGTTCACCGGAAAGAATGGAATGCCTTCGCGCTTCAGTTTATCGCTCACGCCGCCGCCTAAGCCGGTATCGTCAATGGCGATGATGAGTTCGATGCCTTCGAGCCAGCAGCGGTTATACGCGAGTTGGATCCTGTCGGCAGT
>Ga0207088_1158_pt1 | contig 12771 bp, 8 predicted proteins | sample Alteio_BWMinHeat_52_FD_153564 | JGI IMG/M metagenome (GOLD analysis project Ga0207088, IMG submission 153564) | Enriched cells from forest soil in Barre Woods Harvard Forest LTER site, Petersham, Massachusetts, United States -... | ecosystem: Environmental > Terrestrial > Soil > Temperate forest >... | reverse complement strand
AATTCCGGTGCGCGGAACGATATTTGACAGAAAAGGAAGGGTGGTCGCGGCGAGTGTGCCCTCGTTCAGTATTGCCGTTACTCCTCAGGACTTTAATCCCTATCGCAAGCAGACACTCCCATTACTTGCAAAGATACTTGGAGTCGATACCACGTTTGTTGTCGATAAAATTAATCAGGGTGGATTTTATACCCGGTTTCAACCGATTAAAATATGGCGCGATGCGGATGCACGCATGATCGCACAGATCGAGGAAAATCACGATCAGCTTCCAGGTGTGGATGTTGTTACCGAATCGAAGCGGGAGTATATTGCTCCTGTTCGGGCTTCGCATTTGCTCGGATATACCAAGGAAATTTCGCAGTCGATGCTCGATGCTATTGATGACACACCAGATAGCGATTATTATCATCCCGGTGACATAGTGGGAACCACAGGACTCGAACAGGTTCACGAGAGGGAACTACGTGGCGTAAAAGGAGTGGATTTTATCGCGGTGGATGCAAAAGGCCAACGGCAGTCGAGATTGAATCAGGGGATGACGGATGTGTCGAGCGTGGATGGGGAATCGATTCAGCTTGGGATGGATATTGACTTGCAGGAATATGCCGAGCAATTGCTGAATCCCTATCACGGCGCGATCGTTGCGCTCGATCCACGCAACGGAGAAATTTTGGCGATGGTATCCAAACCGGATTTCGATCTCGATCTTTTTTCTGGAAAAACGACCAAACAGGAATATCAGGACGTGATGCTCGACCCCGCGCACCCCTTATACAACCGCGCATTGCAAACGCGCTATCCGCCCGGCTCGACATGGAAACTTTTGATGGCAGCGGCTTGCCTTTCGACCAAAACAATCCCTTTCGACTTCAAACTTTCCTGCCCGGGTTACTTCACATTTGGCGATCATACTTACAATGATGACGCCGTACACGGCCTGACGGACATTCATCAATCTATTGTTCGATCGTGCGACGTGTTTTATTATCGTATGATCCTCAAACTTGGGATCGATTCGATGTATAAATATGCACGAGAGTTCGGGTTCGACCAAATGACTGGTGTGGATGTCAGCCACGAGGGAACCGGATATGTTCCAAACACGAAGCGCATGAACAAGCTCTATCCGCGTGGATGGACGCTGGGTTACGTCGTGAGCCAGGGCATTGGGCAGGGTGAGATTGGCGTCACACCAATGCAGCAAGCCGCCTATGCTGCAACGTGGGCAAATCACGGTGTGTGGGTGCAGCCACATACGGCTCGGCGAGTCTATAATACTCAAACAGGGAAGTGGGATACGGTCGCATATAAATCCCATAAACTCCCGATCTCCGATACGATCATCGAAACCGTTCGGCGAGCAATGCTCGGAGTGGTGAATGAACCGGGAGGAACAGCACATCAGGCGCAAATACCGAATTCTAAAATTCTCATTGCCGGGAAAACGGGAACCGCTCAAAATCCGCATGGAAAACCTCACGCATGGTTTGATTGCTTCGCCCCTTATGATCATCCCAAGATCGCGATCTGCGTGTTAGTTGAGAATGCTGGATTCGGTGGCGATATTTCCGCCCCCATGTGCAGGAAGCTCATTAATTATTATCTGACAGGAACCCGTGAGGATCCTCCACCGTCTATTCTCCCCAACACTCCAGCGTATGAAGCAGTGAAGGCGGAAAAGTACGGTCGCCGTCCTGCGCCAAATGTGAAAGTAAAAGATCCGGTTGAGGCAATAAAGCCGAAAGAAGCAAAGATGTGATGGAACGCACACAGGTTTTCATCGGATCATGAGTAAAAAACAAATTCAAAAAAAGTCCAAGCCAAACAATTCTTCGCCCGTAGCGAGGAAGGCTGTTGAGTTGAAAGACTATCCGAATGCTTGGTTTTATTTCTGCTGGGCGATCTATTTATGCTATTGCTTCGCAGCATTTGAGCCGACGGGTCCGGTGTGGGGAATTCATTTCATTGCATATATTCCGGCGGGAATGAGAGTTCTTCTTCTAATCATAGGCGGATTGTTGCTCGTGCCTAACATTCAGCGATCATTTTATCTTGGAGTAGCCAATTTATTCGGTTCCGAGAAAACGAAGCAAAAAATACGAATTCTTCCAGCTGCCATTGTAGCGGGTATCTGTTTTATGCTCTTTCATACCTTCACGATGAAGACGGATATCTATGGTGACAATATCCGTATCCTGAAAGGCTATGCAGACAATAGCAAATTTGATTGGAACTGGATCGGGGACATGTTTAGCCCTCAATTGGATGTTAATAAGGAAGCGCTAACCGTCGCGATTCATAGAATCGTTGCTCATTGTTTTTCTATTTCGATAGAATCGTCGTATCAGATTATGAGCGAGTTTTTTGGTGCTCTCTTCATTCTTGCATGGCTCTTATTCGTTCAAAAAATTACCAATATGGATGATTGGTCGTCCCGACCACTCAGGATTGTACTTATTTTACTTGGACTGTTCGCGGGAGCAGTGCAAGTGTTTTTGGGGCATGTTGAAAACTATTCCTTTGGTATTCTAACCTACACGCTTTTCCTCATCTCGCTCTATTTTTACATTGAAGGGAAACTTGGCACGCTCGGGTTTGTTTTTCTTTATCTGCTCGCTTTTAAAGCTCATATTATTGCCATTCTCTTTTTTCCAGCGTTTCTTGTTGCACTCGCATACCATTATCGGAATACTCTCACGAAGGTTCAATTCCTGTTTACCTGGCGAGCTATTCTGATGGTTGTAATTCTTCCGGCATTCGTCATTGGTGTTCTGCTCTATGTTTTTTTATTTCATTCCTGGAATGAGCCTTACGCTTATACTACGGGCCGAGGATTTGAGCAGGCCTTTCTGCCCATCGTAACACTTCCACCGCCGCTCGATCATTATTCACTTTGGTTGCCGTATCATATCGCGGATTTCTGCAATCTGTTATTGCTGACCTCGGCTCCAATCGTTGTGATTCTTGTGAACCTGATGATCTTTAATCACAAGGAAATCTCTTGGTCTCAGCCGAGAGTTATCGTGTTTGGTCTTGCCGCGCTTTTCCCCTTCCTCTTTTTTATGGCGCTGAGTCCCAATCTAACACCTGTTCGCGATTGGGATGTTTATACACTTCTTTTCCCACCATTGCTCTTTTTCACATCGATGCTGCTGGTTCAGCCTGGAGTGCGGGCTTATGTGACAGCATGGCTTGCACAAACGGTGGTCTTCGGAGTGATATTCACTTCTGTTTTTGTAGCAGTCGATGCCTCACCAAATGAATTGCAGCCACGTTTGCTGGATGCGGGGGCATATATTTACCATTCATATTACGCGACTTCCAAATTCATTGAAACTCGAGCCTTTGCAATAAACGAGGATTCGAAGCCCGCCCTAATACATTTTTCAAATATTGTTCACGAGTTATCTTTGGTTCCGACTCATGGAACAGACCAGGAGTTGGCCGCAATGATGGCGTTTATTGCGCGTTTTCATGCTAATGCCGGTAATGATAGTGCTGCACTTTCGTGGGAGCTATTGGCTCGAAAAACGGATACAAGTTTTCAGAAATATTTTATCGACTTAGCTGCATACTACCTTCAATTGAACAGACTTGACGACGGCACAAGAACCGTCGAGGAATTCTTGAAAAACAAAACAGAAAGAAAAGATACTGATCGTTCTTACGACGAAGAATTAGCTACGGTTATGTCACAGTTGGGTGCCCGATATAGCCGTACCGGCAACGATAGTTCAACCGTTTTTTGGGCTGAAGCAGCGAGGAAGCTCCAGCCACTCAACTTGAAATATACATACGACATTGCCGATTATTACACGCACACTGGACGCGCGCATCAAGCGCTCGATTTATTGCAAACAATTCCACCTGATTCCGTTTCAGTCAAGGGTCTAACCACCACGGCGATTGTAGCAGCGTATGCCTTTGGTCCGGATAGCGGCTTACCATATCTTTACAAGGCGAAAGCAATCGCGCCTAATGACAGCTCCGTTGATTCTTTAATCATGGAGATGCAAGCGCCTGGTCCATGATTTTGCGAACCATCTTCTTCAGGATTCGTTTTTCAATTAACAATTTCTTAACATTGGAAATTTTCACTAAATTAATCCCATCATGCGTCTCCGATCAATATTCCAAATTTCCTTTCTGAGTGTTATTTTATGCAGCAGCGCATTTGCTCAAACGGGCACGACTCCTCCGGCAACGCCCCCAGCACCGCATGATACGATTTGGCATCATGAGCTTGTGGCAAGCTTAAACCTCACACAAGTCAGCTTTACGCATTGGCAGGCCGGTGGAATCAATGCTCTGGCGTATGCAGCATCCATTGTTGGTAAGTCGGTGCGAAACGATACGAATACGACCTGGACGAATTCCTATAAGTTCGCGTTTGGCCAGACGGAAATTGGCAATCAGGGTATTCGCACTTCCGACGACGAGCTCAATCTTGAATCGATGCTGACCTATAAATTAGGAACCAATATCAACCCTTATGCGGACGTTTCGTTCGCTTCACAATTCGCACCCGGTTATCAGTATGCGGATACAGGTGCGGGAGTAGAGGTTTCGAATTTTCTCGATCCAGCGTTCATTAAAGAAAGTGCTGGTATGGGTTGGGTTCTTTCCAAAGCATTTCAAACGAGGCTTGGCGTAGGGGTACGCGAGATCATTACCAATCTTTACAACCAATATGCGGCCGACCCAAGTGAGCCTGGAATCCACAAGACGCGCATAGAGGGCGGTTTTGAATCCGTGAGCCAACTCCAGCTTCAAGTGGATGATAATGTTCTTTTCAAAGCGGATCTCGATCTTTTTGATCCGATCAAAACTTTGGATCGCGTTGTGGTACATGCGGACGCCAGCATCGTTGCCAAGGTCAGCAAATGGTTTTCGGCGCAAATCGCCGCTTCCTTCATCAACGAGCCGGATATTTCGCCGTTTACGCAGATTCAGGAAGGAATTTCCATCGGGATCAACTATGCGTTATTCTAATTGTTATTAATCACCAACGTATTCAAACATTTTTCACACAATCATTTAAGGAGCAATCATGATCAATCAATTCAAGGAATTCCTAACAAAAACGAACGCCTTAGCACTCGCCGTCGGCGTCATCATCGGAGCGGCAACGGGTAAGCTCGTTACGGGCGTTGTCTCTGATCTCTTAATGCCGATCATCAGCCTTGTGCTCCCCGCCGGCGATTGGAGGGAAAAGCAGTTCGTCTTAAAAAGTGTGGTCGATGCGGCCGGCAAAGAGACGGTGACTGCCATTAAATACGGCGATCTCGTTGGGATCACCATTGATTTTCTCATCATATCTTATGTGGTATTTCTAATTGCGAAGGCATTCCTTCCAAAGCCCACACCAGCTCCTGCCATGAAAAACTGTCCCGAATGCCTCGAAAGCATTCCTGCCGCTGCGAAGAAATGCAAGTCGTGCGGGTCGGTGGTAGCGTAAGTTATTATGCTGGGCGAAAAACCGAGCAACTTGCCTCTATTATTCGCTGTTTGTTTTATTAATGGACTTACTTCCAACAATATTATCAAAACGCAAAGAAATTGAGGAGATTGCTCATAAGCATGGAGCAATGAATGTACGCGTGTTCGGCTCGATTGCCCGGCGCGATGCACAGCCCGATAGCGATCTCGATCTACTGGTCGATGTCGGGCTAGAGCATTCTCCTTGGTTTCCAGTCCGCTTGATTGGCGATTTAAAGATCCTCTTGAATCGGAATGTCGATATTGTAACCGAGCGTTCGCTATATCCCCGATTGCGGGAACAGATTCTTCGAGAGGCTATCCCATTATGAAGGATGAGAAAATTCTTCTTGAATTTATTCTTGAAGCAATAGATCGAATTCGTAGTTTTACCGAAGCTGGAGAAAAGGCATTCTATGAGGATGTGAAAACTCAGGACGCAGTTCTTCGAAATTTCCAAACAATTGGACAGGCTGCCGATGACATCAGTGATGATACTCAGGATGCACACTCTGAGATCGAATGGGGCGATATTATTGGTTTTAGGAATGTCATCGTCCATGATTACCTTGGTCTTGATTTACCAACAGTTTGGTCTATTATAGCAAAGGAGTTGCCCCCGCTTCGAGAAAAAATCACGTCTCTACTGGAAAGCCTCTAAGCGCTTCGGAGCATTTCCCCGCTCCGCTCTGTTGTCGCGGCCTCACTCGAAAGAAAGCATAGGATTAGGACTGCGTGGCGCTCGAAAACATTCGAAATTTTTGCATTATTGCCCATATCGATCACGGAAAATCGACTTTGGCGGATAAGCTATTGCTGGAAACGCATACGCTTGAAGCCCGCGATATGACCAATAATCAGATGCTCGACGATATGGCGCTCGAGCAGGAGCGGGGCATTACGATCAAGCTCCACGCCATCCAGATGAAATATCTGGGGTCGGATGGTAACGATTATATCTATAATCTGATCGATACCCCTGGTCACGTCGATTTTACCTACGAAGTAAGCCGAAGCCTCGCGGCATGTGAAGGCGCATTGCTCGTTGTTGATGCTACACAGGGCGTAGAAGCTCAGACGATTGCCAATCTTTTTCTCGCTATCGATGCAGGACTGGAGATCATCCCGGTTCTTAATAAAGTCGATCTGCAATCGGCGATGATCGAAGAGGTGAGCCATCAGATCATGGACCTCATTGGCTGCAAACGCGAGGATATTATTCTTGCAAGTGCAAAAGCGGGGATCGGAATTGTCGATATTTTAGAAGCAGTGCGTTTGCGAATTCCTCATCCAAAAGGAGATGTCGATGCACCGCTTCGCTGTCTGATCTTTGATTCCGTGTTCGATTCCTACCGCGGCTCGATCGTGTATATGCGCGTGTTCGATGGGACGATCAAGGAGGGCGACGAAATTCTCTTCATCTCGACGAAGCAAAAGTATCGCGTGGAGGAGCTTGGCACTCTAAAAATGGGCCGCGAAAAAAAGAAGCAGCTTTCTGCGGGTGATGTTGGCTATCTTATCGCTGGTGTGAAGGATGTGAAGGATACTCGCGTCGGTGATACCGTCACGCACTTTCGCAATGGGTTAACCGAAGCAATTGCTGGTTTCAAAGTATCGAAGCCGATGGTCTTTGCCGGATTGTATCCGCAATCGGCAGAGGATTTTGCTGAATTGCGCGACTCGCTCGACAAACTCTCTTTGAACGACTCCTCGCTCATCTATGAGCCGGAAAGCTCCATCGCGCTTGGCTTTGGGTTTCGGTGTGGGTTCCTTGGATTGCTTCACATGGAGATCATTCAGGAGCGGTTGGAACGCGAGTTTGGGCAGTCGCTTGTCACAACAGTTCCGAACGTAGAATACCGAGTAACTACAACGCGAGAGGAAGTTGTGGTTGTGGATAATCCCTCCTCGATGCCGGAACCTGGAAGGATCGAATGGGTAGAAGAACCATATATCAAAGCGCAGATCATCGTGCCGAGCGAATACGTCGGTGCCATCATGAAGCTTTCCAACGACCGACGTGGAATTTACAAAACGACAAGCTATATTGATCCCACACGAGCCGATATTCACTATGAATTCCCGCTTTCCGAGATCATCTTCGATTTTTACGATAAGCTGAAATCCATGTCTCGCGGGTATGCTTCGCTCGATTATGAATTTCTGGAATACCGCCGCAGCGACCTCGTGAAACTCGATATATTGCTCAATGGCGACCCTGTTGACGCCTTTTCGACCATTGTACATCGGGATAAGGCATACGACTGGGGTAAAAAACTTTGCTCGAAACTTAGGGAGCTGATTCCACGTCAAATGTTCGAAGTTGCCATTCAGGCAGCTATCGGAGCTAAGATCATTGCCCGAGAAACCGTAAGCGCACTGCGTAAAGATGTCACCGCCAAATGTTACGGTGGCGACATTTCACGCAAACGTAAACTGCTCGAAAAGCAAAAAGAGGGCAAGAAACGCATGAAGCAAGTAGGACGTATCGAAGTACCGCAGGAAGCATTTTTGGCAGTATTACAAATTTCGGAATAAATGGCAGATAATAAAACGACACGAACCACTTCCAGCGATGCGAAGCGCAATCGTACCTACGCCGAAATTCGGGCCGAGCGGGATGGTAAGAAACCACAAGCAGCCCCTGTGGAAAAAATGGAATGGTGGCGCGCGATCTTGGCAATATTTGGGATCGCTGCAGTAGCTACCGGCAATATGCCAGGAAGGAAAAAAGAAAGCTGGATTCGGTCTCTCATTTATGCTGGCTTGATCGCATTTATCATTCGAACGTTCTTCTTCGAGGCATTTCGAATTCCCTCCGGGTCGATGAAGAATACGTTGCTGGTGGGCGATCATTTGTTCGTCAATAAGATTGGATATTTTATAGAGACCCCCAAATACATTCCTTTTACAGAGACGGAAATCCCACATCTTCATCTAAAGACATGGTCGGTGAAACGCGGCGATGTGGTCGTGTTCGAATATCCCGGCGACCGCGATGAAGTAGTGCCACACGAGAAGAAAGTCAACTATATCAAACGGTGTATCGGACTGCCGGGAGATGTGATCCAGATAAAGAACAAACAGGTCTATGTGAATGGATCGATATTTCCTAATCCGTCGGAATCGATTCTTGAGCGGGATACGGAACGAGCGGGAGTGGTCGATCCGAGAATTTTTCCACATGGCGCACAGTGGAACAAGGATAATTTCGGGCCTCTGAAAATTCCAAAAACTGGCGACGTTATTCCTATTACGAAAGATAATATCGATCAGTGGGAAGTCTTTATAGAACGGGAAGGACACAAAGTGGAGCTTGGCATGAACGATCAAATTATGATCGATGGAAAACCGGCTTCGGAATATAAGGTTCAGCGCGATTATCTCTGGATGATGGGCGATAACCGCGACGATTCGGAAGACTCCCGCTTTTGGGGTTTTGCGCCAATGGATAATGTTGTTGGCAGCGGCTTTATCGTCTATTGGTCGTGGTACGATCCGCCCTCATCTGGCAATGGCGATGGATACGATCCCGATGAAGTTCAGCAGTTCCATATTCGATGGGACAAGATCGGGCATTTGATACATTGAGCGCTGCTCCACTCAGTGCTTATCTCCACATTCCGTTTTGTGAGCGGAAATGTATTTACTGCGATTTTTATTCCATAGAGAATCTTTCGCTCCGATCGGAATTTGTTGATCTCCTGATCCAGGAGATCGATCTCAAGCTCAAAGCAGTTCCAACGCTTTCCGGTCGCGAGCTGCAAACCATTTTCTTCGGTGGCGGCACGCCCTCCCTCTTGGAACCGGCCGAGCTTGAACGGATCATTCAAAAGCTCCGAACACATTTTTCGATTGCAAGCGATTGCGAATTTACGCTCGAATGCAATCCGGGAACCGTTACTTTAGAGAAACTCAGAGGATATAGATCGCTTGGCGTAAACCGTCTCAGCTTTGGAGTGCAATCGTTCGATGCCGAAGAACTGAAATTTCTGGGTCGTATTCACGATGCTGAAGAGGCTCGCGAGGCCGTCTCACTTGCTCGTAAAGCCGGATTCGATAATGTCAGCATTGATCTTATATTTGCACTTCCTGGACAGAGCGAATCAACGCTTCGCCATTCGATACAAGAAGCGATCGAGCTTGAAACCAATCATATCAGCGCATATAACCTTATTGTTGAGCACGGTACACCGCTGTATCGTTTGGTAAAACTTGGTGAAGTTATTGAGTTGGATGCGGATCGTTCTGCCTCGCTATTCTCGATTGTTCAAGATACACTTGCCGATGCAGGATTCGAGCAATATGAGATTTCGAATTATGCAAAAACTTCGGAGCAGAGAGCTAAGCATAATCTTGTCTATTGGGATGACTTCAAGGATTATGTTAGCTTTGGTCCTTCGGCGCACGAATTTATTAACGGGGAACGAGCATGGAATGTATCCTCCCTCGAAGAATATAGCAAAGCGATTCGTGCGGGAAACCTTCCCATCATCAATCATGAACGGTTGACGATGGCAGAACGACGAACAGAAGTACTATATTTACAACTTCGCTCGACGGGTGTTCGGCTACATGAATTTATGGAAGCCTTCGGAGAAGACCTTGTGTTAAACAAAGATGTTCACGCATTCATCGAAGAAGGATGGATGGTTGTGAACGACGGAATCCTCAAACTGAGGGCGAATGGTTTTAGATTCTGCGATGCGATTGTGACTCGATTAATGTCAACGAATGATCGTGCTGCAACGCGAATAGAGATTGCAAACGTCATCCCCTAAATCTCAAAAATCCCATAAATCAAGGTTCAGACAAATGCTTCCACAGTTCAAACGCATTCATTACATCGTTGCGGGAGTCGCGTTCATTGCAGCGTTCGGCACATACCTACTGACCATGCAGCCGACGATCCCATTCTGGGATTGCGGTGAGTTTATTGCATCGGCAGCAAAACTACAGGTTTCGCATCCGCCTGGAGCGCCGTTTTGGATGCTGGTTGGCCATGTGGGTGCATGGTTTGTACCTGTTGCAGATTTAGCGGCGAGATATAATGTGCTTTCGGCACTCTGTGGCGCGTTATCATCGATGCTATTATATTTGGTCGCTGTCAAGGTGATCCGAATTTGGCGTGGCGAACCGGGTAACATGGGTGACGCGATCATTCATTTTGGTGGGGCGCTGATCGGGGCGCTTAGTTTCACATGGTCGGATAGCGTGTGGTTTAACTCGAACGAGTTTATTGTGTTTTCTCCGGGATTGCTCTTTATTGCACTGATGATCTGGCTCGCAATGACCTGGCACGAACGCGCCGATCTGCCCGGTAATGAGCGGTACCTAATGCTTATTGCCTTTATGATCGGACTTTCGATGGGCGTGCATCAAATGTCGATGCTGGCATTCTTTCCAGTGTGGGCGATCGTGTTTTACCGGCATTGGAAAAAGATCACGACGAGTAACTTTCTTGCAATGCTTGCGCTGGGTGTTCTGGTATTCGCGTATATTTTCAAAGTAGTTTTAAGCGGACTTGTTAGCTGGGCCGGATCGGGGATGGGAATTGTTTCTCTGTTGGTTATTGTCGGGATCGTTATTGGGATCTATTATACCTCGCGAGATCAGGCCGACGGGAACGCTCGCAGGAGCATTCTGAACTTATTGCTCTGGGGTGGTGCGATGGTACTTCTTGGCTTTACGGTCTATACCTATGCGATGGTCCGAGGGGCGCAAAATCCACCGATCAATGAGGGCGCTCCCACCACTTTCTCCAAGCTTGCCGAATATATCGGCCGTAACCAATATGGGACGGTGAGTATTTCCGACGAATTCTTCCATCGCCGTATGCCGGAGGAAAGTGGGGCATATAAGCCGGAAACATGGAATAACTATACGAGCGATGCGGATTTCTTCTGGCAGTATCAGACTCGTGATATGTTCCTTCGTTATCTTGCGTGGAATTTTATTGGTCGCAACGGTGACTACCAAGGTGCTAACATTGACATCCAGAAGACGTGGATGCTTCCGTTCCTATTGGGTCTGATCGGCATTTACTGGCATTTTAAGCGAGATCCCAGGCGGGGAATGGTCTTTCTTCTTGCGTTTCTTGTCATGGGTTTGTTCACAGCTTGGTATCAGAATCAACAGGATCCTCAACCGCGCGAGCGCGATTATTTTTATGTTGGAGCATTCTGGGTTTATGCGATGTGGGTGGGAATCGGCGCGGTTGGGATCATGGAGTGGATAAAGGAAAAATATACTTCCTGGAACTCGCGGAAGATGACGTTCTCGCTTGCTGGTGCGTTTGGTCTATTAGTTCTGCTTGGTCCCATTAATCAGTGCATCGGATTAACTGGACTACTTTCTGGCGAGTCATTTCAAAAATCGTCGAAGTGGGCAGAATATTCCCGTAAGCATAACTGGATACCATTTGAATATGCCTATAACATTCTTCAAAGTTGTGAGCCAAATGCCATTCTCTTCACGTATGGAGATAACGATACGTTCCCGCTCTGGTGCATTCAGGATCTTTATGGCATTCGGCGCGATGTGAGAATCGTGCAGCTTCAGCTTGCCACCATGATGTGGAATGTAAAACAGCTAAAGTTGGACAATGCCTGGGGGCATAATGCCATTAAGCTCAGTACATTTACCGACGATCTGCTTAAGCTTCCTGATGACGATGTTATTAAAAAGCTCGACTGGACGCCCGCGCCTGTGAACATGCCGATCTCGGCTCAGGCTGCACGTTGGATCACGGGAGATTCCACTGCCACAGCAACCATATTTAATTGGACGCCGAAATTTGTATTACCGAGCGATCAGGTAGTGCTCGATATTATTAAGAATAATATCGAGACGCGCCCGATCTGCTATTCTGCTACAGTGCCAGAGAGCTCCCGCGCGGGCCTTAACAAATATCTGATCTATGAAGGCCTAACCGCGCGGGTTACCCCGTTCGAACAGCCTGCCGATCAAAACGGACTTGGCGGCAGTATCCAACCCGAGCGCTTTGCAGAAGCGGTGTTCCGAGTTCCCGCGCATCCTCATTCTGAGCCAGATCGCGGGATGCTTTTGCATAATTATGCCGATCCCGAATCAAATCGCAGCGCGTTGGACCAAGAATATTCTATCAGCTATCGGTACGAGTTTATTCGACTTGCAAATTGGGATGTAAGCCATGGGAATATGTCGGAAGCGCGCCGCGCCCTCGATAGCATGGAAGTTCGCATTCCGCTCTCTCAAATACCGCTCGATTATTCTTTCGCTTCGTTCATTGCCGATCTCGCGGATAAATGC
>Ga0207088_1156_pt1 | contig 12828 bp, 10 predicted proteins | sample Alteio_BWMinHeat_52_FD_153564 | JGI IMG/M metagenome (GOLD analysis project Ga0207088, IMG submission 153564) | Enriched cells from forest soil in Barre Woods Harvard Forest LTER site, Petersham, Massachusetts, United States -... | ecosystem: Environmental > Terrestrial > Soil > Temperate forest >... | reverse complement strand
CTGTGCTGCTTTCTTTACAGCAAGTAAATTTTTATCTAAAAGAAACTCCCTACATCGCTCAAGGCCAGATGCCGCATTTGTGGTAATAATTATTCGTGGCATTGTGGTATTTCCACTTCATTTTTTGCACCCCAAGTAGAAAGCCATTGCTCCACTTCTTCCCCAGTTAAATGTAATCCGGTTTCTTGGTAATGTTGCCAAGATTCTAATGCTTCTTTTTTAAAGTTTTCTTTCGATTCTTCAGCTTCTACATATTTACGAATTGCTTCGCACATAATCCAATGATCGGTTCTTCGCCGTAATTGGGCTAAAGAATGAATTTTTAACTTTATTTCTTCGTCTAGTTTTAATGAAGTCGCCATAATAATAACCCATATTAAAATATATCTATAAGTAGTACCTAGTGATAATTATACCACATGCAAAAAATATTATAATTATTTTGCACTGACCGTAAAAACTAGACAAAATAATAATTTAGAAAGCTGGTGGTAAATAATGACATTTGAACATTATACCAGTACTGAGTAACGATGATTCTTAAAAAATCAAGGGACAATAGAGGTGAATATATTTCTTGTGGACCAATTTAATCTCTTCCGCTTGGGGGTTTGGTTGAATTTTATCAGCCTAAAATTACCATGTAAAAATAGAGGTTGAAATTGCAGGGCTTTATCCGTTATAATATGCGTGGTATACAATGATTATTATGGTATAAATAACATTCTTGGTTGCTAATGCTGGGAAAGTCTTGTTTGTGAAAGTGGTGATATTATTGTGAGTTTGGTGCGTAATTCTATTGTTAATCCGTTAAGGCCACCTTCAGTGGCTGAGAAAGGTGGCCTTTCGTCTAATAAGGGTGATGTAGCTACCAGTTCTGAGCCATTTGCCGCCATTGTGGGTCATAGCCGTGAAGCGAAGGAGTGGACTCCATCTGGTACTGGTGGCACGCCAAGGAGTACTGATTCAACTGAAGCCAAGAAAATCCAGATTCAAACAGAGTTTCGTCATAGTCAAATAAAAGGAAAAACTGTTGGCGAAAGCTTTTCCCTATGGGTTAAAGAAAAAATAAATGGTATTCAAAGAGCGTTTGATCGTATTCATGGCCCCAAAACAGTTAAAAATCTATCGCAACAAATGTTATCAGCTGAAATACATCATGTACATAGTGAATTAAAGGCAACTTTAGCTAGTCCACAAAAGACTTTTAAACTAATGAAGGATCTGATTGATAAGAGTGGGCTGAATTTTAATGAAAGTAATCGAGCTTTGAAGCTAGTAAAAGAGCTAATTTATCCTGGTAAAGATGCGAGAAATCAGGATGTTATCCTTGATGACGTCCGCAAATTGGTAAATGACAGTAAATCTTTAGCTGGTGCAGTGGTAATAGTTGATGGTGTTGAAGATGGTACTGGAGAAAAAGCTAAGCTTTTTGCATCAATAAAAACTTTAGCTGATCAAGGTAAAGGTTTAAATCAAGTTGAAAAAGCAGGTATTCTTCAGCAACTCAATATATTGACTCAAAACCAGAAGAACAGAGAATATCTAGAGAGTCGTCTTGGGCTGCAAGACAAAATTATGCTTGAAGATATGAAAATATTACTCTCTAATCCCGCGGATAAAGAAAATATAATAAAAGAATCATACACACATACGGCAAAACTTCTGGCTTCTTGTACGAGTAAAAAAGAACTGGAACATTATAAAACGATGTTAGTTGAAATAGAATTAAGTATTGATCCAGTACATGCCAGAATGCTAAGCTTGCTATACAAACGCTTTGAAGATACTGCTTTTGCAGATGAAAGCAATTTAAACACTATGCTGCAAGAGGTTGGGTCACCAAAAACTGATTCTGTTACTGCATTAAGACATTATACAAAACTTAAAGGACGTGTAACAGATGAGATTTTAGCGAATGATATTAAACCCAAAATAGACTCCATGTATACATCCGATAGTATACAGCAAAAATCATTATCTGAACAACTACTTGAGATAGAGTTGGGTGCAAGAGGAGTAAAGGTTAATATCCATAAAAATGCTCAAAGTAAAGGATCTATGGCAATATCAACTTCTGTTACAGGTGCAATAGAAAAGACTCAGGACGTGGCCACAACTTCTAGTGGTCGAGGTGCAGCAGCCAATGGACAAAAATCTGGAAGAAGGCATAAATTAGTATCTACAAAATTAACTCTTGAAGAAAAAAGAGTTGTTTCTGGTCAAATTGATCAGCTATTCAAGGATAATAAAGACTATTTAAATAGTAGGTTAGGCTTAGCCGTTAGAATTCGCTTAGATAATGCAAGATTGCTACTTTGTTCTAATCAAAAAGAAAAAGATAAAGTGGCTTTTGAGTCATATCAACATATTGTGGGTCTGTTATGTTCTTGTCAGGATGTGCGAGAGTTAGAACAATACAAAACAATATTAGATTCAATACATCATCTTGATCGAGCTTATCTGGAGATGATAAGCGTGTTATATAAAAGTTTTGAGCAGCATTTTCAGTCAGATAATAAAAATGTGAGTTTAAATCCTCATGTGTATGTAAATTCTTACTCTTTTGCTAAGATCGATGATAAAGCACAGGCAATTAGATGTGCTTACGAGGTTTTAAGCTCACCAGCTAATACCACTTCATCTTTTGTTAATAAGGCTAACAAAATTATAATTGATTCTTTTAAAGTAAACTACCAACCTTATTTGATCCCTGATAAAAGTTTAATGCTTGATGAAAATAACAATATTGTAGGCTCCAATATTGATGGAACTGTCATCAGAGAACCCATACCTTTGAATATCGATCCTAAAAAAGCTGCAAGTGGAGGAAGTAAGTATTTATATGCTAGAGCTAAAGCTCCAGCTCAAATGGCAGTGCTTTATTCTGTCACGAAAGAAAATATTCTTGCTGCTGGGGTTGGGCAAACTACTGGTGATACAATTGCAAGTGGCCTAGCATATAAAAAATCAGGTTTATATATGGTTGATATGGGAGATGGAACTACAAAATATTATCAAGTTACTCGAGAAGTTGAAAGAGATGGAGAAGGTAAACTTGTAATTGAAAGAAAAGAAAGTATTCAGCTGGAAAACGGACTTACTAGAACAATATATATTCCAAGAAGAAAAGTTATTGAGCTTCAAAAAAGTGATGTAAATCAGAAAGACGTTGATATAAATGATTTTCTTATAGCCGTTTTGGCTAAGCAGAATAAGAAGCAAGATGGAGCACCTGCTATAGTGAGTGAAACCGAACTAGCTGGAACAGATGGTATTTTTAAAAATTATGAAATCACTCATCTGCGTAGTTCTGTTGGCTTAAAAGAAAAAGTAGATATGGCTGGAAAAGTTCCAGGGTTATCGCCTGAGATAGCACAAATTATTCGTCAAAAAAAATTAGATACGCTACTTATTCAAAATAAGCGTAGACGTGGAGAGTTTGTTGGGATAGATGCAGGGACGACTTTAATTGCGCTCAATAAACCATTTAATAGTCTTGCTCCCTTCAGACTCTCAATAGAGCATTCAGAGGTGCTAAATGAAATGGGTATTATAAATTGTGATCCAAAACCAGATAATATGGGCTTAGGTGAAGATGGTATAGTTAGAGAATTTGATTTTGATGGTATGTGTTACCCAGAAAAAGAAGAAGGGGTCACTAATTCTTTTAAAACCGCTGAATATAGTGATTTTGATTTGGTGACAGATCCAAAATATTCTCATGATTTAAGTGCACAAATTAAAAATGAAAAAAACTGTCGTCTCCGTACTTATATTGCAGTGACACATGGCATTGTGCCGCCAATTCCTGTAAATATTTTTTTCAGTGCCAAAGCTAAAAAAGAACGATTAACCAGATTATTTAATGGAAAACCATAAGTTCACCGAAGAGAAGGCTCTGAAGTTAGCAGACGCTTATCTAGCTAATGGACCACTAGGAATTAATAATGAGAGCTCTCTCAAGCCTGCTATGGTTAATTTTTGCTCAAGAAATAGCTCAGAGTATTACACGCAGGTTGAAAGGTGGAATGCAGCAACTAGTAAATTTATTGATAAATTTGTGAAAGATGTGTATAGAGATGCAGTAGGGAAGTTTCTTACTGATCCAGTTTCTAATGATATTTCAAAGCTCTCTACAATATTAGATTTCTCTGTAGCTTAATTAAATCTAATTATTTTACTTAGCATCGGATCAATTATGTTTTAATTCATCTTTTCGATTAATAAAAATGTCTTCATAGCTTTGGCTCCATTGTGTTATTACATGTGTTAACGCCCCTTCTACGCGGTAAATATTAATTCGAATATCAATATTTAGATTAGTTGTATATCATAAATTACATTAGTACTCTCAATTTTTACATTATAGCTATATCGTTTAATATGATATAACCTCCAAAATAATAACACAAAACCAGGCATTAACTCTAGGATCGCATAGGTTTTTCTTTCGTTATTATTGTAAAATAGCGCATCTATGGGTGGATGACATTGTAGGGTATTTATTTGCTTTGAAAGAAGGTGAAACCGCTTATTAGGATTATAATTACAAATAAAATTAATACTGCGTTCGGAGCATTGATTCCTAATATATGCCATGTCACTTTGGCACATTCTGCGTCTCCCTCAAGAATTTTATGTAAAAAGCTATGTAAGGGTAAGCTTTGATACATGACTCCTAATGGCATACCGCAAGAAAGTGGTTGTTGTTCTGGTGGTAATTGAGTTAACCAGACATGATGCGCTGCAACTTTAATTCCAAAGCCAGAAATTCCAATTATAACAAGAGAATATAAACACTTAAAGAGTTTATTTCTAGGGTTATGCATAAGAAATATTAGCGCTGGAACGAGTATTGTAGCTAAAATGACTCGTTCTACAATGCATAAAGGGCACGGCTCTAAGTTTAGGGCAAATTCTGCATAAAAAGCGTAGCCCAAAGAGATTAGTACTAGTGCTATAATCACGGAGATTTTTTTACGATTAGTCAGCATATTTTAGTGGTCCATATTTAATTTAGATATATGTAATTTGGTGAATAAGAGCGATTATATCATGTATGGCGCCCATTACAAAATAGCTGATAAAACTTTGTTTAGGCCGTAACTAATACGCAATAGAAATAGTCTTTATGGAAAATAAATTTAGAAATGTATTTTTTATCTCGGATCGAACTGGGATAACGACGGAAGCTCTGGGTAATGCGCTTCTCACTCAATTTACGGGAATAACATTTAAAAAAGAATATATTCCTTTTGTGGATAGTGAAAATAAGGCCACGCAGGCCTTAATCAAGATTAATAGTAGATTTCAGCAAACCCATGAAAAACCAATAGTATTCACTAGTATCATGAATCCAGAGATTCGGAATAAATTTAAGTTGGAATATATTTTTCATATTGATTTTTTTGAAACTTATATTCCAAGCCTAGAAGGTGAATTAGGTATTCTAGCCTCTAACGTGAGTGGTATGTCCCATGGGATGACGGATGAGGATAAATATTATCGACGCATGGATGCCATTGATTTTTCGTTAAAAAATGATGATGGGGTTAGTGCAAAGAATTATGCAGAATCTGATGTTATTTTAGTCGGGGTATCACGAGTTGGCAAGACGCCAACTTGTTTATATTTAGCGGTTAATTATGGAATTAAAGCGGCAAATTATCCCTTAGTTGAAAATGATTTAAAAACGGATAAATTACCTGCGTTATTATTGCCATATCATGAGAAGCTATTTGGTTTAACGATTGAATTAGACCGCTTACACAGTATCCGAAGCCATAGATTACCAGGGAGTGAATATGCAGATATTAAAACCTGCCAAACAGAGATTATTGCTGCAGAAAATATTATGCGTAAACACAATATTCCGTTTTTAAATACTAGTAAAAAGTCGATTGAAGAAATATCAGTTGCGATAATCCAGCTAATTAAATTAGTGCGTTAATGAGAAAGGTATTATGAATGATCAGAAAATCTTGCTTGTGGTTAAGCTATGCGATTTTAACGTGTATATTAATTGGCTGTAATGGCGGCAGCGGCAGTAGTAGTGGCAGTGGTGCAAATAGCTTTAATCCACCGCTAGAAAGTGGCATGATAAGTGTAGCAGTGTCTCCACCAGGGATCTGTAGTGCTAAGGGTAATGATAATATCCCATGTGTGAGTGTGACTATTTGTAATCCGAATACTGCTACACCAAGTGTTGCCAATTGTAATACTGTACCAAATGTTCTTTTAGATACGGGGAGTTTTGGACTTAGAATATTTAAACAATTTACCACAAATTTAAACTTAACTGATATTAGTGATGGTGGTGGCACTTTAGCTGAATGTGTGAATTATGGTGCGGGCCCTTCGAATTGGGGGCCGGTAGTCATGGCCGATGTGGTATTGGCTGCCGATGCAACTGCGACAAATATTCCGATACAAATAATTGATAGTAGTTTTTCGGGGAGTTCAAGTGTTGGTTGTAAGAATCCTGCAACTTCTCCTAGTGATTTTGGGGAAAATGGAGTATTAGGAGTTGGGCCGATTGTTTATGATGATGGGCTATATTATTCATGTAATGGGAATAGTTGTACTTCTGTTTCAGTGCCGAATAATTTAATGGTGATAAACCCAATTGCCGCATTATCTAGTTCAAACTACAATAACGGATTAACCTTGAAATTTCCAGCTGTTGGTACAAATGGAGCAAGTGGTATGACTACTGATGCCATCTTTGGGATTGGGACAAATATGGATAATCAGGTTATTTCAGGAGTAAATGTATATCCATCATTTTCAAGTGGGGATTTACCCATTGATATGCCAGTGAAATTTAACGGTAGTGATCTTATGGGGTTTTTGGATACAGGTTCGAATTACTTTTTCTTTGATGATTCCAGTATTCCAAAATGTAATAACATTAATACGAGCTTTTATTGTCCGAACTCGCCAATGACGTTATTGCCAGAGAATCAAGCCGAGAGTAAAATTTATATCGCTACATCGCTTGATGTTGCTAATGCGAATCAGGTGTTTAGTACTGGAAATACTGCATTTTCTAATATTGGAGATAGTCTTGGTGGACTATTAGCGGGGCAATTTGATTATGGCTTGCCATTTTTCTTTGGTAAAACAGTTTATATCGGCTTTGATGGCAAAAGTTCTAGTCTTGATACAGGGCCATACTGGGCATTTTAAAAGCATCCAATATGGCATACGTTATGACGATAGCGAATCTATTTTATAAAATAAAGAAACAAAATAGATATAAATCGCTGTCGTATAAATTAGCTTTTTAAAGGGGATTTAAATGAAGATAAGAGATATAAGTATAATTAAAGCAATCCGAAGTGTGGTTTCCCTAAAATCGTGCAAAAATACAAAATTGAGGGGTGCCACTCAGATTAAATTAATAATATTTGGTTTTATTTTCTCAAATAGTGTTTTTGCTCTTGCTTTGGGGGATACGGTTAATACCAGTTCTCTAAAGGCTGAGACCAATTCTACCCAAATTATGAAATTAGCTGTAACCGATGCCAAGCACAGCCAATACATGATTAAATCAACAAATGGGACGCTTAATATTTTAGCTAATAATAAAAATCAAGTCTATGGCTTTAATTGGAGTTTAAAAAGCCCTGATTTAGATGCCATGATTGGGAATAAGTACTTAAGTAGCTATAAAAAGGCCTATGAAAATCGTTCCAATAAATATAATCATCGAGTGTTATATATTGAAACCCCTAATTTGTTAGTGCGTCAATTTGGCTTACCAGGCGGCAATAAAGAAGGTGAGATCATTGCCAAGGATTTAGCGCCGAAGGATTAACCCATTTTTCCTGTCTAGTTGTTAGATATTTTAAAAGAATTAACCCACTAAAAATTTATAAATCTGCGATTACGGGCTTGACATGCATCAGGCCTGATTTTAAATTCCCCACTTGTCCAATCTAATGTCCTCCAACCGAGCCACTTTATTTTTCTCCTGTCGGTTTAGCTAGTTAAAACAGTGATTAAATGCTAGATTTGTCCTTGGTATAATATTGTTAAATATAGTATTAACGGAAATGAAAGCAAGTTTCTGGGAATAAGAATAGGAACAATTTTATAAGAGGGCGGTATCTTAGATTTCTGGATCAGGGTGCTGGTTAGGTATAGTATTATGAGTAGTCAAGTGAGGGGTGGTGGTGGTTTTGGGGCTGCTGTGAGAGCTAGGGTTGAAAATTTGCTGAACAGCAAAAAAAGTGATGAATCCAAGGAATCGCTACTAGCCGGTGCAAGTGGTGGGGGAAAGAATTATGGAGTTATGGGGGCGACCGAAACAGCAACTACTAGCAATTCCCCACAACAAAGACAGCAGTCTCCGTTACAAGAACGGTTGCTACAACAAGCTTCTACAGAGCCACCATTAGGGAGTTTAAATGGGGAAAATGTTGGTTTAAGCCCGGTCATAAGTTCTGTACCTGTATTACCCCAAGTAGCTAGTGTGTCGGATGAAATTACTGCGTTAAGAGGAAAATTTGCCACAGCAAAAGAACAGCTAGATGCATTACCCAGAGGTGTAAAAGAAGAGTGTGAAGTAATGCCATTTAATGCGGCAAAACATGGAGTTTCTTTAGCTAACGTTGAGAAAAGAGCTTTAAGTCAACAAGGTGGAATTAATAGCTTACTAAAAGTACCGCTTCCGAAGATCGATAATACGGAACATCAACTTATTCAGCAGTGTTCTGCTAGCTGTTTTTCATCTTTGCAAAATAATATTGCTAGATTGCAAGCATCACCACAGCAAGATGCATTAGTTCATAAGGAGATGCTAACCGATCAGAGGCTTAATGGGTTTTTACAGCCGATTGTAGAAACATTTGGTATTCAAGATAAATTGGGTTCGTTAGCTGCTATTAAATTACAACAAAATAAAACAGAAATAGCTATGGTTTTTGCTTATGGCAAGGGTGATGGCTACAAAGAAATTAAAATTACCTATACTAAGGATATGCAACGCTTGAATATTGCTGTTACTGGAGAGAACATTACTTATGATTTCTCCTATGCTTTAGGTGCAGATAAGACGTGGAATATATATTCTGAGTGCATAACTACGGTTAATGCTGTAAATACACGTATTGGAGAAATGAGAATTATTGCTGATGACGGTGGTACAATAACGTATAATGGTGTATTAAACCGAGGAATTATGACGGCATTACCCAGCGGGGTTGGTAGAGTGAGTGTTGATGGTAGTAGCACTTCTTTTATGGGGGAGTTTGTTGAAGGTAAAATGCATGGCCAATGCGTAGGACAAGTTTTTGCTGCAGATAGGTCCAGAACACCAATAGTAATGAGACCGCTTGTTACCTATACTGGTAATTGGGTTGATGGCGTCTTTAAAGCGAATCAAGGACAGGTTATTTTTAAAGAGACCATGGATGGACAACTGCAATTTGTTGACTTAGCGGCAAAAGCAGCCCAGGCTTAATTTTTATATAGTAATCTTTTGGAGTGTTTATGTTTCCGATCGTAGTTGTTGGCTTTTTGATTTTAAGTACCGGGTTTTTTGCCTTAAGTGAGTTGTCATTAATTGCAGCAAGAAAACATAGGCTACAAGCATTAGCTGATGAAGGGAATAGGGGTGCAAAACTTGCTCTTGAACTAGCAAATAAGCCAAACCGTGTTATTGCCTCATCACAAATTGGACTAACTATAGTCACGTTGATTGAAGGTGCTGTAACCAAGACTATGCTAGATCCGTATATAATTCCTATGATTGGTCACGTCTGGTTTTTAGCTAGGTTTGCTAGCATTATTTCGCTATTTTTGAGTTTTATCTTAGTTACTTTTCTAACTATATTATTTGGTGATATTTTACCGAAAAGAATTGCAATTATCTATCCAGAGCGGGTAGCTATTTTTTTGGTGCCAATAACATCAAGAGTTATTCACATATTTGCGCCATTAATCACAATATTTTCTTTTACATCAGACTCTGTCTTAAAATTTTTTCGGATCCCAATTGATCATAAACAACATGTATCAGCTGATGATATTACGGATTTATTTGAAGCTGGGGCTAAATCAGGCCTACTTGATCAAACCGAAAAAGACTTATTAGATAATGTCTGGCGAATGGATGAAAGAAAAGTTGGAGCGATTATGATCCCTAGGTCAGATATTGTATTTATAAATACTAAAGCTGTTGCTCGTGAGAATTTGGAAATAGTTTTAAGCAATTCAGCCCGACGCATCATTGTCTGTGATGGTGGTTTGGACAATATACTTGGTTATGGAACAGCTTCAATCTGGCTTAAAGATTCATTAAACAAGCTTTATAATGGTGAAGCTCTTGATATCTCATGGCTAGATAATATTCGGCCAGTTCATTCTATTCCCAATACACTCACTTTGATTGAAACGCTAGAAGCTTTTCGTAAATATAAAACTCATGTAGCACTTGTGTATAATGAGTTTGGTAATGTTGAGGGGTTAATTACAATGTTTGATCTAATGGAGGCGGTAATTGGAGAATATCCTGAGACAACAGAGGATAATTCATTAATTCATAAAGATCCATCCGGTAAATGGTTAATTGATGGATCAGCTCCACTTGATGATGTTAAAGCCGCGTTAAACTTGGCTGAACTACCCGATGAAGATTTGGGTAATTATCATACTGCAGCCGGATTTGCCTTGTCCATGCTTGGACGAATGAAAGGTAGATTACCCAAGGAATTCGATCAATTTAATTATGATGGTTATACTTTTGAGGTGGTTGATGTTGATCGAACTAAAGGTTATCGGATTGATCAATTGATGGTAAAACCCTCTGAAAATAAGCCTGGTTAATTTACTTTGTGCAGCAGGCGATCGAGTGACACCATCTACCACTTGATCTAACGACGAAGTCAGGGGCTACACAGGGTGGGCAACACATCAGTTATAGGCTGCTATTGGGGATAAAAGAACAAATAAGCCCCAAGATACTAGCAATTAATCCAACCAATAAAACTATTCTGGCGATTAGATTTAGATTTCTTTCTTTCAATATGGCCAAATATAAAATCACGTAATAGGCGATCGATAATTGTACTGATAGATTAAATAAAATTACGCTCGTTTCAAGTGCAGGGAATATTTTTAATAAAACGTAATAAACTACAAAAATGATCAATTCAAATTTGATTATTTTTTTGGGGCTATAGTTATTTCCCCATGCTCTAATTTTTGCTGATTTTGAAATTAATAAAGTGGCATTAAAGGTTCTATTGATGTGTACCATCCAGGCAAAGGTACAGCCAAATTCACCAAGAGTAAATAAGATTATAAATGGTTGAGTTAGTATTGGGTAATGTATTAATTGAAAGAAAGAGATAAGTGTTCCTGAAATTAAATAATTAGGGTTAATTTTTTGGGTTGTTGTTATGTATGATAATACTAACATCATAAAAAGTGTAAAAAACATGATCAAAACACTGGCAATTATTAAGTGATATTTTTTGAATTTAAACTTTGGCATTTCTTCAAAGTGTAATGACGCTTGTTCAAAGCCGATTATTGTCATAACAATGGCAAGGATAAAGCCAAAATTTAGATCTTTTAAATGAAAGGGGTGGGTTAATTCAATGGTAATCAGCCAGTTTTTTACCAAAGTATCATGTAAAAAAGAGTATTTTAGTGAATAGAGCAGGATTAAGAACATTGGCAGAAATACCCCAATTAGACTAAATAATAACAGGAAGCGAAAACTTATTTTAAAACCACGCACATTGATAATTGACATAATCAGGTATAAGAGCATTACATAAATAAAATACTCAGTATTACTTAGCTGCCAATGAAAAGCATACGCTAAATTAGACAAAATGAAAGCAAATCCAGCCGGATAACCAACGACATTAGCAAACCAGGTACAAAAAGTAAGTAAAATACTTGAAAAGTAATTTAAGCGATTATTAACCAGATAAATCAAGTTATGGTTGTGCCACCCGCTTGCATCTGGCTTTAATAGATATTTAGTTAAAACTAAGTTTGGGATATGGAATACTAGAATTGCAATAATGTAAGTATAGATTAAACTAACCCCGATATTAGCGCCGTATGCCAAAGACTGCCAGCTGATGATAGTGATGAAATTAATCGCGAGAAATTTTTTAAAAGTGACTAAACTGCCAAGTTTAGTGTTTTTTGCTAGATTTATAGAATTATCCATAAAATCGCTCATTCCTTCGTAAGTATTATCTATACAGGTTCAACGGGTGAAGTCTCAGCCAAAGTTACAAACATTAATTACTTGCAGGCAGTAACACATTACTAAGTAAAATATTTTATAACCACAGCACCCCGGAGCTAAGGGCATATTCTAGCATGGTATTCACAAAAATTGAAAATATCATGGTTAAAGACTGGATATTTATGTTAAAATCCGGCTCTTGTTAATTTTTGACAAGTAACTATAGCAACTCAGTAATGCGTTACTGAGTAGTAACTAAATGTCCCGCACATCTATGGTGAAGGGGTGTGGCTAAGATAACTTTAAGAGTTATTTTAGCTATCGAAATCCATGGATGGAGGTTTAACCCTTTTTTTAGGAAATTTTTATGTCTATATCTCTACAAGAAATGATCGATGCTGGCGTGCATTTTGGTCATCAAACAAAATTCTGGAACCCAAAAATGAAACAATATATTTTTGGGATAAGAAACAAGATTCATATTATCAATTTGGATAAAACAATTGTTTTATTTAATGATGCGTTAAAGTTTGCCGATCAGGTTATAAAAAATAAAGCTGCGGTTCTTTTTGTCGGTACTCGTTCGCAGTCTGGTGAGATTATTGCAGAAG
>Ga0207088_1155_pt1 | contig 12835 bp, 12 predicted proteins | sample Alteio_BWMinHeat_52_FD_153564 | JGI IMG/M metagenome (GOLD analysis project Ga0207088, IMG submission 153564) | Enriched cells from forest soil in Barre Woods Harvard Forest LTER site, Petersham, Massachusetts, United States -... | ecosystem: Environmental > Terrestrial > Soil > Temperate forest >... | reverse complement strand
TTAAGTCAATATATCCAGAACAAAACAAAGATATAACCAAACAAAGGGAGTTGCAATCAATAATGAATCAAAACGGTCCAAAAAACCGCCATGTCCCGGCATAATAGTGCCGCTGTCTTTTACATCAGCCATACGCTTGAGCTTACTTTCCAACAGATCGCCCGCAGTACCAAATACAGCGCAAATAGCAGCAATAGCGATCCAGTGCTTTACCGGAATATAATTTACAACCGGGATATAATTGCCCAATAATCCAATCACTATTATACAAAGGATGGCCCCGCCCACCGTTCCTTCCCATGTTTTTTTTGGAGATATTTTAGAAAAAGGTGTTTTCCCGATCAATGACCCAACGATATATGCCATGGTATCATTGATCCAGATAGAAAAAATGATCGCACAGGGAAGGATATAAAAATAAGCGCTGCCGTATATGGTTTTTTCACTGCCAATTTCCAGCATCATTGATATCGGTAACGTAATGTAAAGCAATCCATATAGCATACGTGGTCCGGCTTTTCTGCCATATATTTTCTTCATCAGTTTCACAAATTCATACCAACAGCCAAAATGTATAATGATGAACAGTGCAATAAAAGCCCATTCGTTCAATAACAAGCCTGCCAACATTACTATAACAAAAACTGCCGCTGTTAAAGAACGTGTTCTTAATGTTTGAAGATGCAATGCCATTTTCTATATTAATTGAGGTTGCCTTTTTGTTCTGTTTCAAAAGGGTTGTAGTAATTATAACCCGGTATCAATACTTCTTCTCCCGGGTGATCAATATCTTTTTTGCAAAAATTTTCAAATACAATGAACAATAGATATACCACGGCAAGACTAACCAATCCCGTCCATAACGGGAAAGAGAAGTCTTTTATTCCTATATATATGCCTGTTACTGCTATAGCGTTATTGGTAAAATGGCCAATGATGTTCAGCCATATATTGCCGGTGCGGTAATATATCCATCCTAAAACAAAACCTAATGCAACACGACTTAAAAAACCTATATAGGAAAAATGTGCAGCGCTGAAAAGAATGGCGGTAATTGTAATAGCAAGCACGGGAATTTTTGTCCAGCGCGTTAATAAATTTTGAATACCACCCCTAAAAAGTGTTTCTTCAAACAGCGCAGGTAAAAAAGCTATCACGATCAAAGAAAGAATATAATCACCAAATGTTTTCATTTGCGTAAACGCGCCAACCTGTTTATCGTAATTATCTTCCACATCCTGGAAATGTTTAAGCACTGCTTTTGGAAAAGGTAACTTAAGCGTGAGTTCAGATAATACATCTACCAGCGGCATACAGGCAACTATTATTGCAACTACAATAATGATCTCTTTTATACCGACTGTATGTGCAAAGCCCAAATGGGTAAATGGTTTTTTATGACAGATCAATGCATAAAATACTGCCGGTAAAAAGAACAGGAAGAATGTTGAAATGAATTGCACCCACATCATCCGTGATGTGTTTTCCGGCGCCAATAATTTATCCATTATCTTATCAGAGGAGCCGGATTGAAGGTCTGCCAGGCTTATTTTTCCTAACAATGGTATAAGGCTCGCAATGGTTCCAATGATAAAACCCACACATAAAAATGCGATCAAAAAGCCCAGTTGTGTGCTATAGCTGTATTGTTTGGTAGCAGGGTGAGACATGTATATGGTTATAAAGGCGTAAATTTACAGCCAAAAATTAAGATGACAGTTGTTAGTTAGGAGATAACGGATTATTATACTGTTATCCGCTGTCAATTGAGAACCAAGATGCCCAATATCGGTCCCATACAATTACCTGAGTTCCCGTTGCTGTTAGCACCGATGGAAGATGTGAGCGACCCTCCCTTCAGGGCCGTGTGCAAGGACAATGGCGCTGATCTCATGTTCAGTGAATTCATCAGCAGCGAAGGATTGATACGGGATGCCATCAAAAGCAGGCACAAACTGGATTTCAGCGAAGAAGAACGCCCTTTTGGGATACAAATATTCGGTGGCGATGAAGAGGCAATGGGCATGAGCGCAAGGATCTGCGAGACCGTTAACCCCGACCTGGTAGATATCAATTTCGGGTGCCCGGTGAAAAAAGTAGTATCCAAAGGTGCAGGTGCAGGTGTATTAAAAGATGTTCCGTTGATGATCCGTTTAACCGAGGCCGTTATTAAAGGCACGAAACTACCGGTAACGGTTAAAACAAGATTGGGTTGGGATGATAATACAAAGAATATTGAAGAAGTAGCAGAACGCTTACAGGATATCGGCATACAGGCAATAAGTATTCACGGAAGAACGAGATGCCAGTTATATAAAGGCGAAGCAGACTGGTCGCTTATAGCAAAAGTGAAGAACAACCCGCGTATCAAAATACCTGTTTTTGGAAACGGCGATATTGACAGTCCGCAGAAAGCATTGGAATATAAGAATCGTTACGGAATAGATGGCATCATGATAGGAAGAGCGGCTATCGGCTATCCATGGATATTCAGGGAAATAAAACATTACCTGCAAACAAACGAATTATTAGCGCCGCCAACATTGGAAGAACGTATTGTTGTTTGCAAAAAGCATTTACATAAATCGATCGAATGGAAAGGTCCGATCGTGGGCATCAATGAAATGCGCAGGCATTATACCAATTATTTAAAAGGATTGCCGGGTATAAAAGAATTTCGTTTAAAACTTGTAACCTTAACCAGTCCGGATGAGATCAACGAAGTACTGGATATTATCAGCAAACGTTACGTAGGTTATACATTTGATAGATTGCCGATAGAGATCATTAACTATCACGAGAATTGCCCTCTTTAAGACAGATTCACAACAGCTCCCATAACCTGGCATAATAGCCCGATCAATAAACCAGCATATATCTCTTTTTGCGTATGATCACTTACGATCAACCTGGCTGTACAAACCGCGCCGGCTATTAATAAGGCAAAGAATAATGGTCCGGTCATTAACATGGTATTGTCCTGCATTATAACAAGGAAAAGGCCAACCAGTCCACCCATTCCGATCGCATGCATACTTACTTTATAATAGATATTGGCGATCAATGCTGCTGCAGAAGAGATGAATACACCGAACATAAAAGACACCAGTATTTTAGGAACTCCTTCTTGCTGAAAGGCATAATACGTCCAGAAGAAAAATATCATGGATGTGATATAACCGAGCACCCTGTCTTTTTGCGTGCGCATATAGATGGATTCGATAAAGCCCAAACCTTTGCATAGCAAGACAGCCACAAGCGGGTACATCACTGCATTCAATACTACCTGTATCATCACCCTGCTTCTCGAAAAATCACTCAAATAAGAATTACCATATCCGGCAAAATAACTGGGATGTATATACACTAAAAAATAAGCCGCGTATAAAGGAATGAATAAAGGATGAAAAATATAAGAGAGCAGGTGTGCTAGGAAACGCAGTACAGCAGGCTGTTTTTCGGTCGTCTGTTGTCCGTCGTCTGTCGTCGAAATTACTTGCTCCATTATAGTTCTTTTCTTAATCTTGCTACAGGAACATTTAATTGTTCGCGGTATTTGGCAACGGTTCTGCGGGCGATATTATATCCTTTTTCCTGGAGTAGTTCTGTTAAGCGTTCATCACTCAGTGGATGTTTTTTACTTTCACCTTCAATAAGGTTGCTCAATATTTTTTTAACTTCTCTCGTACTTACTTCTTCGCCGCTATCTGTCTGCAGGCTTTCACTAAAGAAGAATTTTAATCGATACGTACCAAATTCTGTTTGTACGAATTTGCTGTTGGCAACACGGCTCACGGTACTGATATCCAAGGCTGTTTTTTCTGCAATATCTTTTAAGATCATTGGTTTTAATTCCGTTTCATCACCGGAGACAAAGAAATTGTACTGGTATTCCATGATCGCATTCATGGTACTCAACAAAGTGTGCTGCCTTTGTTTGATCGCATCTATGAACCATTTGGCCGCATCAATTTTTTGTTTGATGAACAGCACGGCTTCTTTCTGGCGTTTATCTTTTTTGCTTCCGCGTTCGTAATCTTTTAGCATATCGCGGTAACCTTCACTGATGCGAAGATCGGGTGCGTTCTTGCTATTCAGCGTCAGCTCTAATTTCCCTACATTGTTGAAAATGAAAAAATCGGGTATAACATAACTTTCACCTTTGCCGCTATCGCCAATATTTCCGCCCGGTTTCGGATTGAGTTTTATGATCTGGTTGATGACGTCCTTTAATTCATCGTCTGTTAAATTTAAACCGCGTTGGATCTTTTCGTAATGTTTTTTAGTGAACTCATCAAAGTATTTCTCCATTACCTTGATCGCTGTATCTGTATGATCGCCGTCTTCTTTCTTTTTATATAATTGGATCAGCAAACATTCCTGCAGGTTGCGGGCAGCTACGCCGGGCGGATCAAATTGCTGGATCATTTTAACCAGTTCCGCCAGCTCTTCATCGGTGGTCATGATGTTTTGACGGAATGCAAGATCGTCTACAATAGAAGACAACTCTCTTCTTAAATATCCGTCATCGTCTAAATTCCCGATGATCTGTTCTGCTATTTTATGTTGCCGGTCACCGAGGTTCAACATGCCCAATTGCTCCAGCATCAATTCATTAAAGCCTGTTTCAATTCTATGTGGTATTGTTTTGTTATCATCCTGTTCAGGATAATTTTCATCTCTTAATTTATAGTCGGCTATCTCATCATCGCCATCCTGCACATAATCGCTGATATCGATGCTCTCAAATTCATCTTCCGATGATTCGGCTTCATATTCTTCTTCGGGAGCTTCAAATTCATCTACCTTATCTGCATCGGTCGGACCTTCATCTTCGCCTGTTTCCAGGGCCGGGTTTTCTTCCAGCTCTTCCTTGATGCGTTCTTCCAATATGGCTGTAGGCACCTGCAGCAGCTTCATTAACTGAATTTGCTGGGGTGATAATTTTTGTAATAATTTTTGATGTAATCCTTGACTGAGTGACATTTGTAATTCTTTTAAACCTGTTTGACCTGTCCGCGATATGTTGTAAATTTACATACAAACGAATAGTATAGTGTTGTTTAAATCAATTTTTTTATTTTTCTGCACGATTTTTGTGGCAGCGGGCGCTTTTTGCCAGGATTCCACGAAGCATACTATAGATATAATGCATGCCGGGCTTGTTTCCCGGCCCGTTAAGCAGTTTTCTTTGCCGGAGCAAGGCATGATAGCCCGGCAACCCATCTGTATTCTATCAGCTGATTATTACGTAACCCGCTTAGGTTTTTTTTGTAAAGAGGAGATCAATTTTGAAAAGACCACTAAAATACCTTTTAAATTCAGGTTAGGCAGTGTAGCCGAATGTGATTGGCTGGAAGGGAAAACAAAGGTTGATCGTTGATAGTTGCTTTTAGGGTCAGCTAACAATTGACAACGATCAACTAATGACAGTTATTCCGATCCACGCATCTTATCCAGTAATTTATTCAACAATTTAGCATCAGCAACAGTGAGCGTATCAATGATGCTATCCAATTGTTCTTCCTGTTTATCTATTACGGCTAATAGCTTTTGACCTTTTGGAGTAATGGTAACATCTACGAGGCGTTTGTCTGTTTTACAAACCATTTTTTTTGCCCAGCCTTTAATGATCAACCTGTCAACGATACGACTGGTGTCGCTCATTTTATCGAGCATGCGCTCGCGTATCTGTAAGGTAGATAAAGGCGCCTGGCTACCACGTAAAATGCGCAGGATATTGAACTGCTGCATGGTAAGATCGGATTTTTCCAATACAACTTTTATCTGTTCGGTTATCCAATTGTAGGTGTAGATCAGGTTAACGATCGATTTTTGATATTCGTTCCTGAACTTCTGTTGGTTAATGTCCTTTTCAATTCCCATAGTTATCTATTGTTTAGTAACAGATCAATCTTCCCATACACTTACACCTTCGCTGCAATTGGCGCAGATGTCAATATTCTTGCGGCTTTTCATCAGTTCACCACGAAACTGTTTGTAATTATCATTGTTCCACACTTCTTTAAAAGACTGGTTCTTTAAATTACCCAAACGATGCATCGCATCTTTATCAAAACAGCAAGGCACTACCAGTCCATCCCAGGTAATTACATTGGAATGCTGCAATTTCCAGCAATGATTGGCTAATTTATTTTTAGCAGAATAGGTACCATCTGCATTCTTTCTATACCGACTGTATTTACTAATAGTTGGGATCAGTTTGTTTGGGTCGTTTTCATAATCGTACACCTGTGCCGTTTTAAAACGCACTTCATCCACGCCCACTTCTTTGGCCAGGCGTTTAATATCTTCTATCTGGTGTTCATTTGGTTTTACCACTAAGAACTGGAAGAAGATGAACGGCGTTTTACTGTTCAGTTCTTTTTTCCATTTTACAATATTCTTAGCGCCTTCTATTACTTTATCAATATTGCCGCCAACACGGTATTGTTTATATACATCCTGCGTAGTGCCATCGATGGAAATGATCAGTCTATCCAACCCGCTTTCCACCGTTTTTTTTGCAACAGCATCTGTTAAATAATGTGCATTGGTAGAAGTAGCGGTATAGATCTTTTTAGACGCCGCATATTTCACCATCTCCAAAAAATCAGTGTTTAAAAAAGGCTCACCCTGGAAATAAAAAATAAGATAGAGTAGTTCTTTATGAATATCATCGATGGTGCTGCGAAAAAAATCTTTTTCCAGCATTCCGGTTGGTCGCGTAAAAGCACGTAAACCACTCGGACATTCAGGACAACGAAGATTGCAGCTGGTAGTAGGTTCAAAAGAAATAGAGACAGGATAACCCCATTGAACAGGCTTGTTCAATATGCGGCCTAACTGAAAGCTGGCGAATACTTTAGTAGCATTCCACATACGCTTTACTGTAAGCTTGCTTAAAAAATTAACACTATCGTTTAAATTGAATTGCGGCACTTTACAAATTTAACTTAATTCGGGCCAAATGCCGAACTTCAAGGTTCAATTAATCATTTATGGGTACGGAGACGGATATAAAGCAATTGTTAGTGCGGGTATTGCAGACCATTTCAATGGGTGTACTGTGGGCATTGGTAAATACAACATTGGGCATCTATTTTTCTTTTGCCTTTTATGATACCAAACCAACTATCGGAAATTACATCTATTACCTTTTCTTTTTAGTGAGTCTTGGTTTTTTACTCGCGTATTATAAGAAAAAATGGAAAGGGCATATTTAGTGCTTATGAGCAGCACATAACCGGTAATTGTAAAAGTGTGCGGTAACAATACCAATAACCGCAACTGCCAGAAAATAATACTCCAGCGAAGCAAAGAATTGTTTCAGCACTAAAAAAATAAATCCGGTCAAAAAGATATACAAGGGCATTAAGGAGCGATGATGTTTTCTGTATCCATGCAGTAAAGAAAAAGAACCAATCAAACAGGCAAGTGTTATCATTCCCCATTCAAAAAAAGCATTGTGCAGGATATTGATACCAAAGAACGGCAGGGTAGTGATGAGCACCGGTAATACAGCGCAATGAATGGCGCAGGCAACAGAGGTTGCAATTCCTAAAGCGTCCCAGTTTATTTTTGTACTCATTGTCGGAAGACAAATATAGCTATTTGCAATGGCGTTGCAAATGATTTCTTTAATTAAGCTTCATTAACATTCTTCCATCGTAGCTTTGCAAAAAACAAGTAAGTGAAAAAGAAGCTATTGATCTACGGAGGTTTTTTTGTGCTGTTGCTTGCGGCTTTCGATTTTTTTATTTCGAAGTACACCGATTTTTTTCAATCAGATCTTACGGTTATCAATGATCATATCCAGCCATTCTCTTTTGTTGATCAGAACGGAAGGCCTTTCACACAAAAAAACGTAGCAGGCAAAGTGTACGTGACGGAATATTTTTTTACTACCTGTAAAGCTATTTGTCCACGTATCAATGCCAATATGCGCAGGGTATACGATGCATTTAAAGACGATAGCGATTTTGTGATCGTATCACATACCTGCATGCCTGAAACGGATAGTGTACCTGTATTAAAACGTTATGAGTATAAAATGCTTACCGGCAAACTGGTTGAAGGTGAAGATGGTGTATATGAAGTAGATGGTCCGTATAAAGACTCTGCGAATTGTCCCACATTGCCTGCAAACTTCAAGACCAACTGGTTCTTTGTAACCGGTGATAAAGGCGCTTTATACAGCATGGCAAAGCATAGTTATATGATCGATGATAACAGGATCGATACTACGCAAAAAATAAGCGATCAGTTCTTACACACACAACTCTTTGCATTGATAGATAAACAAATGCGTGTACGTGGCATTTATGATGGATTGAAAGAAGACGAAGTAGAAAAACTATTAAGCGATATTAAAGACCTGGAGAAAGAAAAATCTGCACAGGCTTCGGCGGTGAATAATGGCTGGAGCAATACACCGAATTGATGTATGATTTGTGATTTAGGATTTATGATGTCTTCGAATCGCGCCAATCATAAATCACAAATCATAAATCCGAAATAGATTAAGCCAGCATCGTAACAGGATTCTCCAGGTATTTCTTCAATGTTTGCAGGAAAGCCGCACCTACAGCGCCATCCACACTTCTGTGATCGCAGCTAAGTGTTAAGCGCATTACATTGGTTGTTCCAAATCCTTCGCCTTTTTTCACTACTATTTCTTTGATCTTTCCAACAGCAAGAATAGCGCTGTCAGGCGGATTGATGATGGCAGTGAACTCTTCAATATCCATCATTCCAAGATTAGAGATCGTAAAGGTGTTGCCGGTAAATTCGGCAGGTTGTAGTTTTTTATCTTTTGCTTTTTGATACAAAGATTTTGCATCAGCAGCTATTTGTGACAATGATTTTTGATCAGCAAAACGTATAACAGGAACGATCAATCCTTCCGGTAATGCCAGTGCAGATCCGATATGAATATGGTGGTTCTGGCGAATGAAATCTCCCATCCAGCTGCTGTTCACATCCGGATGTTGGCGCAATGCGACTGCACTTGCCTTTATGATCATATCGTTGAAAGAAACCTTAACCGGACTGATCTCATTGATCGCGGTACGCGCTTTCATCGCATTGTCCATATTCACTTCAATAGTGAGGTAAAAATGTGGTGCAGTGAATTTGCTTTCACCCAAACGACGTGCAATTACTTTACGCATCTGCGTTAATTGAACATCGGTATAACCTTCTTGTCCTGCTGCAACAAACGCAGGAGCAGCTTTTGTTGCGGTTGTCTGTTGTCCGTTGTCCGTTGTCGGCTTAAAGCTATCAATATCTTTTTTCGTAATCCTTCCGTTATCACCGCTGCCATTTACTTTGGAAATATCGATTCCTTTTTCTGCGGCTAATTTTTTTGCAAGAGGAGAAGCTTTAACGCGGGAGTCGCTGTTTGGAGTTGATGGTTGTTGGTTGCTGGTTGTTGGCTGAGGCGCTACAGCTTGATTAGACTGTGCTGTGGTCTGTTGTCCGTTGTCCGTCGTCGTCTTCGCTGCATTTGCACCCGATTTTTCTGCTGCAACATAAGCGCTCACATCCGTACCTGGTTTACCAACAATAGCAATGATAGAATTTACCTTTGCTGCCTGTCCCGCTTCAACGCCGATATATAATAATGTTCCTTCTTCGTATCCTACAACTTCCATGGTGGCTTTATCTGTTTCCACATCGGCCAGTACATCATCGCCTTTTACTGCATCACCTACTTTTTTATTCCAGCTAACGATCTTGCCTTCGGTCATTGTATCGCTTAACAAAGGCATTCTTATTTCTTTAGCGCCTGCAGGTAGTGCAACTTTGGTTGTTGGTTGTGCGTTGCTTGTTGCTGGTTGTGCAGGAGCCGGAGCCGGTTGTGCAGTTGTCGGAGCAGCAGCTTTTGGTGCAGCAGCGCCATCTAACAATGCTTTATAATCTTCGCCTTCTTTTCCTACAACTGCTAATACGCCATCCACTTTAGCAGCTTTACCTTTCTCAACACCAATATATAACAATGTGCCGTCGACGTAATTTTCGAGTTCCATAGTAGCCTTATCGGTTTCAACATCTGCCAATACATCCCCGGCTTTTACTTTGTCCCCCACTTTTTTATGCCATTCGCTAATGACACCTTCTGTCATTGTATCACTCATCAGGGGCATTCGTATCACTTCTGCCATAATCTGTTTTCTTGATTTTTAATTGAGGTTCGAAATTACTGCAAAACTATGGAAATACAAGGCATGATATTCTTACTCCAGTTCCAGCTTAAGCCTGTCTTTCAATTCCTTAACCAGCGAGTATTCCTCTATTATTTTGAGGTATTGTTGTTTTCGGCTAAGCGGGGCGTCTGTTACTTCGGTACTGGCTTCTTCTTCTATCAGCGTTAGTGTGTAAAGCAGTGATCTGTTATTAAAATAATTTTGCAGGTGTACGATCAGCTCTGCACGTTCATTTTCGATGAATGTCTTTTTAATGATATCCCCCGAAATGATTATTTCAATAGCGTTTGCATTGAGCACTTTTAACTGTGCATCCTGGAAGACAGTAACAACCGAATGTTTGGCAGCAGCACGTAATTTTTCTACATATGAACCCCAGGCAAGATAGATTTCTTCTTCTGTAAGCTCTTTAGCAGTAGCGCTGTTCTTGCTTTGCTGTGCTGCCTGCTCGCGGATCTTTTTTAAGGATAATCCAGTTGAAGCAGTTTCGTTGACAGTTGTTGGTTGGCGGTTGACCGTAGCAGGTTGAGGTGTACTCGTGGGCCGTGGTTTGTCGTCTGTCGTCGCCTTCTCTATAATTAATTTTGCACCACCTTGTTCCTTGTTGCTTGTTGCTTGTGCTTTTGGACTTTGAGTTTTAGATATTGGAGTTTCTGTTTCTTTCAGCTTTGCAATTGCAACAGTTCTAAACGCCAATGGCTTTGCCGCATCAACTATTTTTTTTTTGCTTACTGCTCCTTCGTTGTTCACCAGTTCAAGCGCCTGTTGCAGGTAACAAAGTTTGATGATCGTTAATTCAACATGCAAACGTTTATTCCGTGCCTGCCGGTAATTGATCTCCGATTCATTGAGAATATTCAATGCACTGATGATATAAGCCGGAGAAGTTTTTTGTGCCGTTTGTAAATATTTTTGTTTAAAATCTTCGGCTACTTCCAATAGCATCGCCACTTTTGGATCGCGGCTCACTAAAAGATTGCGGAGAAATTCTGCCAGTCCATTCAATACAAGGTCGCCTTCAAAACCTTTGCGATTTATCTCATCGTACATCAACATAGCGGATGAAAGATCCTGGGCCAAAAGACTATCCAATAATTTAAAATAATAATCCTCGTCTAATATATTCAGGTGCTCAAGTGTATTTTGATAAGTAAGCACACCACCGGTAAAACTTACGATCTTATCGAGTATACTCAAGGCATCACGCATACACCCTTCACTTTTTTGAGCGATCACATGCAATGCTGTTTTCTCTGCTTTTATTTCTTCCTTCTCGCATATTTCCTGCAGGTGTTCTACCGTATCATGATTGGTGATGCGTTTAAAATCGAATATCTGGCAACGGCTTAATATCGTTGGAAGGATCTTGTGTTTTTCTGTGGTAGCTAAGATGAAGATCGCGTATGGTGGCGGTTCTTCCAATGTTTTTAAAAAGGCATTGAAGGCAGATGAGCTGAGCATATGAACCTCATCCACGATATATACTTTGTATTTTCCGGCCTGTGGTGCAAAGCGAACCTGCTCTACCAAAGCACGGATATCATCTACCGAATTATTACTTGCCGCATCCAGCTCGTGTATATTTAATGAAGTGCCCGCATCGAAAGAAACGCAGGAGTTGCATTTATTACATGCTTCTCCGTCTTTTGTCTGGTTCTCGCAATTGATCGTTTTTGCAAGGATACGTGCGCAGGTTGTTTTACCAACACCTCTTGGCCCGCAAAATAAAAACGCGTGCGCGAGTTGGTTATTTTTTATTGCATTCTTTAAAGTAGTGGTGATATGCGACTGCCCTACGACAGTAGAAAAATTCTGCGGCCTGTACTTACGTGCTGAAACAATGAACTTATCCATACGCTGCTAATTTCGTATTTCTATTTTGGATTTTAGAATTTGTTTTTTAGAAATTACCCCAACATAGGGTGTCTTTTGAACTCCTTTGTGCGGTCAAATAAATACCGATAGGTGCTGAGCGTACGATTGCGGGATACATCCCCCAAACTTTCCGCAACATTGAGCATCTTAGGATTAAAATCGCCGATCCACTGCATTTCGTATTCTGTATAAGGGGTGGCTGTTGCTTTCATTATTTTATCCGCTTCGGCAATGATGTAGGCATCGATGCCCTTGCCCTGCCATTCGGGAACAACGCCAAACACAATACCCACGCATCTTTTATTGGGCTTTGTCATTTTTGTCCATAGGAATTTAAGCTTATGGAATAAACCGAATTTTCCATCCAGGTATTTGAACCATTGGTTAAGATCAGGCAGGTTAATAAAGATGGCGATCGGTTCTTCTTTATGATAAGCGAACCAGATGATCGTTTCATCCATCACAGGCTTCATTGTTTTAAATAGAATAACGGCCTGTTCTTTTGGCATTTGTTTTAAACCACCATGCCCTGCCCATGCTTTATTATACACGGTGACAAAATCCACTGCAAATTTTTCCAGTTTATCTTTTTGTAAATGGCAGGCAGAGAATTCGGGATTGCTTTGGTATACCGCATGGCGGTTATGGATCTTTGCAGACAATGGTTCTTTAGGTTTCATACTAAAGCATACCTGGTTAAAGAACAATTGAAACCCGTATTGTTCAAACAGTTCCACATAATAAGGTGGATT
>Ga0207088_1153_pt1 | contig 12869 bp, 13 predicted proteins | sample Alteio_BWMinHeat_52_FD_153564 | JGI IMG/M metagenome (GOLD analysis project Ga0207088, IMG submission 153564) | Enriched cells from forest soil in Barre Woods Harvard Forest LTER site, Petersham, Massachusetts, United States -... | ecosystem: Environmental > Terrestrial > Soil > Temperate forest >... | reverse complement strand
CCTGGGGGCAGTATACAGGCGGATTAAAGCCAGGAGAGGTGCAACAAGATCGGTTATTGCAGTGGCTAGAAAGCTAAATGTCATTGCTTATTGGGTTCTTAAAACAAAGACTCCCTATAAAGAACTTGGGCCCAATTATGCAACAGAAAAAACAAAGAAGCTAAAGACTAACTATTTTATAAAGAAGCTCAAACAGATGGGTTTTGACATGGAGTCAGTAGAACAACAAATATCGTCAGTAATAGAGCCACAAGCAGTTGTGTAGTTTAAAAATGATTATAAAAACGAAATAAAGCAGATGTTCCACATAATACCCAAGGTCGAAATCCGATTGGTGAAAAACATTAGCCCAATGCAGGGCTCTCATGACGAGAGTTTTAACCCGTACACGAAACTGACCTCCGGTTTGCTAAGTACAAAATATTGTCGCGCCTGATGGCAGGAAAGCACGCAAGGTAACTTTTTTAATGTATCCAAACCGGATTATGTGGAACAGAAGGCAATAAGGAATGATATGTTGTTAGTATTAATATTAACTAGTCCCCCGAACCTTTTCAAGGTAACGGATTAATTGAACCTTTATTCTTTGAGTTCCCATAAAAATGAGATTGAGCCAATTTCAATCGTGTTTTTTTACCCCAAGCAAAAAGTAACCAAAGGCAATGCATTCCTCTTCATAGGCGTGTGTGCGCACCTTAAAATTAATCTCTTCTTCTGTTGCTTTAAATCTTTTTTCTCGGCCAATCTTGCTACCTTCTTTCATGGTTATATATGCAGATGGCTTTTGTGTAATTTTGAGGGCATATTCATCGACCATGCGCTCAATGGCAGAAAGAAAAAAAAGAATAAAATCTGTTTGGGTCGTTAGGTTTTTTTGTCCCATAAATTTGAGGAGCAGGTCAAAGTTAGATAAGCAGGTTTTTGTTTTACTATGGGATAATTCATGGGCGATGACAAACTCAATTTCATCATCAAAACGATCTTGAATAGAAGGCTTTCTCAATAAGAGTAGCTCAGGGTTGATCATATACGCAATTTGTTGGTGGTCGGCATCAAAGAGTAAGACTGTTGGGATAGGAACTTTTAGGTTGTTGTGGTCTGCGAGTTTTTTTACCATTGCTAAAGTTAAAGGCGCATTTTTTTCGTTCAGTGCCACAAGATTCAACATAGTTGGTTTACCATAAAGCACGAACTCTTGTTTAAAAGCATCATCAAACTTAATTTGTTCTATTTCTTTTATAATAGTGCGTGATGACTTTTCATCTGCCTTTAGCGTCTGATATTCGTGTTGGCGTAGCGTAAACCAATGGATATCTGTATTGCAGTATTCATCAATTTTATTGTCGCTTAAAAAGTGCTCAACTATGACCTGCTCTTCTTTGCTGGCCAGCTTTGTGCACTCTTTACTAAAATCTTTGAGCTTGTTTGCAAGTGTTAAAGATTGGAGTGTGCGACGGTTGATGGTGGTGCAATCTATCGTTTTTGAGACTGTTGCTACGGTATTTTTTTTATCATCACCCTTCACGTCTTTTGCATCGACTTTTTGCCCAAGAAGCTTTGTGAGGGGCACGGAGAAGAGGAAGAGTATGGCGACTGTGTTTTTAGTGAGCTTCATATTGTTTCCCATCTTTTTTTAGAGGTTATCTTGGGGATGCACCATTTTTAAGCTTATTGCTCAATATTCTATGTTGCTGGAAAAAGAACAAGATTTATTTTTTCATAAAAAAGGGGCTCGAGAATATCGAGCCCGAATATAAGTGAATACTCTAATTTGTGAGTTTAAATGAGTGGATGGGTTTCTTGGTACAAGGCAGAAAAAAAACGTCTAAATAAACTAGCTTTTTGTTCTATGGGCCTATTGTACGTTTGTTCATAAAGAGCTTTTTGAGTTTGGCTGTAACGTAGCTCATGAGCTACTTGGGCTTCAAGGTCAGCTCTTTGCTGATTAGAAATTGCGGTAAAGCCTCGATCTGCTAAGTGACGTTGATTATTAATGTCTAGTTCATGGCGAATAGAAAGTTGAATTTGCGCAGTGGCAAAGTCTACGTTGAGGTCAAGGTCATTGTTAAAGCGGTAGTTATTAAGCCTATCATCAATAGTAGCTAGGTATACAACAATTGCCTTGATATTACCATGGCCTGGGTCGCTTCCATTAATTTGCACGCGAACGTTGGTTACATTAGGGTGCTGCATAAATTTGCGTACACTGCCACCCCAGGTAAATAAGTTCCATTGAGTGAGAGCGCCGCCAGCCGCCACAATATCGCTTGTGGAATAAAAGTGAGTTAAGCGGTCAAAGTTTCTAGGTTTAAAATCTTCTTCATTGGCATCTCGTACGGGTGCTGCAAGATGGATTATGTGCTCAATACGGTTTGCTGGAGCGAGGAGCCTTGAGGCATAGTTAACGACATTGCAACCATGGCTATGTGCAATGGTTAGGGTTTTTATGCCTGGATAATAATTATTGAGGACTTGAGCCAGAACTGTGCCGCCATCTTTGCGAGCAAGGCTTGAGTTAAAGCCGGCCCAGCGTAATGAAATAAGTTCTACGGGGCAGTTGTTTCTGATGGCGTATTTTGTTGCAAACTCTTGAATATGGCTATAAAACATGTGCTCTTCATTAAAATATGCATGAGAGCGGCTAGCCCAGGTGCCATGAACGAGAACAATGACAACGGGCTGGGTGTGGCCGTCAAAGCCCCGCGGGACCCAATATTTGCAAGCATGAATGCCCGTGCGATTAGCTCGCTCATTAAAAGCTAATGATTCAAATTTGTTTTCAAGCTCAAGTTGTGAAAGGGAGGTCCAAGTACCGCGTGGCGCTTGGGTAAAATCAATGGCGTGGCCTGGTGCGCAATGTTGTGCTTGGGCTAGCTCTGCTTGATTCATGAGGTCCCAGTCGTCGGACATTGCGTATAGTGGTGCATTGAGTAAGAGCAAAGTGCCTAAGAGCAGCTTGCTGGCGATTTGAGTAAACATTTTAGACCCCGCTAAAAAAGAGTTTAATTTTAATGGATTTTTTAAAAGTGTTCGAGTTTAGCTCTTTTGGGGTAAAAGTCTAGAAAAATGGCGCAGAAATCGTATTAATTTTATCAAAAAGGGCAGGGTTTAAAATTTTTTTGATATTTCATTAGAAGTTGCTATAAATACTGTCCCCATAGTTGAATTATACTGTTTTTTTTGAGGATGATGATGAATAGCGGCGTTAGTAACAATTTTTTGAAAATGTTAAGAAGTAAGCTTCTGGTAGGTTTGGTTGTCTCGTCTTCTGTGGTTTTACCTGCACAGGCGGTAACTAATTCCAATTTTGCTGAAATGGGTTTGGCTCTTGCCACTATCCCTTTTGAGATTGCTGCAAATCAGCAAGGGCTTGTTGATAACAAAAGAAATGCTGCGCTGCTCCATCTGACGGCAGATTCTCTCAGTATTCTTAATAAAGCTTTCTATTTTTATAATAGCCTAATGACTGGTGTTAATGATGGCTCACTCTTTGATAAAAGAGATTTAATAATTAACGGTGCTTTGTCGCTTCGTGATCTGACAAAGTGGGTTCAGCATTTTAAAGAGTACAGAAGCATACAAAATGAAATGACGGCAGCCGCAGCTGCACAAGAATTTGCGCAACAAGTTACCTTTGACTTTGATCAGTTTATGGCCAGTGGGGTCTTGATTCCAAAGGCTAAAGAGATTGATAAGCCAAAAGCTAAGCCAGTTGAGGCAGCTAAGAAGTTGCCTGTAACTAAAGACGTTGCTTTGCCAAAGACCACTGCTGTTGAGCTGCCAAAAGTTGAAGAAGAGAAAGCTTCAAAGCTTGCGCAAATATGCCAAGTTGCTTTGTTTCCAACGCTTAATGGTTTGACGGCATTTGCTTTGGCTTGTACTCAAGAGGGTGTTACTACATTGTTTGGTCGACGATCACGCTTTATTGCTACAGCTGCTCATTCTTTTGTCAGGGTTATGGAAGAATATAAAGCTGCTGACGCTGAGTCTCATATTAAAAAAGTGTTGGCGGCTGTGCTTATTGCTAATGCTACATTGCTTTTGGGTGAGTTTTATGCGGCATCAGAAAAAGTAGCAGAATGTAAGATTTGTTTTTCTGATGATCAAGTAGGTAAAAAATTACAATGCGGTCACTCATTTTGTCAGGGCTGCCTGACCCATCATATTCAGGGTGCAATTGCCGGAAAGAATACGGCAGTGCTTCGTTGTCCTCATGAGGGCTGTAAGCATATTATTAATGAGAGTGATGTAAAAGCTGTTACTGATGAGAAAATACAAAAGGCTTATGAAGACCAGGTGCGTTTAGAATTTGCAATGCGACAAAAGGGTTATAGACATTGCCCTACTAAAAATTGTAATCACTATTTTATTATGAGTGATAAAGGCGCAATGGACTGTCCAGAATGTAAACAGCGGTATTGCGCAAATTGTTTAAAAGCTCCGCATGGTCCAGGTGTCGATTGCAGGGCAGAGGAAGATAAAGCAAATGATGAATGGAAGAAAAAAAACACAAAAGTCTGTGCGGCTTGTAAAGCGAATATTCAAAAAAATGATGGTTGTAAGCATATGACGTGTAAGTGTGGGTACCAATTTTGCTGGGCGTGTTTGGCTCGATGGAACGGTAATGGTAGGTGCTGCAATGTTCGATATCCATAAGTTCGTAAATTTGATATCAATAATTGATTAAAAAAAGCGGGCGTAGATCTTTTTTCTACGCCCCCTTTCACATTGAGATATTGGTGTTCTTTAGATTGAAAGCAGCAATCGAAGGTGTTGTGAAAATGCGGGAGTATCACCTCCTAGCACACCGAAAAATTTTTTATCTGTGGCCTCTACGTCTTTCATTGCGACCTTAAGCTTCTCAAGTCCTAGTGGCGTCAGTTGTGGGTACTTTGCACGCTCATCACCCTTTTTTTGAATGCGTTGCAGAAGCCTCTTTTTTTCAAGTCCACGGAGCACCTGTGAGGTCATCGTTACGTCGCAGCAGGTAAACTTTGCAAGGTTGTTTTGGGCTACTAGTGCACCATCTTTTGCCAAATAGCCCAGCCCGGCCAGTAAGACAAATTGAATATGAGTGAGGTCATGAGGGGCAAGAGAGGCTTCGATCTTTCGTTTCCACACAAGGTAGGTGCGCCATAATAAAAATCCGGGACTTTCATCTGCCGTGCGGTATTCGCTTAGTTGTTTAAAATCGATAAACATTGTCATGTAACATCAACTCCCATACCTTGTGCAATTAGTTCAAAATCTTGGCGTGGTACCGAAAAAACTCCTCTACGAAATGGGAATCCCCAGCGTTGCTTATTTTTTATAAAAGTGAGTTTTTCAATAAGTGGTTCAATGGCGAGCTCTTGCGTGGTGAGAAAAGTAACATCTCGGCGCCATGGAATAAAATCTTTGCTCATAGCATATTGGTAGGGCTCTTTTTTATCAACTTTTCCTAGTGCTGTGAATCTGCGGCACGGTGTTTTTTGACCAAAGATTTCAACGGGGGAGTAATAAACAATCCAGTCTCCTGGCTTCATGAGTTTGAGGGGCCCTGGCTTTCCATGGCAAACTTGTGCGATGCCTGCTTTGACTCCCAGCATTACATGTTCACGACTTGCAACTGCAATCCAATAGCGCGGCATTAGTTTTCCTTTTCTTGCCAGAACACTCTGATTCGATGGCCATCCGGGTCCAGTGCTACAAAGGTGCGACCGGCTTCATTGTTGGTTGGCTCTTGGGCAATGGTAACGCCAAGTTTTTTCCAATGAGCATAGACTGCATCAACATTTTTCTCGGTAAATGCGATTTCAGATCCGCCAGCAGGAGCTGTGACCTTGGGCTGTGCTGTTTTGTTTGACCAGAGGCCAAGGCAGATTTCATTGGGAAATGCGAACATTACAAACGTTGGTGACTGTTTAACTGGCTGCAGGCCTAGGAGGCCGGCGTAGAAGGTGCCACTTGCAAGTGGGTCGCTTACAAATAGAGTTATGAAATTGGGGGATAAGATTGTCATAGAAGCCTTTCTAGGGTATTGCTTTGATACATATTATATGCATGCATATAATATTAACGATAAAGAATAATGATGTCAAGGGCTGGGAAAACTGGGTTTAGCAGGGGTCTTTGGTTATATAAAAATATTTACTTGATATGTAGCACGTATCGGGTATAATTACTTGAATTAATGTGAGTTTAATAATTAAAAACTTATTAAATCCCGTTCGTGGTGAGTATTTTTTGCTTTGCAAAAAATGTATCGAACCATGAACTCCATTGAATATTTTTTTATTAAAATTGATCAAGATTTTTTTGTGTTCATGGATTCGATACGATCGCTAGCGCGATCACTCACCACGAACGGATTAATTAGAATTTAGCTTAGATAATACTCTTTCAAGCAAGAAGATATTCTCGAACTGGTGTTACTTGAATTACTAAAAAAGAGGGTTGTTTATGTCAAAAAAATTATTGAAAAATCCACATGCCGGCGAAATTCTAAAAGCTGAATTTCTTGATGAAATCGATATGAGCCAAAATGCTTTGGCGCGCGCACTTGATGTGCCCGCCAATCGCATTCATGAGATTGTTAAAGGGGATCGCAGTGTTACTGCCGACACTGATTTGCGTTTATGCAAATTTTTTGGGCTTACAGAAGGGTACTTTTTGCGGCTGCAGATTGCCTATGATCTTCTTGAAGCGAAGAGAAGTTCTATGGATAAAATTGAAAAAATTAAGCCGTATGCATCAGAACAAAAATTTTCTATCAGGGCGCAGAAATAGGTTTATTTTTGTTTCTTTGCCTTCGTCGCCACCTTGAGCGCTTTTGCAACCCAAAGTGCAAGCTCATTGTGGTCTTCAAGAATATCTTCGGTGACTTGCCAGTAGCTCATGACAACAGTTTTTTTGCTCTTTCCCTCATAGGTAAAAGGCTTTGAGCCGTGCGATTCATAGTCGGCACGATTGCTGTCATCTACTTTAAAATATAAAACGTCTTCTGCTATCAAGGCGAAGAAGATGCCATTTTTGTAAATCCTGTAACCGCCAAACATCTTGCGAGCTTTGATGCCGCCTATCGGTGATAAAATATCGAGTATGTAATCAACGTAATGGTTATTGCTCATGATTTAATGCCTTGATTTGGTGATATAGTAACCTGTTGGCCTCAATTTAACATTAATCCATTAAGCACTCAAATTGGCGCGCGATCATGCAAAATTATACGAAAAAGCCCAATCTTAACTAAAATGCCTTGTAAATTCTAAATCGATTTAGAATTTACAAGGCATTTTTCTAATATTGAGAGTTTATGTTTAGTTCAAAAAGTAGGGCTCTCTGTGCCACTTTGACTCAAAGTGAGCCAAGCACGCCTCATAATTATGCATGTATCCCGGGGCGTTATTATCATCCCAGTCAATTAATTCAAGCCTATTGCCCTGCATGATAATATTCCAGGGCGTAAAGTCACAATGGGGAAAAGCAGAGAGCCGTTTGATCTCCTGATGAATGATATCTTTTGCAGGATAAACACCATTCAGGTTTTTAAAGGTCCACAGGTTTATACCTTTTTTCCAATCGATTGTTTTGTCTATACGCGCCTTGTAGATTGTTTTTTCATGAAAGTTACTGTTGATGGGGTAAAAACGTATGTTTGGTGAACCCCATGTTGGTTTAGGGAGCACATTTTTATGCATCTGGAATAAGTGCACATTTGAGTATTTTTGATCGGGACCAGGGTTGCCAGGACGACCGTAACGAGGGACTTGTCCGATAACTGAGCCATTTTTATTTGCCGAGAGATATTCTTCAATGAGGGGTAAAAGCTCTTTGTTGGCAGATGTATGACAACCTGGTGGTGGCGTTTCGATAAGTATATGATCGCCGAGAGTGAGCAGATTATCTATTGTCTCTTTCCAGCCTTCTTTCATCTGGTGGACAACATTAAATGCAAGCACGAGGTCGAAGTGTTCGCATTGGCCGAGCTCTTTGAGATCTTGAGGTGTAATAAATTTTTCTAAAACAATAACGTTATCAAGCTTTTTATTGAGTTGGCATATTTGAGGTAAAAGCAGTGTCTTGTCTCCTTCAATCATGGTACAGGTGCAATCATATTCTGAAGCTATGCGAAGTGAAAAATAACCCTCAGAGGCGCCAATATCAAGTACGGTAAAAGGGCGCTTGTAGTTATCGAGTATATTTTTGATGTTAGGGTATCTGATAATACAGTCTTTGACGCCTTCTTTGATGGTTACGCCGTCAACAATAATATCTTGATAGACTTCTTTTCTGACGATTGACAGGAAGTTATCAATCTCTGCCTGGGATGCTGTTTCTACAGCAAAAATATTTGAACAACATGTCGCAAAAAAGAACAGGACTATCTTAAGGATTATCTTCATATGACCTCGCTTTTGGTTTTTACTACTACACATAGAAATGTTTTAAACTTTTTAAATTTTGGTTTTCAATATTTTTTATACCTGTTTCGCCAAGCTTGTTATGTGAAAGATCAAGAATTTGAAGACGATCTAGGCCTTTGGCCCAATTTGCTTCAAGTTGTTGTATTGTGTTATTTCGTAGGTATAAAAGATGTAAGCTCTTTAGGTCACCAAAGACATTGGCAGTAAGCCGCGTAAGCGCGTTATTATACAAATAGAGCAGTCTCATATTGCTCAGCCCTGCCAGGCTATTTGTTTCCAGTTCGGCAATGGCATTATCTTGTAGATAAAGCGCTAGAAGACTGGGGCATGTTGCAAACGCATGAGAAGGCAAAACTGTAATATTATTATTATTGAGAAACAGTACTTCAAGATTTGGTAAGATACTTTCTTTGAGTGGTACTATAGTTTGAATTTCGTTAAATCCCAAATTAAGAATATAGAGCATAGAAAGGTTCTTGAACAGCTGTAGATCAAGTGTCTGTAGCCTGTTATGTATGAGATGCAGCTCCCGTAAATCTATAAGTGCATCAAGTGATCCAAGGTTTGATAGTTGGTTGTTGTTTAAAAAGAGAATTTTAAGATGAGAGAGATTTTTGAATGTGTGGGAATCAATCTGTTTAATATTGTTGTAGGCAAGATTAAGCACTTCCAGGCCCGACAGGCCTGGAAGTGTACAAAGCACTGAAACATCTTCTAGCTGATTGTTATTGAGCCACAGCTCTGCGAGGTTGACAAAGTTTTTCAGTGAACAATCTCTGAGATCGCTGAGCTTGTTATGCGATAGGTCAATAAGCCCGATTGATGCTGCATTGGCAATGTTATCAATGCCTTTTAAGCTCTGCAGATCCTTGTGAGTAAGTTGCAAGGTCCCATTACCCAAAAAGCATTGCTTAATTTCTCCAGAATCAATTAAATTCTGGACGCTCTTTTGAGCAAAAACATGTGTAGATAAAAATATGAGCAGGCAGAGCTTTTTTAATGCATAGGCCATTAATTACTCAATATGTAGCGATATTTTTCATATAATGTCTTTGAGTTTGTCATCAAGAAGTTATCGCCGATGATATTCTCTTCTCCCAAAATAATTGACTCTGGTTTTACTAGGCTAACGTACCGTTCGCATAAGTTTTTATGCAAATATTGCTTAACCCACTTTCTACCCTCGCAAGCTTTTTTTGTGTAAAGACTATAGTTTTGGTAAACATCGCGCATTGCTTCTTGAGCATCTTGCGTTGTGCAATCAAATTGATAACCAACGTTACCTGATCGGCATAACAATTCTATCTGGTTGTCAATGCCATCATTATGTGCAGCATCGTAATTTTTCCCATAGGTGAGATTATAGGCACATCCATAGTTGGCATAACAATATGCATCATAATGGCAATCGTAAAATGCTGAGACAGGAATGTTTGATGGTACAACCCTGACACAACCTGAATCGCAAATAGTGTTGTGTGCTGTATTATCTGAAAGAATGCATGGCTTACCACATGCTAGAGCTTCACGTGGTGTTATTGAAAATCCTTCTCCCATTGATAAAAAGGCATAGCAATCTAAGCTTTTAAAGAATTCAATATATTCATCCCAATTGTACGGCTTAACGATAAGCTCCACGTTGGTTAGGTTATATTCTCTAATTTTGTCGGCGAGCGCTTGGATGATGTCCTCTTGCCCAAATCGTCCATGTAGTCTTAGCTTAACATCGCTTCGGTTGCCAAATTCAGCTGCAAATGCTTCCAGCACACGCATATGATTTTTTCTTTTCCAGAAACCGCCAGACATACCAAAAACAAATGGTTTATGTGGGGTTGTTCGTTGTTTTAATTTTAAAAACTCATTGAGTATTAATGGTAGGGGCAAAACAAAAATTGGTATTTTGACGCCACATTTCTTATAGATATCGACAAGAAATTGATCAGGGACAACAGCCATATCAAAGTTATCGTTCAAAATTGACGCCCAGTTATTTGGAATGCATGTCGACTCAAACATGGTATAGGCGATTTTGATGATACTTTCAGGGACCAGTTTATAAATATTTAATTTTTGATCACCAAGAATGTCGGTCAAGATTGAAACTGCGCCAATGTCATTTTTATTTGCGGGGTTTAGGCGAGGTAGCCCGAGTTGTGAGTCTTCGACATCGGGTGCAATATTGCGGGTACTTAAAAAATTGATCTTTACTTTATTTTCTAGGCACTCTTTAAAGAGGATTGGGTGTCTGCCTATGCCATCGGCAGAATTAACAAAACCGACAAGTGTGACATCGTAATTAAATTTGGATGTGGTATGTTGAGGGCAAATAAAGAGGCCACTGATTGATTGTATAAGACTATAAAAAGTATCAGCTACTGTTTCACCAAACGTTTGCAAATGTTCTATAACTGATTCAAGAATCTCAAAAGATCTTTCTGTGTGAGCGTGTGAAACAGGCACTTTCCGTTGCTGCTGCGCACTGGCCAGAGTTATTGTAAGAGCCAAGGACATAACTATTGCTTGGCCTAACTGTAAAGACAGTGGCTTCATATGTGAAATCCCCCTAAAAAAATTTCCCAAGGATAACTAATCCTAAAAATTCAATAAGTTAAATTTTTAGGATGCAACAACAATACGTAGTTTAAACGATCATTAGGACTAAGAGTCAATAATTTAAAAATAGAGGCCTTTTGATATGTGCTAACCTTGTTATTAAGGTGATTAAAAAAACAATATTGATTAGATACTGAAAGGACCGAATGTTAAAAAAGGATCTTTTCTTGGGGATTTCTCCTGAGGAACTAAAAAAAAGAAAAAAAGCACAGCAGCCTACTTTTTTGGCCCCAATGCTTGCAACATTAACCACAGATTATTTTTCAAGCAAAGAGTGGATTTATGAGCAAAAATATGACGGGGAGCGTTGCTTGGCATTTAAACATAACGGTAAAGTAACGTTAAAATCGCGTAATAATAGAATAATAAATACAGAATACCCTGAGCTTGTTCAAGCACTAGAGTTACAAAAAGCTGATAACTTTATTATTGATGGGGAGATAATTGCGGTAAATAAAAAGGGGGTATCGAGTTTTCAGTTATTGCAGGGGCGAATAAACTTACAAAATAAAGCTCAGATTAGTGCGAGAATAAAAGCGATTCCCATTTATTTTTGTATTTTTGATGTTTTATATGTGGAGGGTTACGATATTCGAGCGCTATCATTAGTAGCACGCAAAATTATCTTAAAGAAGCTACTTATTTATAAAAAGGTACTACGTTATAGCTCTCATCGCTCACCAAATGGGCTTATCTATTATAAGAAGGCTTGTAATTTGCATTAGGAAGGGCTCATTGCAAAAAGAGCTCAAAGCCATTATTCAGGAACTCGGTCACATGATTGGCTTAAGTTTAAGTGTGTTATGGAACAGGAGCTCATTATCATTGGTTTTACAGACCCCAAAGGATCGCGGTCAGATTTTGGAGCACTTCTTGTGGGTTACTACAAGAATAAAATGCTTATGTATGCAGGTAAAGTTGGAACCGGATTTAGTGAAGAAATACTGAAAATGCTTGGTGCTCAATTACGTAAGCTCGAAATTAAAAAAAGTTCAGTACATGGTTATGATGAGTCGATTAAAGGCGTGCATTGGGTTAAGCCTGTTTTAGTTGCTGAGTTTAAATTTGCAGAATGGACAAAAGATAATAGATTACGAGTGCCTCGTTATAAGGGTTTGCGTAAGGATAAAGCGGCTAAGGATGTGGTTAAAGAATAAATTATTTAAAGTATGTATTCAACATCCCGCCAACCAGCCTTATTCTTGTTTGCTTTATTGTTCCAATGTTGGCAAATCAGCTACTCTTTATGCTCGCCCTTCTTCTCTTTTTGCTTGGCTTTCCATCGAGTTAGTTTTTCTTTAAGAATTTTCCCAAGCTTACCGATCTCTTCTGGTAGAGGCTTCTCCCCAATATTTTGTTTAAGTCCCTCGACAAGAATGTCAAAAGCTACCTCTATTGATGAGCTCTTTTTTTGATCATATATTGTATGGAATTTTTTCAGCTCTGCTTCTGTCAGTAAAGAGGTGATCTTCTTGAATGGCTCTTTTACCAAAGTCTTCGCTTCTATTGCTTTCTTTGTATGTGCTATGGAGACATCTTTTTCAAAATCTTCAATGTCCATCTGGACATGGAACCCATTAGAGCCGTGTGTAAAATAAATATCAACGTTACCGCCAAAGCCGAAGTGGTTGTCATGCTCCCCTTCAGTATTATTTTCAACAATTTTTTTTTCTTCCAGGGCAGGCAAATCTTTTTTATCATCGTAATTGTCATTTGGCTCAAGGCCAATGTCATAGCTGCTGCCATTGATATGAACAATAACGTTGTCTATATTATTTAATTTTTTTATCAGTATCATTTTGTAAAAACTTGCATTTAAGGCTATGAGGCCCGTAAGGAATCGGGCAAGAC
>Ga0207088_1152_pt1 | contig 12922 bp, 10 predicted proteins | sample Alteio_BWMinHeat_52_FD_153564 | JGI IMG/M metagenome (GOLD analysis project Ga0207088, IMG submission 153564) | Enriched cells from forest soil in Barre Woods Harvard Forest LTER site, Petersham, Massachusetts, United States -... | ecosystem: Environmental > Terrestrial > Soil > Temperate forest >... | reverse complement strand
GCCTGGCTACTTTGTATTTCAAATGGCGCTATCCCGAAGCACGTGTGTGCGCGTTTGAGCCGAATGCGAGCGCGTTCGAGTTACTAGCTAGAAACATCGCCCAAAATCACCTCGAAAATGTCGAGTTGTGGAATGCGGCATTGTCTGGCGAGGGAGGTGAGGTACTCTTTTATTCCGATAAACCAGCCGGAGTGACTGCCAGTCTGCATCCGAATTCTCCAGGGTGCGACTCAACTACCGTCAGGGCCTTGCAGCTGTCTCCATTCATCCAGTCGAAAGAGATTGATTTTGTCAAAATGGACATTGAAGGAGCGGAGCAGGAAGTCATCGTGGAGGTTAGTCGGTCCGGAGCACTTCGCAACATTAAACAGCTGGCAATTGAATACCATCATGTACTTGGAGAGAAATGTAATATGTCCTATTTGTTGGCAGAGTTGGAGGGTTCGGGATTCAATTACCAAGTCCGGGCTTCGTTGCCATCTAAGTGTAGTGCTTCGCAGGATATTATGGTTTACGCGGGACGTTTATAGGATTCTGCTTCACACTTCTTATACGACCTCGCTGGACATCCGGTCGCGCAAATCGCTGGTATCGTCCGTCACGATGTACATCGAAGATTGGAGTCTGCGGTGATATTTTCGACCAGGATGTCGGTACGTATAGCGGACCTTTATTTTGACGAGCCTGCACCGGCCAGTTTGAAGGCGGATATCATTCGCTACAATCAGGCGCCGGTACCAATACCCGGCGCCGAGTGTACTCCGTGCTCGACGATTGTCGTTGATTTGTTACTCCCTCAAGATGAACTGTTTTCCAATCTGAAGAGTCACACGCGTCAGAAAATCCGGCGTACGCAGAAGGATGAACTGGTGTATGAGTTCTGTAATGACGGGAATCGGGATGCCGTGGTCCGATTCGCCGATCACCTTGATCGCTGCAGCGACTTGAAATATCTGCCGCGAGCAAGCAGAGAGCGGCTCTTCATTCTCGCTCATCAGAAAGTGCTTGATCTCTCCTGGGTCCGCGACCAATCGGGTAATGTGCTTTGTGCCAGCAGCTACGTTATAACTCCATTCCGGCTCCGCGGATTGTTTGCGGGCGCGCTGTATAGAGGTACAACTGACCCCATGCGGCGCACGATGATCGGACGCGCAAATCGGCTGCTGTATTGGCGCGATATGATTCGATTTAAGGAAGCTGGATTCCACTTCTTCGATTTCGGAGGCTACTACATCGGATCGGAAGATCAGGAGAAATTGCGGATTAATGGCTTCAAGGAAGAGTTCGGAGGAGGGATTCTGCATGAATTTAATTGCCAGAAAGGAATCACCGTAAAAGGAAAACTCATGCTGTGGGCAATTCGGTGCCGTGAAGAGTGGATAATGCGAAAAAGATCACGTACGCTGCAATCGATAGTAAAAGAAAATGAGAGCTCGATACCTGCTTCGGTTTGACGATATTTGCCCGACGATGAATTGGCGGGTATGGGACGAGGTTGAGACGATTCTGTGCGAGCAGGAGATTCTGCCGATTCTTGCAGTTGTTCCCAACAACCAGGATGACGCATTGCGCGTGTCTGCCCCTGACAAACAATTCTGGGTGCGTGTTCGGGAATGGCAGAAGCGAGGCTGGACAATCGGGATGCACGGGTGGCGGCATCGGTTTGTTACCCCGGACGGAGGCATACTCAAAGTTAACCGCTTCAGTGAGTTTGCTGGTTTATCACGTGCGGAGCAGCAATATAAACTTGGCCAAGGGTGCGAGATCTTCGCGAGAGAGGAGCTCGCTTGCAACGTCTTCATCGCCCCCGCGCATAGCTTTGACGCAACCACTCTTCAGGTTCTGGCCGGGCTGGGATTCCGCTACATCTCAGATGGATTTTTCCCCGTTCCCGTCATTGACCGGTTCGGAATTACGTGGGTCCCACAGCAGCTGTGGAGCTATCGATGGCGTCCATTTGGTGTCTGGACGATCTGCTTCCACGTCAACTCGTGGACTGAGGCTGACATCGCGGCATTCAAAGACCACACCCTCCGCTACCGTGAAGCGATCTCGAGTTTTAATACAGTGATTGAGCAATCCCATGCGCGGCGACAAACTGCCTCCGATGTCATTGCGGGGCGAGTTTATCGTGCCACGATTCAGCTCGCAGCATTGGGAAAAGCCAAGGCTCGGAGGCTAATTGCGTCTTCCCCAGGCAAAGCTCTTGCTCAACGCGGGAAAGACTTGCTGCCGGCTTCCGCAGACACCACGTTAGTAAGCGAGAACACTCCTGAAAGTTTCCCGACGCACAATTCATGAGACTGGTAACTGGCGAAATACGCGCGACCCCAGCGGTATCGAGAGTTGAGGATTGCCTTCGAGAGCGCTTTCCCCTTCACCCCTACATTTACTTTGCGGTCAGCGGAACCACGATGCTTCATGATGCGCTGAAGAGCCAATCCCGCAAGTGGGTTGTCCTACCCGGTTTCCTATGCCCGAACATTTCGGCAGCGGCAGCGTGCGCCGGAAAGCAGCTCGTACATATTGATGCAGATCGTCGTACAGAACTTCCGGATGTGGCGCAACTGTTGTCTTCTCTTGAGGGAAGGGATGTGTCAGATACAGCACTTCTGATCGACCATTCGTTTGGATATCCTTTTCCAGCAGTTGCGCGATTGCGAAAGGACTTTCCCAAGCTGTTGATCATTGAGGATCTTGCGCGCGCGCTCGGAGCGCGGATCAACGGACAATATCCGGGAGAGCACTCCGACTGGATTCTGTTCTCGATGTACAAAACCGTACCTGGCTCCAGCAATGGCGCCGTGCTGTTGAGCAATACACCACTTCCGATATCACACGGACAGAGAGTACCTACTACATTAAGAGAGCGGGTCGCAAGAATGGAGCCTCTTCGTTCCATCTACCGTGCACTGCAGCGTGGCACATCAGAGGAATTCAGGCCACGACTTGGACAGTTGGAGTTGAGCTTCCCAGATTGGACGCCTACCTACGGGTTCCCGAACGATCTGTGCCTGTCCCGTTTTGCCGCCGAACTGATGAAACTCGATAATCAGGCGCCCATTCGGAGTGCGATCGCGGAGGAGCTTACGGACAGCCTTTCGCAGGCAGGCATTAACTGCATTAAGGCCGCCGAGGGCTGTCAATCAGCCGGTCACTTCGTCTCGTTTGAGGCGCGGCAGCAACATGGGCGTGATCAAGTTCTCACGCGTCTCTGCAACAAAGGCTTATCCATCGGAAAATCGTGGGACATTGTTTCCGCACACTATCGCAGCTTCCAGGAGACATTTCCAGCAGGGCACTCCAACAGCGAGTACCTTGCCGAGCACATGGCCCATGTCCGCGTGTCGCTGTACCCGCGCACGAAGCAGCGCCGACGTCTGGTTAGCGAACTCCGCAAATTAGCAGCCGAACACGATAGTGAAACCAAGAATGTCAAATCCCGCTTGCTTGCTCAAGGCGGCCAGTAGCGAAAGTTTCACGATGCAAAGGACAATAACCAGTGCCACGATTGTCGGAGCACGCGTCCGCTCGCTGCCCCCGTCTGAGCGGTTCGGCCCGGCCAACGCAAGCGACGCTGGCTCCGCTCTTCTGGCATTCTTTCTCATCACCATCACGGACATCATCTGGATGCTCTCTTCGGACAGTTTGCATCATTGGTTCCTGATCCCGGTTTCTATTTGCGGTTTTTTGATGACTACCGACGCTCTAGAATGGATCTGTGGCCGTGTTGATCTCTACGATCCTATCGGCATTGTTGGTTTGTTCGGTGTACATTTCTTTTTCATTGCTCCGTTGCTGCATGCACAATGGGAGTCCTACATAGCGGATGTGGCTGCTCCGCCTGATTGGCGTGACTGGCTGGGCTATATGGCGATCTTGAATGCAGTGGGGCTCTTGGGCTACCGGCTGTGCCGCGGGCGCTTTACCAGGCGGGCACAGGGGCGTTTGGATTTGTGGAGAATTAAGGAAGATAGATTTCACATCGTCTTACCTGTTTGCCTAGTAATTTCGGCCATCTCTCAGACACTAGTTTATGCCCGGTTTGGAGGAATTGCCGGATATATGGAAGTGCACTTGGCCGACCCGAGTGCGATGCAAGGCATGGGTTGGATCGTTATGATTTCAGAGAGCGCGCCGATCCTGGCCTCCTTTTTCGTAGTTGTATATCTACAGCGGCACAAAAATAGCTGGGTCCGCGCTGGTGTTTTGCTGCTCTCTCTATTTTTCCTGCAACTTTACTTCGGAGGACTTCGCGGAAGCCGAAGTGAAACAGTAGAACTGTTTTTTTGGGCAATTGGTTGTTATCACTTCTTAATTCGTCCGGTCTCACGAAGGTTTGTCTACTTTGGCTGCGCATTCCTCATATTCTTTCTGTATTTTTATGCGTTTTACAAGACCATGGGCACGAATGCCACTCAGGCATTTGAGGCTTCCGCTGAGGACCGCCGGCACATTGAAATAGAAACGCACAGGACATGGGGCGCTTTGCTGCTCGGCGATCTCGGCAGATCTGACATTCAAGCGTATGTTCTGTTCAGGCTTGTTAATGCGAAAAACGACTTCGACTATGCAAAGGGCCGAACGTACCTTGGAGCGATTTCCGAGTGGATACCCCGCTGGATCTTACCAAATCGGCCAGATACTAAGCTGCGGGAGGGTACGGAGATTCAGACGGGAAGTGGGTACGACCCAGCGAGTGTATCATCCCGCGTATATGGATTGGCCGGCGAAAGCATGCTGAATTTCGGTCCACTCGCAGTACCTTTTGCTTACGCCATATTTGGGTTGTTTGTCGGTTGGTTTAGGAGGGCGGTAAATCGTCTCGTGCCCGGAGATGCTAGATTACTTTTAGTACCCTTCGGTATTTATATGTTTTTGGGAATCCTGGCAGGAGACTCGGACAACGTGGCATTTGGTTTGGCAAAGAATGGGCTGCTTCCACTTTTGGTCATAATCTTGTCATCGGCGAAGCTCAGCAGCGGTGCTGCAATGCAACGCCCAGGTCTGGCAAGCGGAGTTCCAGCCGCTGCTTCAGTGAGCTGAAGTATCCACCCCAATCACCTATTAGAGCTTGGCAAGCAACTCTCGTCAGGGCCGTGCGGCTGTCTCGGTTGCGGGATTGATATTGTCAAAATGACATTGAAGGAACAGAGCAGAAAGTCGTCTCAGAGGTTAGTCGGTCTGGAGGACTCTGCGACCTGAAGCAGTTGGCGATCGAAGACCATCACGGTATCGCTGGAGAAAAATCTAGTATCTCCTATTTACTGTCAGAGTTGGAGAGTTCAGGGTTGGATTACCAAATCCGCGATTCGTTGCCGCCTGGGCAAGGGTCTCCAGGATATTAACCTTGTGGCTGCGCGAGAAGAGTGGGCCCAGCTGGCCCGGTATATTCGTTCAAACCGGTTCCACATGCCTACCGGAGGTAAACATCATGGATTCCATAGGACTTAAGAAAGTCGGTCGATGCCGCTGGCAGATTATCCCGCATCCCGCTCGTCAAGCCTGGACTTAGACCACCTAGCAAGTCTTGCTGGCGTTGGTTTCTTCTATGTCGCTCCTCTGCTACATGTCCAGTGGGACACCTGGATCATGCCGGGGTGTGTGCATGCAATCCGCAATGGAAACGCTGGCCTGATCATCAGGCCAGAAAGATCCTGAGGAGCTGGCTAGTGCAGTGCAGTTTTGATCGACAACGGGCGATACCGAGCGTGCAGGGGAAATAGGGAGTGATCGAGTTTGTCGCCAGACGATTCTCTGAAGACCGAATTTTGGGAGTGCTGCTAGCGTATCGCAGGCTATTGCCGATAAAGAGTGGCCGTGAGCGCAAAGGAACTCCTTCGCGAGTTGTTGCCGATTGCGCTGAAGCGGACACCGAGACCCAGATACTGCGCTGGGATCCGCAGACGACAATATTCCGGCTTCTTACCACCAGACCGTAACGAACCCAGTCAGATCCTGCCCAGCAGTCAAACCAATCGGGAGAATAGAACGTTGCAGATACCGTTATCGTCGCCTGATGTTCGCGAAGAAGATCGCGACGCCGTCCTCGAGGTCCTTAATTCTCCTTTCCTGAGTCTGGGACCAAAGCTTCCCGCCTTCGAGCAGGCCGTGGCACAAGTGACGAAGTCGCAAAACGCGATCGCGGTCAATAGCGGTACCAGCGGGCTGCACCTTTGCGTCAAAGCCGCCGGTATCAGCGATGGTGACGAGGTGATTACCTCGCCCTTCAGCTTTGTGGCTTCCGCGAACTGTGTCCTGTTCGAGCGCGGCAGGCCGGTATTCGTGGACATCGATCCGTTGACCTACAACATTGACCCAGCGCGAATTGAGGAGGCCATCACGGAGCGGACCAAAGCGATCCTGCCGGTGCACGTGTTTGGAAGGCCGTGCAATCTGTCCGCAATAATGAAAATCGCAGCCAAGCGGGGACTCACGATAATTGAGGATTCTTGCGAAGCAATAGGCGCGCGTTATGGGGGCAGACCAGTCGGAACATTCGGGCAAACCGGCGTGTTCGCGTTCTATCCGAACAAACAACTAACTACGGGTGAAGGTGGAGTCATCGTTACGAACGACTGCGAAGTTGCCGAACGCTGCCGCGCTTGGCGCAACCAGGGCCGTTCTTATGGCGATGGATGGCTCGAGCACGTAACCATTGGCTACAACTACCGGCTTAGCGACATTAACTGCGCGCTCGGCATTTCGCAACTGCGCAGATTAGTGGAAGTCATGGCCGCACGTGCTCGCGTCGCAGAGCTCTATGCGGAAGCGCTCAGAGATGTTCCCACCGTGATTGCACCGCCGCTGGATGAGCCTGGCTCGACCATAAGTTGGTTCGTTTATGTAGTGCGACTGGCCGATGACTTTGGCCGGGAGCATCGCGATGCAGCAATCCTGGAACTTAAAAAACGCGGCATTGGGTGTAGGAATTACTTTCCGCCAATCCACCTACAACCGCTATATAGAAACCAATTCCATTTCCACAAGGGTGAGTTTCCCATCACCGAACATGTCTCTGAACGGACGATTGCCCTTCCATTTTTCAATAACCTATCTGAAGGAGAAATCGATTTTGTATGCGCAACACTGCGGAACGTGCTTCGCTCTTTCACGACGCGGATGGCAGTGGCGAGTTGAAACGCAGGCAAGAGTACGGAATGGGTAGTGCTTCGTATCGCACCGCCTCGTCCGGGTGGCGCCCCAGCCTGAAACGCGCGGCCGACATCGTTGGGTATTGCCTCACTTGGACTGACCATCGTGGCGCGCGAACGGCAATATCGTCATGAATCACCAGGCGGAATCTCCGGTGGACGCCGGCAAGAACGGAAAAAAAGCCACTTTCTCCGCTGGGTCTCATATTGATGTGCCCAGGGTTGTTGTCATAGGCTGCTCAGGGCATGCACGGGTTGTAATCGACATTCTCGAGCAAAATCACAGCTGTCGGATTATGGGCTTGCTCGATACGTATAGGCACCCGACGACCACAGTGTTGGGATATCAGGTACTCGGAAGCGACGACGATTTGCGTGCTTTGGTGGACGCCAACATTTGCGACAGTGTTTTTGTCGCAATCGGCGATAACTGGATACGAAGCCTCGTGGTGGACCGGGTGAAGCGGTTGGTTCCCGACGTACGCTTCGTCACTGCTATTCACGCCTCGGCGCAGATCTCTAGAAATGTCTCAGTAGGAGTTGGAACCGCGATTATGGCGGGCGCGGTGGTTAACAGTGGCTGTCGCATCGGCGACTTTTGTATTCTGAATACCTGTTCCTCCTTGGACCATGACTCGACTATGGAACAATACTCGAGTCTTGCTCCGCGAGCTGTAACGGGTGGAAGTGTCAGCATAGGAGCGTTCTCCGCCGTCGCGATCGGCGCGGTTGTTTCCCACGCAATTCGGATCGGTGAACAAACGGTTGTGGGTGCGGGTGCTACCGTGGTAAACGATATACCCGCCGGCGTGGTGGCGTATGGCACGCCGGCACGAATTATACGTCAGCGTACTCCCGGAGCGTCTTACCTAAGTGGGCGGAACTACGAACCCCCAACCTTGCCGGTTCCTCCGCCATCTCCTGCAATCGTACACTTGTTGAAGAACTTAGCAGTGTTGTCTTCGCAGGCTGCCGACTGGGCCGCTTATCTCCAGCGTGCACCACATGACTACTTCCACCGAGCAGATTTCCACAGCATGGCGGAGACCCTCGGAAGCGGCCGAGCATCTCTTGCCGTATACGGTAACTCTGACAAGTTCCTGGCCTGGCCCTTTATCATGCAGGACATCGAGGATTGTGGGGGTTGTTCGGCAGGCAATCTAAAAGACATTACCTCGGTTTACGGCTACACTGGCCCGATCGCATCGGGGTGCGAAAACGATCAGAGTTTTCTGCTCTCCGCGTGGAACGCGATGGTAGATATGTGGCGCTCCTACGGTATCGTAAGCGTTTTCGCTCGTCTTCACCCTGTGCTAGCTAACCACCGTTTACTGCCGCACCTTAGAAGCGATCGGGTAAATTCGCATTTTTCATACGATGAGTTCGGCGAGGGAAAGACTGTCGCGATCGACTTACTGCCTTCCCGGGAGGAAACCTGGAAATCGTACGATCGTCACCTTCGGCAGGCATTGCACCGGCTGTTGGCTCTAGGTACTAACGTCACGCTAGATCCAGAGTGGAAGTACTTAGACGATTTCATACGCATGTATTACAGGACCATGAAGCGGAATAACGCTAGCGCGTTCTATCTCTTTCCCGGCGAGTACTTCTGCAAGTTACGGGAGACCCTAGGTTCGCACGGCAGTTTGATAATCGCACATTGCGGGGATCAGGTAGCCGCAGGTGGCCTGTTAATCGAATATGGAGGGATTGTTCATGTTCATCTTTTAGCCACAGACGATGCATTTGTCAGCCTTTCGCCTAGCAAGCTGATCATCCACGAAGCGCAAGCTTGGGCGCGTGCACGAGGAAACCGTCTCCTTCATCTTGGCGGAGGACGCGCCAGCAGAACTGACGATTCGCTGTTCCGCTTTAAATCAATGTTCTCGGACAACTTTTACACTTTCTATACAGGTCGCTGGGTTGTGAACCAAGGCGCATATGAACTTCTGACGCTGAAGCGCGAAAACCAGGCGAACAAGCTTGGATTCGCGCTATCTACGTCGTACTTTCCTGCCTATCGTGCCTCATTCCGTGAAATCGTAGGCATCGGCGAAGAAGGGGACCAAACCTCCCCACACGCCGGTCTAGCGCCAGTTTCTTGAATGGAGGGAGTCCAATGGCTAACAGTCGCTCGCGTCCCGGTCATGATCCTTCGCTATGCCAAATCGAGACTGCACAGCGCGGCGGCCGCTTACGTCGGCCAGGAAGCCTTTATGTCGCCTCGCGTATTCTCCATAACCTGCGAAATCACGGTCTACTCTACACCTTGCGCGCCACATTTGGTCCGCGGATCTCAGCCGTTCGGAAGCGGTTCGGGGGTCGCCAGGCTGTTGTTTCCACACCGGTCGTGGTGGACGACGTGTTGGCGCTCAGGCCGGGCGAGATGGTCGAGGTGAAGTCACTTCCGGAGATTCTAGGGACCTTAGACGATGAAGGAAAATACCACGGCCTGGTTTTCACGCCAGAGATGAGAAAGCATTGCGGCAAGCGATACCGCGTGTATAAGCGACTCGAACTAATGTTCGACGAATATCACAAGTCTCAGAGACGGGTAAACAATACTGTGCTGCTGGAAGGTTTGGTTTGTGAAGGCGCCGGCCTGGGTTGCGACCGTTCATGTTTCCTGTACTGGCGAGAAGCTTGGTTGCGTCGTGTCAGTAACCTAGCGACGCGGGAAACAATTCCAGTTGGCGAGGTAACCGAGCGCTCATAATCCGCGCAATCACCAACAACAACCAGAAATCTCAACCAACGAAGCATTGAAGTCGATCCACCCGATAGGGCTGCACTAGCCGGTCCTTCGCAAATCCACCCACCGTGGTTTCGATCGATATAGCGTTTCACAAGTCACTAGTTCAATTGAGTTTTCGGCAGATTTCGGCGCTATTGAGGTAATGTCTTTGTTATTCATAAAACGTATAACTCCGATGTTCAAAGGAAAGATGGCCCACTTGGCCGGAGTAGCGGCTGTGCACCTGTCGCTGTTTGCGATCTCCTGCTGTCTGGGGTTTCTGTTGCGGTTTGATTTCGACATCCCGCAAGGCCAGTACGCCCATCTGGTATACGCCCTTGCCATTTGGCTTGCGGTCAAGTCGGTAGCGTTTCATATACTAACCATGAATCGCTCTACTTGGCGTTTCGTATCTTTGCACGATGCAATGAAGCTTCTTTACGCCAACATGATTGGATCTGCGGCTAGTGTTATCGCGATCACGTTCATTGCGCCGCCAGGATTCCCAAGGTCCATATATCTATCCGATTTCTTGTTATGTTTGCTGCTGACTGCCGGGGCTCGAGTAGCCCATCGGATCGCGGCTGAAGCGCTCAACACGAACGAGCACTCAGATCAACAGCGAGCCCTCATTTATGGAGCGGGTGCGGCCGGTATCATGCTGCTTCGCGAAACACGATCAAACCCAAGCATCGGATATAGGATATTTGGGTTCATCGACGATGATTCCAGCAAGAAGGGTATGTACATCCATGGCGTCCGCGTTCTGGGCGTTGGGGACGAGTTGGCCAAAAGCGCGGCAAAATATGGAATTCAACATGTACTTATCGCACTTCCGTCGGCCACAGGAACACAGATAAGTAAGATTGTTGGGTATTGCGCTGAGGCCAAACTCAACTTTCGTACTGTCCCTTCCTTATTGGAGTTTATCAATAATGAAAACAGAGTTCCAATACGCGAGGTCTCGGTTGAAGACCTGCTGGGGAGGACGCAGGTACGGCTGGAAGACGCGAATGTTAGGGCGAAGCTACAAGACAAAACAGTCTTGGTAACCGGAGCTGCGGGATCAATCGGTTCGGAGCTCTGCCGCCAAATCGCTCGCTTCGGACCTGCTGTGATCGTGGGCTACGACGTCTCTGAGACAGGCCTCTTTTATCTGAACCACGAATTCCGGAACTCTTTTACCAACGTCATGTTCGAACCAGCGATTGGCAGCATACAGGACACTACCCGTTTGAATGAAGTTTTCGAGGAATACAGCATCGAGACGGTTTACCATGCGGCCGCTTACAAGCATGTTCCGATGATGGAAGGCCACTTATTTGAGGCAATCCAAAACAACGTTCTTGGCACGTACGCCGTAGCAACAACCGCCGGGCGTTTTAAAGTTCGGGATTTCGTGATGATCTCATCAGACAAGGCTGTGCGTCCAACAAGTGTTATGGGGCTGACCAAGCGCGTGGCTGAAATCTTGGTAAGTTCTCTGTCGAATGGTCAAACGAACTATGTTTCGGTTCGTTTCGGCAACGTACTTGGAAGTAATGGAAGCGTTGTTCCAGTTTTCAAGCAGCAGATAGCCACGGGTGGACCAGTTACAGTTACACACCCTGAGATGCGGCGGTACTTCATGAGCATTTCGGAAGCAGCCCAATTGGTCCTACAAGCGTCTACCATGGGAAAAGGCGGCGAGATATTTGTGTTGGACATGGGTCAGCCCGTAAGAATAGTGGATCTGGCCAGAAAAATGATTCTTCTTTCCGGCCGACGACCGGAGGAAGACATTAAGATCAAGTTTGTCGGTACCCGTCCAGGAGAGAAACTGTGTGAAGAACTCAGTACTTTGGAAGAGGAGACCCGCGCGACATACCACGAAAAGATTCGGATCTTCGCCGGAGACGGAGTACGTATCTCCGACCCTGAAGCCTGGATAGAAGAATTACGGAATATCTGCGCCACGAGAAATCAGCGCGTGATCCTCGATTTCAGAGATCTTGTTGCTGACTACAATCCCAGCTCTAATGTGTTACAGTGGCTAGTCCGCGCCAACGGAGTACCTTTACGGTTTCGAAACTATGGCACTACTCAGTCATCGCCGCCTCTTCGCGCATCCGTGGGATGATTAACTGTGAGAAATTTCAGGGTAAGTGGACCATTATCTTGGGCGCAGGGCTCAAAGTAGTGATCGCATTGCCGCGACCAGTGCGACAACGGAGAGACACGGTCTAGCATTGCTGCTCTTGACAGATGATCCTAACTGTCCCGGTTGATCCCTAGTAATGTAAGGAAAACGTTGATGCGAATCCTAGGAATATCGTCTTTGGCACACCATACAGCTGCGGCACTGCTGGAAGACGGAGCGATTCGAGCAGCCATCGAAAACGACAAGTTGACTCGTTAGCGGGTGCGTGGTCTGCCAGAGGCTGCCATTCGTTTTTGCTTCGACGCTACCGGGGCAAGATGGGACAACGTGGCTTTTGTCGCAGTTGCGACTGATCCCGCACGCGCATGGGTTCGCAAGTCGGTCTTACGCGGCAAGCTCTTCACTACTGCCCCGGTCGCAAGCGTATATTACGGGACTAATGAAATCGGAGTACTGGCGCGCGATTTCAATAATCTGCGCATTCTGCGAAAGCATTCGCACACAAACGGCGGCAAGGTCGTCACCTTCGACCACCACCTGTGTCACGCCGCGAGTGCTGTTTTCCTCTCCCCGTTTGACCGGGCACTAATTGCGACCTTTGATGAATCCGGCGACGGCAGTTCAGGTTCGTTGTCAACGGGCGACAAAAATCAAATATCAGTCGCAAAACGCATTGACTTTCCCCGTTCGCTCGCTTGGATCTATTCTCAAGTTACGGATCTTGCAGGATTCCTGCCCCATTAAGGAAGAACACAAGACACAGTGGTTCGGTCTCGAAGGCGATTCTTCCTTCAAGGATTTGTTCTTGCGAATGATGCGCGCCACGCGTAGCCCTTTCCCAAGACTAGACTATACCTATTTCAACCGAGGCCTAGCTAAGTGCCTTGCATTTTC
>Ga0207088_1151_pt1 | contig 12930 bp, 9 predicted proteins | sample Alteio_BWMinHeat_52_FD_153564 | JGI IMG/M metagenome (GOLD analysis project Ga0207088, IMG submission 153564) | Enriched cells from forest soil in Barre Woods Harvard Forest LTER site, Petersham, Massachusetts, United States -... | ecosystem: Environmental > Terrestrial > Soil > Temperate forest >... | reverse complement strand
AGGCTCCAAGGCTTGTTACAGTACCGCCGGAAGTATTTAACCCGCTCTGGGAAGAGCCGACCTGACCGCCGTTAACATAGACAGCCAAGTTGTTAAAGCCTTCATTATTCGCGACATTACCTCCGGAAACATTGATGGTCACGTTCAGGCTTTGGACCTTCACGTTTTCACCATAGGCCTTCATGGTCCAAGAACCCAACGTGACGTTGGAGGAGTTGGAGACATATTGGGTCGGGGTAAAGGAGGCGTCTAATTGGACAGAAACCGTACCCTTGCTGATCTGGGATACTCCTGGGGCTAACTGGACCAACTGGGCGTTGGCATTAGTTAGCTGTATGTTGACATTATAGTTCGGGTCAACCAAAACTACATCAGCCGAATTCTGGAGGCTAAAGTCAAAGGTATAAGAAGTACCGGTGACAATGTCGCCATGCAATTCAAGTAAGTGGCTGCCAGTGTTTAAGGTGACCGGGCTGCCGCTTAAGTCAAAGATTACCACATTGGTATTGCTACCGCTGTTGGTAATGCTAGACACCGGGCCCACGGAAGATCCGTCAATGTACAAGTGCAAGTTTTGGATCGCGCTTGGGGCAATAGAACCAATCTGCTTGAATTGGATGTACTTAAGCATAACGGCACGCTGGCCGATGCTCATGTTGTAGCTCCAAACCGGATAATTGGTGATACCAGCCGTAACATCGTTAGTGCCGGTAGTCGGGGGATTACTAGCGGCTCCGGTAATGTTGGCCGTCGCTAAGGTCGAAACCGAAGCGGTGGTAAAGAGGTTACCAGAGATGTTTGCGGTCATCGGGCTGCCGTTGGCGACAGTGAAGGAATTCAACTGGGCACCAATGGTCTGGCCGGAAATGTTGCCGGCAACATCAATCCTAACGCCAACTGTGGCTGAACCGTTAACAGTAAACAAACCGCTGGAATTGGTGAAGGTGACCATGCCGTTTGAGAACGAACCGGCATCGGTGATGCGGTTGTTGCCCATATACAGGTAAACGTTGTTTACGCTGGTGTCAGCGGAAACGCCGATTCTGTTAATAACAACCTGGGTAACGGTGCCGCTACCAGTGAAGTTAAAGTGGGCAATATCGGCGCTGACCTGGCCTGGGTAGATGCTACCGACTTTAACTGTGCTGGAGACCAAAGTTCCCGCAGCCGGGGTGTCTTGAGCCAAGGAGGCCGAGACGTTACCGCTGACTACGCCCGGAGTTCCGGGTGTTGGGGTTGGGCCAGGCATACCGGTGGCATTGCCGGTCGGGCTAAGCTGACCGGGCTGGCGGGTGACCATAACACCGCTCTGGCTTAACATTTTATCCGCGGCGTTGGCCGGGACAACTTTGCCAAAGGAATAGCCCCAGGAATTAAAGGTGGCTAAATCCGGAATGCCCAGAAGCACACCGTTGTTGCCAACTAATTGCACAGTACCGTTGTTATTGACTAAGGTACCGGCCAAGTGGGCCATGGTGGTGTTGTTTAAGAGCGTCGGGCTCATGGTCATCCATGAGACGTCGGCCATTGGGGCGTTTGCGAAGCTAAAGCCAAGTCCGGTAAATACCGCGGCTGAAGTAAAGCCGAACTTTTGGGCGCCGCTGATTTCATAGCAAGTGCCTTTATCGCCGCCCCTGTCGGAGCAGATAATAGAGCCATCCTGCGGAGGAATGAAAGAACCAGCCGGCAAAGCCAAATCATCCGCGTTGGCGGGCACAACCATGCTCCAGGAGTTGAATCCATAGGACAGGAAGGCGCCGGCGGAAGTGTAGGCGCGGCGGGTACCGTCTGGCATAACCATCCAAACAGTGCCGTCAGAGCTAACGACGTTGGTGCCGGCAGCGTGGGCAGCAGCGTGAACTGCGGCTACGGGAGCGAGCATTGCAACGGTCATAGCGACCGCGGATCCTACAGCAAAGAATTTCTTTGCGACAGAATTTTGCATTTTATAAAATTATTCCTTTTCCAGATATTGATTATTCAATTGAGACAATCAATATTTATTCTGGAAAATGTTAATTAATTTTTTTCTCCGATAAAACCGGAGCACTCTCCTTTTAATCTTGGACTTTAAAGCTCTAGAGATCTCTAAAATTTAGATTCAAAGGCGGGTGATTATTAAAGCCCTAAACAAGACTGTAGCGCTAAGAGATCGACCTTCTCCCGCCGATGGCGGGATACCAATTAGCTGGCCTTGCTTAAGGTTAATAACTGACATTAAGACGTAACATCAATAATGACTAAAAAGAAGCATTGAATACAATAAATACTAATATTGAATATTTATTGGGTTTTTTGCTTTCTTAAATACGCACTTTTGAAGTTACAGATAGGTAGACGGAGGTATTTATAGATTGTTACAGCCATTTCCCTACCCTGGATTTCTGCTATTTTTATACGCAAAAAGCCAGGAAATTTCCACAAATTTTACCTTATATAAGGTTAAATTAGCAATTTATGGTTATTTCCTGACCTTCTTAACTAATATAATATTTTTGCCTAACTTCAGACATAAAAATGAAATTCAGTCATATAATATCAGCATTATAATACAACCTCCCATATTTGTCAAAATCATTTATTAATGTTAAAATCATCAAAGTGCTAATAAACGGGATGTCGTATACCGGTAGTACGCGTGCTTTGGGAGCACGTTGACTGGGTTCGATTCCCAGCATCCCGACCAAAAAATATCCGAGCTTTGAGCTCGGATATTTTTTATGCTATCCAATCAAGGCATTCCAATCACTCGCAAATTTTTTAATCCCCTTGTCCGTCATCTCATGTTTTAAATTATAACTTTGCCAGCTCTGATTCAATTTTATTTCCTGATACGGAATTAGTTTTAACTTTCCACTTTCAACTTTCAACTTTTCACTCATCGTTGGCATTCCCGCTGCCGCCCATTCTTTAATTATTTTCAACGGCGCGGTAATAATATCCGCGCCAAGTTCAATTGAGCGCATAAAGTGCTCCATCGATCTGACTGAGGCCACCAAAACTTCCACATGACCGTCGCCCGATGAGTACATTTTAATCGTGTTGGAAATAAAATCCATTCCATTCTCTCCCCTATCGTCTAGCCGGCCGACAAACGGCGATAAAAACACGTCGCCCTTCTTAATTCCCATCGTTGCCGCGTATACCGCCGCTGCCTGCTCCTGGCTAAAAACTAGGGTCATATTAACCCGAATCCCTTCTTTAGCGCTTATTTCCGCCGCTTTTAAACCCTCAACGATCGTAGGATATTTAATATGCGCGTTAGGAATCCACTTATAAAACCCCCTGCCTTGGACTAACATTTCATCCGCGGACGTGCTGGCATCAGCGTAAACTTCGATGGATATAGAGCCTAGCGGGATTAGCGATGATACCTCTTCCACCACCCCCCGATAAAAATCGAGCAGCTCATCTTTACTAAATTTTTTCCCGGCCGTAGCCGGATTTTTTGCAATCAGCGAAGGATTAGTCGTCTGCCCGTCCAAAAATCCAAGCACTTCCAAAGCCTCCCGCGTCTCCGCCGGGTCGCCGCTATCCAGGAAAATTTTTGTCTTTAATCCAGTCGGTCGCATATGTCCTATAAATCCTGTTGGCCGTATTAATTAAAGATGTGTTTATTTTTTGAAAGTTTTTTTATCAACGCGTAAGCCTCATCAGCATTATCAACGAGGTGATAAATTTCCATATCCTTCTCGCTAATAGCGTTATTTTTTTCGTAAACAGTGCGCTCTATCCAGTCAAGCAGCGGCTGCCAGAATTCTTTGTTGATTAAAATAATTGGCACGGCTTTAATTTTGCCGGTTTGGGTTAGGGTGATCATTTCAAATAACTCATCCAAGGTGCCAAAGCCGCCCGGGAAAAAAACGTAAATCTGGGAGGCATACTCAAGCATAACCTTGCGGGTAAAAAAGAAGGAAAAAGATTCGTACTCTTTTACGTACTGGTTGGTGCGCTGTTCAAACGGCAGGCGAATATTTATACCCACGGACCTGCCGCCGGCCTCATACGCGCCCTTGTTAGCCGCTTCCATAATCCCAGGGCCGCCGCCGGTCATAACCGCAAAACCGGCTTTAGATAAGAATCCACCCAATTTTGTAGCTTCCTGATAAACCCCATTAGCTAAGGTCGTCCTGGCGCTTCCCATTACGCTGACCGCCTTTTTATAATGCCTTAAAAACTCAAATCCCTTGACGAATTCATTGGTAATCTTAGCTATCATCCAACCCGGAATCTCCCGCATGTGCCCTTTACGCACTTTTTCCAGGTGCTCGATTGGTTTAAACGCTGGTTTGTTTGATAGAGCCATATAAATTGTTCGAATCTACGAATGGAACGAATCCGCGAATAACAACGAATTCGCAGTTCTTCGCGGATTCGTATGGATTCGTAGATTCGATTAATTAATCTTGCGTAGCAGTTGCTCCGTCTGATGTCGCAAAGCCTTTTTCCATTTCTGATGAGTACTTCCCTTGCGATGCCAAACTGTTCATTTTGGCGCGGTGCGTAAAAATTTTTTGGGCGGCTTGTAAATTTTCCGGTTTGCCCATCCAGGTTTTTGTGGCCGCGTCCTGGAGCGCCCTGGCATAAGAAAAAGTTATCGGCCAGGGTTTTTCACCCATTCGGTTAATGGCGTTCAAGTTTTCCGTGGCCTGGATGTCACCCTGTCCACCGCTCAAGAATGCTTCACCTGCTAAATGAGTTGGTAAAACTTTTTTAAAGACTCTCATTGTGGCTTCGGCAACTTCCGCAGGCGTAGATTGTTTTGCGGATGATTTGCCGGCAATGACCATGCTGGTTTTTAAAATAGTGCCTTCCGGAGCCACGCCGGCGTTTTTTAACTCTTCAAACAAAATCGTTAAAATTTTCGTGCTGGCGGATTCGGCCTGCTCTATAGTATGGTCACCTTCGATTAAGATTTCTGGTTCTACCATAGGCACCAAGCCGTTTTCCTGGCAAACCTTGGCATAGGCGGCTAAATCTTTAGCGTTTTGACCGATGTTGTCGTCTGTGGGAGTAGCGTCGCCGATGGTAATTACAGAGCGCCATTTGCAAAATCTCGCGCCCAAAGCCACATATTCTTTTAGTCTATCCCCAAGCCCATCCAATCCTTTAGTGACTTTTTCTCCCGCCGTTCCAAAATCCACTAATCCCTGGTCCACTTTAATCCCGGGCAAAATCCCTTCGCTTTGCAATACCTCCACAAAACTTTTTCCGGATGAAGTCTTTTGCCGAATAGTTTCGTCGTATAAAATAACACCGCTGATATACTGTCCTTCTCCAGGAGAAGTCAAAAGCATTTCCCTAAACGCGCGTCTATTGTCTTCCGTATTTTCCAAATTGATAGATGAAAACCTCTTCCCCACCGTATTCATACTCTCATCCGCAGCCAAAATCCCCTTGCCATCGGCAACCATTTGTTTTGCGATTTTGCTTAGCTCACTAATTTTTGACGCGTCAACCATAAAAAATTGGTTTATTTATAAAAATATTATTTATTAACAAATTCCGATAATTGTTTAATATTGGTTGGCATAACAACCTGTTTAGCAGCTAATCTCTTCAGCACATAAGCGGTTTTTTCTGTCATATTCAGCTGTCTAAATTCCGATAAAAAATTAATCACTTCTTCGTCAGTAAAACTTCCCACGCACTCTCTAGAAAATTTCTTCAAGACAGTACTCGGAGTTTTCCTTAAATTAATCTTACTCATTTTTAATAAATTTTCAATAACGGTGGAAAGGGCCGCTCTACAAACTAAAGCATCCGGAACTTCTTTACCAAACAGAACACGTCTTGAAATCTCGGTTGAGTATCCATATACATAAGGTTTTTCAATAAACCCGATTTGAACTTTTAAATTATCACCTTTAAGGTAATGGTATAAGCCAGTATGAGCTCCGCCAAAAGTCATTAATACATTAATTTCTTTTTTTCCTTTAACTCAGGATTTTCATCAACAGCTAATTCTAAAGTGCCTTTTAAATTTCGCGCTATTTGCCGCTCTCTTTTTCTTTGTCTTATCGCAAAATTTGATATCGCGGCTCTGAATTCTGATACGCTCTCCCGAAAGTTTGATTCATCACCTGACATCAGAATTTGACCAGCGTCACTAATATCCTCGATGCTTTCAAATATAGCATTCATTTCCGAATCATTAGAGCTCAAGTCCGCGAAATAAACCGGCTTCTTGCTACTATAAAGCATTTCTAGCTGAGCTCTTTCAAAAGTAGGAAAGCTGGTATATTTTCTAAGCTTCCGCGATGCTTCTTTAGGGCCAATATCTCCTTTGGAGACATCATTATATATACTTTTTATTTCATCATTCCAATCTGGGTGCTCTGGTATAAATATATCACTTTTCTGTAGCAACTCTCTAGTAGGCAACTGGTCAGCTCTCTTTATATATATGGGGACCATAAAAAATATTAATTACTGTAGATGGCGCGTTTTCCCGCTCAGAATCCTTCTCAAAAATATGACTGGCTTCTAATGATGCCGCGGCTCCGCGCTGTTCCCTTTGCATAATATTAATTTCTATTACGATGGTGAGTAGTTATATATCTTATTGTTCCACTCTGCCCTCGAATAACAATCGAATTTGTAATAATTGTTGGATCGTCAAACCTTACTCCTTGTAGCAACGGGCCGTCTATTACGCCGGTGGCGGTAAAGGTCAGTTGGTTGCCTTTGGCAAGATCGTTTACGGAGTAGATTTTAGTTGTGTTAAGGCCGGCTTTTTTTATTAGGTTTAAGTGATGGTCGTCTTTGGCTTTAAAGCGGCAGAACATTTGCCCGCCTAAAATTTTTATGGCTACGCCTGTCAGCACGGCTTCGGCTGAGGCACCAATGCCCATTAGCAAATCTATACCGGACTCCGGCATGCAGGGCGCAATTGCGCCGGCTACGTCGCCGTCCGTTATTAAACGAATACGCGCGCCGGTTTTTCTTATCTGGCTAATAAGTTCTTTATGACGGTCCCGGTCCATTACGCAAACTGTCACGTCGCCGACTTTTTTTCCAAGCGCTTTGGCAGTTTTAGCTATATTTACTTTAACCGGCGCATCCATTTTAATAACCTTCGCCGCCTTTGGCCCGGCCGCCAATTTTTCCATATACGTATCCGGCGCGTTTAAAAGCGTGCCGCGAGGCCCGGCCGCAATAACCGCAATGGCATTATACCGCCCGTAGGCGACGCTATCGGTGCATTCAAGCGGATCTATAGCCAAATCCATTTTTGGCCCTTTGCCAGTTCCGACTTTTTCCCCATTATAAAGTTCCGCCGATTCATCCTTACTCCCTTCCCCAATAACCACCGTCCCGGCAAAATCTATCTGGTTAAACCTATCCCGCATCTCATCCACGGCCGCGCTGTCTGCCTTCTTCCCATCCCCCTTCCCCACCCACTTAGAAGCCGCAATCGCCGCCGCTTCCGTCACCCGCACAAATTCCAAAGCTAAATTTCTGTCCATAATTTTTTATATAAATTCTTTTACTTTTTTTATTATAGCATCCTTATTTATCTCTTCATAAGCCAACAGCTCATCGGGTTTCGCGCTATGGGGTTCTTTGGTGACGGCTAGACTATGCGCTGTGCATTGCCCACTAATTACTGATTTTACCGCTTCGCCTATTCCACCTTCTGGAAAATGATCTTCAACAGTAATAATTAACTTTGTTTCTGCCGCGGCTTTTTGAAGACTGCTGGTGTCGATTGGTTTGATGGAGTATAGATCTATAATCCGAATATTAATTCCTTCCTTTTTTAATTCCTCGTACGCGGCCAGTGCTTCGTGGATGGTTACGCCGGCGCCGATGACGGTTACTTGGTCGTTATCAGACGACTTGAGGGTCTTGGACCCACCGATGGGAAATTTTTCGTCTTGATTATATAGTATTGCAGTATCTTTTCTTGTTGTGCGGATGTAAACATTACCTTGATGCGCGGCGGCTTCGGCTACTAATTTTTCTGTTGAGACGGCGTCAGACGGATATAAAACTACCCCGTTTAATAAAGTTCTAAACATTGCCAAATCTTCCAGGGCCATTTGTGAGGAGCCATCTTCGCCAATGGATACTCCGGCGTGCGAGCCCACAAATTTTATGTTGGCGTGGGCGTATTGGGACATGCGGATTTGGTCAAAGGCGCGGCTCCAAAAGGCGGCAAAGGTGGAGGCAAAGGGAATTTTGCCGCGCCTGCTAAAACCAGATGCCACACCGGCCATATTTTGCTCGGCAATAAACATTTCAAAATAATTTTCCGGGTGCGCCTTGGCAAAAGTTTCCGCAAAAGTGGAATTGGAAGTCTCTCCATCCAACACTACCATATTCGAATGTGCCGCAAAAACATTTACCAGCCCATTTCCATAAGCCTTGCGAGTGGCAACTTTTTGGTCTTTGGGATAATCGGTGAACTTAATGTCCCCACTTGTCACTTGTAACTTGTCACTTGTAGTCTGCTCCGGGCTCTTCACTTCCCCAACCAGCGATTTATCCACCTCGCCCAATTCCTCCAAAGCCTTAGTTAACTCCTCCGTCTTCAGCGCCACCCCATGCTTGCCCGGCTTATCTTCCAAAAACGACACGCCCTTGCCCTTCAGGGTTTTTGCAATGATCATTTTGGGTTTGTCCCCCGTAGGGGAGGGTTTCAAACCCTCCCCTACCATGGATTCAAACGCCGAGGTTATTTCCTCAAAATTATGTCCATCCACAACCGCCACCTCCCAGCCAAAGGCCTTGGCTCTGGTTTCATAAATTTCCGTATGGCGCCCCAGCATAGTCTCCCTGCTCTGCCCAAGCCTATTACAATCTAAAATCGCCACCAAATTATTTAATTTATAATAAGCCGCACTGCTCATAGCCTCCCACACGCTCCCCTCAGCCATTTCGCTGTCGCCAAGCAAAACGTATGTACGATAGGGCAATTTATCTAAGCGAGCATTCAGCGCCATGCCCACGCCTACGGATAATCCCTGACCCAAACTACCTGTTGGAACTTCTGTATATGGGAATAACATAGTCGGATGACCCTCTAGCCGACTCCCCATCTTTCGCAATGTCATCATTTCTTTTTTACCAATCTTCCCCGCGGCCGCATACAAAGAATAAAACAAAGGACTCGCATGCCCTTTCGAAAATATTAACCGATCATTATTAAAAAACTCCGGATTTTCAAGATCCGCCTTAAAATATCCGCCAAACATCAAAGTAGCCATAACATCCGTCGCCGACATAGAAGAAGTCGGATGCCCGCTCCCCGCCGCAGTAGTGGAAGTTAAGGAGTAATAACGAATTAGTTTAGCTAATTCCGGTAAATTGTTGTTCATAAAATCATTATACCTGATTTAACTAAACCAACAAAGAGTCTCTTTGTTTAATTTTATTTCCTGGATTTCGCCAATTTTCTCAATGCCTGAACTTTATCCGTCTTTTCCCAAGGAAACTTTACATCCGTGCGGCCAAAGTGGCCGTAGGCCGCGGTTTGTTCGTATATGGGACGTTCCAGGTTTAGTTGTTTGACAATATCAGCCGGTTTGATGGGAAAAATTTGTTCAACAATTTGCTGGAGGCGGTTGTCGGAAATTTTTCCGGTGCCGTAGGTGTCTACCATAGCCGAGACCGGTTTGGCCACGCCAATTGCATAGGCTAATTGCACTAGGCATTTTTTAGCCAGGCCAGAGGCCACCACATTTTTTGCAATGTAACGCGCGGTGTATGCTGCGGATCTATCCACTTTGGTCACGCACTTTCCCGAAAACGCTCCCCCGCCGTGCGGCGCGTAACCGCCGTAAGTGTCCACAATAATTTTTCGTCCGGTAAGTCCCGCGTCCGCCGGCGGACCGCCAAGCACAAACCGTCCGGTGGAGTTAATAAAGATTTTCACATTTTTATTAAACCATTTTCCCAAAACCGGTTTTATGACAAACTGGGTAATATCGGCGCGAAGTTTTTCCGTAGTCACGTCTTCGGCGTGATGCGCGGCAATAACCACGGTTGTGACGCTTTTTGGTTTGCCGTTTACGTATTCAATGCTAACCTGGGACTTCCCGTCCGGCCGCAAATACGGAAGTTTGTGGTTTTTCCGGACTTCGGCCAGCTTAAAAGTCAACCTATGCGCCAAAAAAATCGGCAGTGGTATAAGCTCCTTGGTTTCATCACAAGCAAAACCAAACATCAAACCCTGATCCCCGGCTCCCTGCTCCTTAAACTGGCCCTTGCCTTCGTCCACGCCCTGGGCAATGTCCGGTGACTGTTCGTGGAGCGTGCTAATGACTCCGACATCGGAATAACAAAACCCATACTCCGGCTTGTCGTAACCTATTTTTTTAAGCGTGCGACGGACAATAGCCTGAATGTCTACATACGCCTTAGTCCTAGCTTCCCCGCCAACAACTACTAATCCCGTCGTGGCAAAACACTCTATCCCAGCATGTGCCTTTTTGTCTTGCCTTAGCATTTCGTCATAAATCGCATCACTAATCTGGTCGCAAACTTTATCGGGATGCCCTTCAGTTACCGACTCAGAGGTAAATAACTTTACCTGATTATTATTTTTCGGCATTAAAAAAATCCCCTTGTTATCTTTTCCCCGGCTCGACAGCCGAGGTCTAGAAGTAGCACCTTGCTTTGACTAGGAAATCAAAACAGGTTGCCGGCAGGTCATAGGGCTAGGTCCCCGGCAGCCGGTCGATAATTCCGGCTAACGTCCCGCTAAGCGGGAAGCTGCACTCTTGATAATTAATATTGAATTGTTAACGTCAGGATAACAAAAAACAGCCCGGGCGTCAATTAGCGCCTTATTTTACTCTTTTTTTGCCACAATGACAACTAAGACAAGAACAATGACTACCAAAGCTCCTGCTATATAAAATATTCCCATAGCTGTATTTGGATCAATTTTCATTATTGGGAAAATTAGCTCTTAATTAACTTTATGCCAAAGAACCAAGAGGACACCGATAAAATCAATCCTAGTATTGTCCAAAATGCGCTTGCCTGGGTTAGCAATGGGCCTAAAAATACTGAGGCAAAAAATATATTCCCCACGTCTAGAAATAAACCGGCAATAGCATTTACCTTGGCTTTGCTTAAACTAAACATACTTTAAGTCTAACACCATAAAAAATTATGTCAACAATTATTTTTTTCAAACCAACTTTTCGGATGCAAATACAACAAAGCTCCAAAATACAAAAATCCTAGTACACCCTCAAAGATTGTTTGGGTCTTTTTTGCCGGAGCGCCTAAAGCCGCAAAATCAACTTTCCAAATTACTACGATGCTAAAAATTGAAGCCAGGAATACCGTAAGAATTATTAAATTTAGTGCGTCAATATTTTTTATGGGATCGCGCGCCACGGTCAATAACAGCAAAATCAAAACTAAACAAATAAAAGCAATAACCGTATCCTGATATGGCGCATAAAGCCTGCCGTCAAACCACGGAAAAATGGTCAAACCAAAATAATGTGCCACGCCGCCAACAGCATAATACACGGCGCCCAAACACAATGTTATTTTCAACAAAATCAATTTATTCATAAAATTTGCATTGGGGGAATTACCCTCGCCTAAGCAAAATAAAAATGCCAACAATTAAAATTAGGCCAATTAACAAATATAATGTTTGCTTAAGCGTGGACTTATATCTTAAAACCTGCGTGAAAAAGGTATACCTTTGTACTCCTCTGCAGGATTCATCGCCTCATAATATTTTAGGCGATGAAATCTTCAGACGAGCGAACGTAGCCGTTTGATCTGTCGTTGGGCATACAGGAACGTATCCTGGTACAGACTGTTCTTTGGCAACTTAAGCATAGGTCGATTATCGGTTCTGGTAAATACTCCGGGGATTAACAACAGCCTGTGCCGCAAAGTTTCTGCCGTGCAGCTTTGCCAGTCTTCCGGGAGACACAACCGTTTAAACCAGATGACAATATTGTATGCCAGCAGAGATAGTTCGGCATACAGGGCGTTAGCTTCAAATATTTTTGTAGGAGCTTTGGCAAAAGGGTAGTCTTCTTTCAGGCTTCTGATAATCCGTTCCAATCCCGTACGGTTCTGGTAAAAATTAAAAGTGCCGTAAGGCGACAAGTCCAGGTTGGTAACAATAACATGGTAGCTGTAGGCGTTTGAAGTAAACAGCGTGAGTTGCTCTTTCCGTTCTTCCGACAACTTTTCCCTTAACACTACAAAACGGTATTTCTGTTTCCATCCGTGCGGTTGGTATTTGAGTTCCGAGGTGGAAAGGATGTTAGTTACCTTGTGGTAGCGTAGTCCCGGCAGGCGATTCTTTAAAGGAGCGGTTAAGTGGGCGACTACGGCAAAGTTAATACGTTTTTCCCTTAAACGTGAGATAAAAGCCTTATCATAAAACCCCGCGTCAGCTCTTACCCGTATCTCCCTTGTAGCGGAGGGTAAAGTTAACAGGGCGGCGTCCAACATCTCAAGCACCCCTTGGGCAGTATGGGCGTTTCCGTATCGTAAGCTTCCTCCGAGACAATCTTTGAGACGAGCCTCGGTGCAGACCAAAGGATGGTAAGATTTTTTTCCCGGCTGTCCGGGATTGTAACCCCGAACCACTCCCTCCTGGTGTCCATACAAAGTTTTGGCCGTGGAATCAAAGTCCAGCCAATAGCTGGAATGAGGCTCGGATAAAACCATAAACCGTGACCGCAGCTGGTTATGTGCCGAACGAACACCGGGAAGCAAGACATCGGTTTTGTCAGTCAAGAACCTTCGCAGTGTTGTGGGGTGCGGAAACCAAGGCAAGCCAGTTAAATACTGGAACACTCCGTTAGTGCCAAGCAGGCTGGAAAGTTCAATACTGTTTAAACCGAGGATCATCGGATAAACCAGAGCGAATAATCTTTGGGTGACACTGAATTGATTATTGCGTTCAGTCAGGAATAACTGCCTGCTCAGAAAAGTCCT